>Ga0206682_10004331_pt1 | contig 11618 bp, 8 predicted proteins | sample M240m12015metaG_FD_155444 | JGI IMG/M metagenome (GOLD analysis project Ga0206682, IMG submission 155444) | Ammonia-oxidizing marine archaeal communities from Monterey Bay, California, United States - M2 40m 12015 | ecosystem: Environmental > Aquatic > Marine > Intertidal zone | place: USA... | reverse complement strand
TTTTGATGGAGAAACTTTGTGGGGTCATAGTTTTATAACAATGAAAGCCGAAAAGAGTGATGAAGAAACTACGGAAAACATGAAGCTAGATATGAATGATTTTCCAGATTCTTTTGTAGACTATAAAGAAAAAGGATATGCAATAGAGCTTTTAGGAAAAGAAATGATTGATGGTGCAGAAACGTTTAAAATTAAATTAACAAAAGAGCCAATTACTATTGATGGTAAAAAAGAAGAAAATATTACTTTTTACTTTTTTGATACTGAAAATTTTGTTCCTATAGCAATACAAAGTGAAATTAAATCAGGACCTGCCAAAGGAATGATATCTGAGGTTACTATGAGTGATTACGATGAGGTTGATGGATTGTACTTTCCTTTCTCAATGACACAAGGAGTTAAAGGCCAGCCAGGTACTTCAATTTCTATTAGTAAGATTGAATTAAACCCAACGATCGACGCAAAAGAGTTTTCCTTTCCTGAGGAAGTTGTTGAAAAAGAGTAACTTAATTCATTAATTAAAAAATTTTGTTATCATGAAAAAGTTTATATCGATAGCTTTTCTATTGGCGCTATTTTCTTCCATAAATATAGAAGCGCAAAAAAAAGTACCTATCAAAGCAAAACAATTATTTGGTGATATTTCTGCACGGCAAATTGGACCAGCCTTAATGAGTGGTAGAATTAACGACTTAGAGAATCACCCAACAAATAATAGAATTATATACGCAGGTACTGCTGGAGGTGGTGTTTGGAAATCAAATGATGGAGGGACAACATTTAATCCGATTTTTGATGAGTATTGTCAATCCATTGGAGCTGTTGCTTTAGATCCAAATGATCCAGACAATACCATTTATGTTGGAACTGGTGAAACTTGGACACGAAATAGCATCTCTGTTGGTGATGGAATGTATAAATCTGAAGATGGAGGCTCTAACTGGACTAAACTAGGTTTTGATAAGTCTGAACACATTGCAAATATTATTGTGAATCCAACGAATTCTAAAGAGATTTATGTAGGAGTTTTGGGTGCTTTGTGGGGTGATAGTGAAGAAAGAGGAGTTTTTAAAACAGTAGATGGAGGTATAACATGGGATAAAATACTTTACGCCGATCAAACAACAGGTTGTGCAGATTTGACAATGGATCCTAATGATTCTAATATATTATATGCGTCTATGTGGGAATTTAGACGAACAGGTTGGTCTTTTCAATCAGGGGGTAAAAATAGTGCATTACACAAATCTATAGATGGAGGTAAAACTTGGAATAAAATCCATACAGGTTTTCCAGAGGGTGATTTAGGAAGGCTGGCAGTTGCTGTCGCTCCATCGGATTCTAACATCTTGTACACTGTTATAGAAGCAGAAAAAGCTGAAAGAAAAGGATTGTATAGAAGTGATGATGCAGGAGCTAATTGGAAACAATTAAACAACGACTTTGGAATTACGGTTCGTCCATTTTATTTTTCAAGAATCGTTGTAGATCCTAAAAACCCTGATGTTGTAGTTAAAGGTGGTTTAAGTGGTTCTATATCTAGAGATGGAGGAAAAACATTTAAAGATCTTGGCAATATGCATAGTGATATTCATGATATTGTGTTTGACATTAATGATTCTGATAGAATGTACGCGGGAACAGACGGTGGAGTTTACCGTTCATGGAACGGAGGAACAACAATGGAAATTGTAGAGAATTTACCAATTTCACAGTTTTATCACATTAGTGTAGATAATGAGGAGCCCTATAACATATATGGAGGTTTACAAGACAATGGTTCATGGTATGGTCCGTCTAGTTCTCCGGGTGGAATTAATGCTAGAGATTGGAATTCTGTAGGAGTAGGCGATGGTTTCAGGGTATTGAAGCATCCTACAAAGAATATTATTTATTCAGAAATGCAAGGAGCAGAAAATGTTTGGAGGTCAGATGTCGCTAATAAAAGAGTAAAGACGATTCAGCCCCTGCCTCAAAAGGGATTTCCTAAATTAAGATTTAACTGGAATGCTCCAATGGCAGTTAGTGCTCATCAGCCAGATCGTTTTTACATGGGAAGTCAGTTTGTTCATAAGTCTGAAGACATGGGAGATACATGGAAGATTATTTCTCCAGACCTAACCACAAATGATCCAGCAAAACAACAACAAGAAAATTCTGGAGGATTGTCTATGGATAATTCTGGAGCAGAAAATCATACTACAATCTTTACCATCGCTGAATCTACTTTAGATGAAAAGATTATTTGGGTTGGTACAGATGATGGAAATGTTCAGGTTACACAAGATGGAGGTAAAACCTGGAACAATACATCTGGTAATATTACAGGTTTGCCAAAAAATACTTGGACTTATCATATAGAAGCAAGTGTTTTTGATAAAGGAACAGCATATGCAGTTTTTGACGGACATACGATGAATGATATGAAACCCTATGCTTATAAAACCACAGACTTTGGAGCAACCTGGAAAAATATTATTTCTGAAGATGTTGTTGGATTTGTAAGAAATATTCAAGAAGACTACAAGAACCCAAATTTATTGTTTTTAGGAACAGAATTTGGATTATATATAACAATAGATGGAGGTAGTTCTTGGCAAAAGTTTACCAACAACATGCCTTCTGTTGCTGTTCATTTTATTGATTTACAGAAACAAACAAATGATCTAGTAATGGGTACGCATGGTAGGGGAGTTATCATTATTGATGATATTTCTCCCTTGAGAGAATTAACCGATGAAGTACTCCAAAAAAAATTACATTTCTTTGAAAATAAACCAACTGTTATTTATGAAGAAGATAGCTTTTCTGGAAGTTTCGAAGCTGAAACACAGTTTGTTGGAGCCAATCCTAGTAGATCAGTTCAACTTAAATATTTTTTAAAAAAACGGCATACATTTGGGAAAATGACAATGGAGATTCAAGACATAAGTGGTAACGTAATTTCTAGTTTAGGTCCAGGAAAATCTAAAGGAATTAATATTGTTAATTGGAATTATAGAATGAAACAACCCAAAGTAGCTAAAGGAAAGATTTTTAGTTATGGAGGCTTTACTTCACCTATGGTAGAGGCTGGTAAATACAAAGCAGTTCTAAAAAAAGGGAAAGATACTTATGAACATAACTTTGAGGTAATTTATGATCCTAAATCTAGCTTAACGAAAGAAGACCGAACGTTCAAACATGCTACAACAATGAAAATGTATGATATGATAGAGGAGCTGGCTTATCTAGTATATGAATTAGATGCTATTCTTGTGAAGGCTGAAGCATTGAAAAAGAAAAAAATAGTATCTAAATTAATGGCGCTTAAAGAGTCTTTAGTTGTTACCACTGGAGACAATTATGTGGGTACTGCAGAATCTCAATTAAGAGAAAAAATGTCTGATTTATATAGAAAAATTGCGACAAGTTACGATGTTCCTTCAAATTCAGAATTAGAGAGTTTAGAGATTATTAGTGAGCGATTTGCCAAAGCTAAAAAGAGGTATTTTAAAATAAGGAAGAGAGTTTCATTTTTAGAGGAATTAAAGTTGAAAAATTTTGAGGATTTCGTAAAATAAAATTAACTCAATTTTTTACGTATTTCTTTCTACAGTCTAAAAAAAGAGTTACTTTTGCGCCCACTTACCACGAGATGGTAAGATTTTTAATAATCAAGGTCGAGAACCTTTAAAAATTAACAAATTATGTCTGTAAAGATTAGATTACAAAGACACGGTAAAAAAGGGAAACCATTCTATTGGATTGTTGCCGCAGATGCTCGTGCAAAAAGAGATGGTAAATACTTAGAAAAAATAGGTACTTACAACCCAAATGTAAACCCTGCAATTATTGATTTAAACATCGATAAAGCTGTAGAATGGTTACAAAACGGTGCGCAACCAACAGATACTGCAAAGAACATTTTATCTTACAAAGGTGCCATGTTAAAGAATCATTTAGTTGGAGGTATCCGCAAAGGTGCATTGACACAAGAACAAGCTGATGCTAAGTTTGCTGCATGGTTAGAAGAAAAAGCTACCAAAATTTCAGATAAAGAAGCAGGATTATCCAAAGCTCAATCTGAAGCAAAAGCGAAAGCTTTAGCGGCTGAAAAAGCGGTTAATGAAGCAAGAATTGAAGCAGCGAAGCCAGTAGTTGAGGAGGTTGTTGAAGAAGAAGTAGCTGAAACTGAAGCAGTAGCAGAAGCAACTGAAGCAGCTCCTGAAGCAGCAGAAGAAAAAGCAGCAGAATAAATTATAAATTTCTACGGCAATGCGTAAAGAAGATTGTTTTTATTTAGGCAAAATCGTAACGAAATATAGTTTTAAAGGTGAGGTTGTTATCAAGTTAGATACAGATGAGCCTGAGTTGTATAAAGAAATGGAATCAGTTTATGTCGAATTTGGCAGTAATCTGGTTCCATTTTTTATAGATAAAAGCTCGCTTCACAAGGGAAATCAATTGCGTGTTCAATTTGAAGATGTATATTCTGAGGAAGAAGCTAATGCTATTTTAAAGTGTGGTATTTATTTACCTTCAACAATGTTGCCTAAATTATCTGGAAATAAATTTTATTTTCATGAAGTAATTGGCTTTACCATTGTAGATGTAAATTTTGGAGATGTTGGTACTATTGTTCATATAAATGACAAAGCAGCCCAACCTCTTTTTGAAATTGACCGAGAAGGAAAAGAAGTTTTTATCCCAATGATTGATCAATTCATCAAAAAAGTGGATAGAGATCATAAAAGTATAGAGGTCGAAACTCCAAAAGGATTGATAGAACTCTATTTATAAAGAAAGGTGGCCGAGTGGTCGAAGGCGCACGCTTGGAAAGCGTGTATACGGCAACGTATCGAGGGTTCGAATCCCTTCCTTTCTGCAAAATAATAAAAAATTCTATGTTCAGTTTGCATAGAATTTTTTTAGTTAAAAAAATCATTTAATTGTGTCTAAGCCATTTCAATTTAAAGAATTTACCATTCACCAAGACAAAACCGCCATGAAAGTTGGAACAGATGGCGTGCTATTGGGTGCTTGGAGTTCTGTAACTGATTTTCCGGATTCAATTTTAGATATCGGTGCTGGAACAGGGGTTGTTTCATTAATGCTGGCACAACGATCTGATGCGCTGAATATCGATGCAGTTGAGCTTGATGAGAATGCCTATGAACAAACGGTTGAGAATTTCGAGCGATCAAGTTGGAGTGATCGTTTGTATTGTTACCATGCTACTTTTCAGGAGTTTGCTAGTGAAATTGCTGCTGATGAGGAAACTTATGACTTAATCGTTTCGAATCCACCATTTTATACAGCTGGTTTTGAGACTGAAAATAGTGCAAGAAATAAAGCCCGTTCTACCTCGTTTTTATCTTTTAAAGAATTGGTTGAAGGCGTTGTCAATATTATTTCAAAAAATGGAAAATTTGTAGTAATTCTTCCTTTTTTAGAAGAACCTAATTTTATTAGCTTGGCAGCTAAAAACAATTTATTTTTAAATCGAGTTTGCAGAGTTCAAGGGAATTCATTGTCAGAAATAAAAAGAACTTTATTAGAGTTTTCTCTCACTAAAACCAACATAAAAGAAGAACATTTAATCATAGAGTTATCTCGTCATCAGTACACAGAAGCCTATGTTAATTTGACAAAAGATTTTTACTTAAAAATGTAATCATCCTACGTTAGGATTATACCCAAGATAGGAAGTATTCTTTTCTATGAAGTGTACCCCATATTCCTTTAATTCTTTTAAAATAGGTTCATATACCTCCTTAGAAATAGGCAACTGAACCCCTGGAGTTTTAATCTCTCCTTGTAAGATTTTTAAAGCTGCAATCGCTACTGGTAATCCTACTGTTTTTGCCATCGCTGTGTAATTTTGATTTTCTCCTTTTACCACCAAGCTACTTTCAATTTGTTTTTTTTCTCCATTAATTTCATATCCAAAAAGATGCTGCATGACGATCATGTCTTTTTCTTTTTCTTCTAAGGTCCAAGAATCTTCTAAAATCTTTTGGAGTATTTGAGCGGGTGTCGCATTTTTTAGTTTTATTTTCTTTGTTGGATTAAAAAGATCCAGTTCTATTAATTTTGCCCACATAAGATCGTCTTGGTCAATGTTAAGATAGGATCGCAATTTCAATTCTACAGAGTCCGAGGGGGAATAGGCTAAAAATAAATTTACAAAATCACGATAACTCATGCTTTCTGAATTTTGTATGGTATAAGAATCATCGGTCATCCCTAATTGAACAAAAATATTCCACGCTCTTGAAAACCCAACTTTTCTGATGGTTCCTCTATACATTGTTGGAATCCCATCCAATCCATAGATACTACGATACTTCAGTGAGTCTCTATTAGCATAGGCCTCATAATTACCGCTTCCATTAATGTTTAAAAATTCAGTTCTCCTAAATAATTTATGGTACGGAATGTATTTGTAGGTACCTTCTTGTATAAACATGGCAGCACCACCTTGCCCAGCTAAAACCACATTTCGAGGATTCCATGTAAATTTATAATTCCATAAATTGTTGTCATTCTCTGGAGCAACCAAACCGCCAGTAAAAGATTCAAAAAGTAACATTTTACCACCGATTCCTTTAATTTGATCAATGATTTGCATGGCACTCATATGGTCTATACCGGGATCTACTCCAATTTCATTCATGAATACTAACCCCTTTTCTTTAGCAGCTTTATCTAATGCTTTCATTTCTTTTGAAATATAAGAAGCCGTTACCATATGTTTTCCAAAGGAAATACAATCTTTTGCGACTTCTACATGAAATCTTGCAGGCAACATAGAGATTACTAGATCCGATTTTTTTATAAGTTTTTGACGTTGTTCTAAATTAAAAACATCTAAAAGAATACTTTTTGCATTTTTATGATTCTGTATCATCAGGTCTGCATTCTCCGTGCAAATATCGCCAATCGTCAAACGCAAGTTTTCGTTGTTAGATTTTTCAAGTAAATATTTGATTAGATACGAACTTGATTTTCCAGCACCAATAATTAGGATGTTTTTCATTAATAATAACTTATTTTTGTTGGTATACGAAGATACTCTTTTTGTTTAAAATTTAACAAAAACCATTAAAAATGTTTAAAAATTTAATTATTGCCTCCTTTTTTGGAATGGTTGCCATTATTTTAGGGGCTTTCGGGGCTCATGCTTTAAAAGAGATTTTGTCTATTGATGAATTGTCTAGTTTCGAAACTGGAGTCCGCTATCAAATGTATCACGCCATTGTACTTTTATTCGTAAATGGTTATGATCAATTTACGATTTCACAAAAAAATAGGATTACGTATCTCTTTGTTACTGGAATTCTTCTTTTTTCTGGTTCTATTTATTTGATTCATTTCACCTCAATTTCGGTAAAATCTATCTGGTTTTTGACTCCACTTGGGGGACTCGCCTTTATCATCGGTTGGATTTTTATGATCTTGTGTTTCTATAAAAAACACAAAAACAAATAGTACACTAATTTTAAGTTAAATTATAATCCTTTATTAAATAATTATGTAGTTTTGTTTGATAAATTAATAGACATTTATATTAAAAAAAATTCACATGGTAGATCACACTACGAAATCGATTTCGTTAACCGATTTAGGAATCAAAAATGCAATAATTCGTTATCAGTTAACTTCAGAGGAATTACAGGAAGAAACAATTAAAAAAGATCAAGGTGTTGCCTCTTCTTTAGGAGCAATAGCCGTAAATACTGGAGAATTTACGGGAAGATCTCCCAAGGATCGTTTTATCGTAAAAGACGCGATAACCAAAGATGAGGTTTGGTGGAGTGACATTAATTTACCCTTCGATTCTAAAAAGTTTGATCTACTGTATGATAAAGTAACTAGCTATCTTTCTGGTAAAGAGGTCTTTGTTAGAGATTCTTATGCATGTGCAGACGAAAGTTATAAACTAAATATTAGAGTTATTACTGAATATCCTTGGAGCAATTTATTTGCTTATAACATGTTTTTAAGACCTACAGTAACAGAACTCGAAGATTTTTCTCCTGAATGGACTGTTGTAAATGCTCCGAATTTTATGGCAAATCCGAAAGAGGACGGAACGCGACAACATAATTTTGCGATTTTAAATTTTACTAAAAAAATTGCTTTAATTGGGGGTACAGGATATACAGGTGAAATTAAAAAAGGAATTTTTTCTGCTTTAAACTTTCTGCTTCCAGTTTATAAAAACACCCTACCAATGCACTGTTCTGCAAATATTGGAAAAGAGGGAGATACTGCAATTTTCTTTGGATTATCAGGAACCGGAAAAACGACCTTATCTACAGATCCAGAAAGAAGTTTAATTGGCGATGATGAGCACGGTTGGACCGCAGAAAATTCCGTTTTTAATTTTGAAGGTGGTTGTTATGCAAAAGTAATTCATTTGTCACAACAACAAGAACCAGAAATTTTTTCAGCGATTAAAAAAGGGGCTATTCTTGAAAATGTAGTCATGGATGCAAATGGTGTTGTCGATTTTACAGATACTTCGATCACCCAAAATACAAGAGTGAGTTATCCAATTCATCATATAGAGAATATACAAGTACCCTCAATAGGTAAAAACCCAAAAAATATTTTCTTTTTAACAGCTGATGCATTTGGTGTTTTGCCTCCTATTTCTAAATTGACTCCTAGTCAAGCGGCCTATCATTTTATCTCTGGATATACAGCAAAAGTTGCTGGAACTGAAGCAGGAGTGAATGAGCCAACACCCAGTTTTTCTGCTTGTTTTGGTGCACCTTTTATGCCTTTACATCCTACAAGATATGCAGAAATGTTAAGTGAAAAGATGCAAGAAGCAGGTGTCAATGTATGGCTTGTAAATACCGGTTGGTCTGGAGGGCAATATGGGGTTGGAAGAAGAATGCCTTTAAAGTATACAAGAGCAATGATTACTGCAGTTTTAGAGGGTAAATTAAAGGATTATACCTATGAAGATTATCACATTCATTCTGTATTTGGGGTAGCCCAACCAAGAACCTGTCCTGGGGTACCGTCAGCGTTATTAAGTCCAAGAAAAACATGGAATAATGATGATGCCTATTACAAAACAGCTTTTAAATTATCGAATGCATTTAGAGTAAATTTTAAACAATTTGAAGAATTTGCAAATGAGGAAATTCGAAGAGGAGGCCCACAGCGATATGCATTATAGAAAAAAATAAGCATAAAAAAAACACCTCATTAGAGGTGTTTTTTTTATGCTTGTAATCGGTTGATTTATTTTTTTTCTACAGCCTGTATTTCAGGAGTAGTTGGAGTCTCAGGAGTCGTTGGAGTTTCACTCACAACATTCACTTCCATCGGTACCGTCTTTACCGTTACTTCTTTTTTGATTTCGTTTGCTGCATGCTCTGTGACAGCATGACCTCCTAAAATAGGAGCAATAACCAATCCTATCAAACAAGTAAGTTTGATTAAAATATTCATTGAAGGTCCAGAAGTATCTTTAAATGGATCACCAACAGTATCTCCGGTGATCGCTGCTTCATGAGCAGGAGAACCTTTGTAAGTCATTTCTCCATTAATTTCAACACCAGCTTCGAAAGATTTTTTAGCATTATCCCAAGCACCACCAGCGTTGTTCTGGAAGATAGCCCATAAAACACCACTTACAGTAACACCAGCCATATATCCACCTAACATTTCTGCAACTAACATATTGTTGTCTGCATAAACAAGTTTTCCTATTAATACCACGGCTATTGGAAATCCTATGGTTAAGATTCCTGGCAACATCATTTCCTTTAAAGATGCTTTTGTAGAAATATCTATACATTTTGCATAATCTGGTTTTCCAGTTCCTTCCATAATTCCAGGAATTTCTTTAAACTGTCGTCTTACTTCGTACACCATTTCCATTGCAGCCTTACCAACAGCATTCATTGCTAATGCAGAGAATACAACAGGAACCATACCACCAACAAATAACATTGCCAATACGGGTGCTTTAAAAATATTAATTCCGTCAATTCCTGTAAACGTAACGTAAGCAGCAAATAAAGCTAAAGAAGTTAAAGCGGCAGAAGCAATGGCAAAACCTTTCCCTGTTGCAGCAGTTGTATTTCCGACAGCATCTAAAATATCAGTTCTTTCTCTTACGATTGGTTCTTGCTCACTCATTTCAGCAATACCACCTGCATTATCAGCAATTGGTCCGAAAGCATCAATAGCTAATTGCATGGCTGTTGTTGCCATCATTGCAGAAGCAGCCAACGCAACTCCATAAAATCCTGCAAAAGCATAAGAAGCCCAAATTGCAGCAGCAAATAATAACACTGAAGAGAACGTAGAAATCATCCCGGTAGCTAAACCAGCAATAATGTTTGTTCCCGCACCTGTAGCTGATTGTTGTACAATTTTTAAAATTGGTTTAGAACCCAATCCTGTATAGTATTCAGTAAATGAAGAGATTCCTGCACCCACAATTAAACCAACCAAACATGCATAAAATACACGCATTGAAGAAATGTCTTGAAGACCTTCACCAAAGAAGCTCATTTGCATTGTTTCTGGTAACATCCAAGTTACTAATCCGAAACAAGCAACTGCCACCAATATAATAGAAGTCCAGTTACCGATGTTCAATGCTTTTTGTACTTGACTTTCTTTTGCATCGTTCGATGAAATTTTAACTAAGAAGGTACCAATAATAGAAATGATAATTCCAACACCTGCTATTGACATTGGTAGTAATATTGGACCAATTCCTCCAAAAGCGTCTTGGATTGCTCCACCCATATCTTCGATCACATAGTTTCCTAGAACCATAGCAGCCAATACTGTTGCTACATATGAACCAAATAAATCGGCTCCCATTCCTGCTACGTCACCCACATTATCACCAACGTTATCAGCAATTGTTGCTGGGTTACGAGGATCATCCTCTGGAATTCCTGCTTCAACTTTACCAACTAGATCAGCACCAACGTCAGCAGCTTTCGTATAAATACCTCCACCAACTCTTGCGAATAACGCAATTGATTCTGCTCCTAAAGAGAATCCTGCTAAAGTTTCTAATACAACTGTCATGTCTGTAGTATTGGTCCATTGACCGTCCATAAATAGTTGATAGAACAAAATAAAGAAAGCGGTCAAACCTAAAACAGCCAAACCTGCAACTCCTAATCCCATCACAGTTCCACCACCAAAAGACACATTTAATGCGTTTGGTAAACTGGTACGAGCTGCTTGAGTAGTTCTAACATTTGTTTTGGTTGCAATTTTCATTCCCATATTTCCTGCAAAAGCAGAAAAGATAGCTCCTATAATAAATGCAACTACAATAAGTATGTGTGTTGATTCAACAAAGAATGATACACCAGCTAAAACAATACTTGCTCCAAGAACAAACATGGCCAGTAATTTGTATTCTGCTTTTAAGAAGGCCAATGCACCTTCGTAAATGTGGTCCGCTATTTCTTTCATTTTGCCGTCACCAGCATCTTGTTTCATTACCCAAGATTTTTTTACTAACATATAGGCTAAGCCCAATCCAGCCATTACTATTGGCACCCAAATCATCATTGATTCCATATAAAATTTTATTTTTATTAGTTTAAAACGGTCGTAAAAGTAAGAAATTCAAATAGAAC
>Ga0206682_10004330_pt1 | contig 11620 bp, 1 predicted proteins | sample M240m12015metaG_FD_155444 | JGI IMG/M metagenome (GOLD analysis project Ga0206682, IMG submission 155444) | Ammonia-oxidizing marine archaeal communities from Monterey Bay, California, United States - M2 40m 12015 | ecosystem: Environmental > Aquatic > Marine > Intertidal zone | place: USA... | reverse complement strand
CGCCGGCCCCGACGAGGGCGACGACGCGCCCGTCGACCGCGTCTACGACGTCGTGCCGCTGCGCGCGTGCCTCCAGTCCGATCGCGCCGGCTATCCCGGGCTCGCCAGCGCGGGCGACGCCGTGTCGCTGCAGCTGGACGTCTCCGGCGCCGTCGCGGTGACCGCCGCGACGGTCGGGCCGGCGTCGTTCCCCTCCGGGGCGCTGGCGGCGGCGCCGCGCGCCGGCGCCGTCGTCGACGCCGAGGGGCGCGCCGCGCGCTGGGAGGCGACGGCTTCGGTCGCGGCGGGCTGGGGGGACCTCGACCCCGTGCCGTTCTCCGTGACGTTCGTGGACGCGGCCGGAGTGGCGACCACCGTCACCGACGAGGCCTCTCTATGCCTCTCCGCCTCCGACCCGGAGAAGGTGGCGGTGGACGTGACCCCCCCCGCGGCGCTCGCGCTGGAGGTTTTCACGGACTCGCCGTACGATCCGACGGTCGGCTCGCCCTTCTCCGTCACGCTGTGCGTCAACGCGTCCGAGCCAGTGCTCGCGCCGACCACGACGCTCACCGGGTTCGGCCCCTTCCCGCCGGCGATGGTCACCGGCGGCGGCGCGCGGTGGTGCATGGGCCCGCGCGTCGTGCTCGCGGAGGACGCGGAGCACGTCGACTCGAACGGGTGCATCTCGTTCTCCGTGGTCCTGGCGGACCTGGCCGGGAACGCGGCGGAGGCGCTGACGGCGCTGGTGAACCAGGAGGGCACGGATTTGTGCCCCGCGACGCGCCTCGCGCTGGACTTTTCGCCACCGGTGTTCCTGTGGCTCAACCTGGACGTCGTCTCCGCGGAGGACATGGTCTTCGACGTCGCGCTGAACGAGCCCGCGGAGGTGCACTTCGTGGCGCTGCCGCAGGGGAGCGCCGAGCCCACGCCGGAGGAGGTGCGCGCGGGCACGGGCGCCGGCGGCGCGGCGGCGGCGTCGAGCGGCTCCCTGACGTACGCGGGGAGCGACACGCCCTCGCCCGCCGCCGCCGCCGGCGGCATCGGGCTCCAGAAGCTCACCGTGCCGGACCTGCGCCCCGGCGCGCCGTACGACCTGTACTTCTCCGCGTGGGACCGGTTCGGGCAGCGCGAGACGGAGGCGCGCTCGCGGCGCCTCAGCTCGCTGGGCGTCTGGACGCCGCGGAGCTCGGTGGAGGTTGCCGAGGGGGACAAAATCGGCGACGTCGTCGCGCTGCAGCTCACGCAGCCGCCGACGCGCGACGTCTCCGTGACGGTCACGGCGAGCCAGCCCGAGCAGCTGCTGTTCGCGCTGGAGAGCGACGCGCTCGCGTTCGCCGAGTCCCTGACCGTGACCTTCCCGAAGGACGCTTGGTCCGTCCCGATCGAGGCGAAGGTGCGCGCCGTCGACGACGCGCTCGTGGAGGGACCGCACGCGTTGCGCGTCGAGCTCGCCGTCGCCTCGCTCGACCCCCGCTACGACGGCTCCGCCGTCGAGCCGCTGCGCGCGTCCGTGCTGGACAACGACGTCGCCGCGGTGATCATCTCCGACCCGCGCGAGGCGCCGCAGACGCGCGAGATGGTGTGCGACGGCGAGGTTCCCGAGTCGGTGCTGAGCTACTCCACGACGGAGGACGTCCCGGTGGACGCGCTCGTGTGGCTCGCCGGCGCGCCCTCGGACGGCGACGACGTGATCGTGACGCTGCGGTCGGGCGACGCCGCGTGGATGGCGGTGACCGGCGGTCCGACCGGCGGCGTCGGCGGGCCGGTGGTTCTGACGTTCAATCGGACCAACTACGCCACGCAGGTTCCCGTGAGACTCATACCCGTGTACAGCGACGTCGCGGACCCCGACCGAGTGGTGGACCTCGTCGTGGACGTCTCCTCCAGCAGCGCGCCCTACGCCGCGATTTCCGTCCCGGACATACCGGTGACCATCGCGGATCTACAAACCCCCGGCGTCGCGTTTTCGCGCGTGAAGATCCGCGAGCGCGCCGGCGCGCACGTCGTCACGATGCGCCTCGAGTCGGAGCCCCGCGCGAACGTCGTCGTGGACTTCGCGCTGATCCCCGACCCCGGCGGGTCGCACGCGTACGCGTCGCTGGCGATCCAGCCGGCGTCGGTGACGTTCCGGCCGGAGGATTACGGCACGGAGAAGGAGGTGACCTTCGTCACGGGCGACGACGGCACGTACTTCGGCGATGTCGAGTTCGACGTCGCCGTAGCCTTCTCCTCCGTCGGCGACGCGGCGTACGCCAACCTTCCTCCGCCCGTTCTGTCGGTGGTGGTGCTGGAGGGCGACCCGGAACCGGGCTGGATCGTCGCGGACGTCTCCGGGCGCGAGCGGCTCGTGGCGCCGGCGGGGTCGCCCCCGCTCGCGCCGGCGCTCGTGCAGGAGCGCTTCCAGACGTTGCGGTACACGCTCCGCCCCGCCGGCCGGCTGTGGAAGGAGGTGACCGTCGCGCCCACGTTCGCGCCGGGCACGAGGCAACGCGGCGTCGTGACCCCCGCGCGGTTCACGTTCACGCCGGGGGGACCCGCGGTGGCTTCGTTTTCGCTCCGCTTCCCGAGTAACAACGCCGTGTACGGCGACTTGGACGTCGTCGTGTGGCACGTCGTCGAGGGCGAGGAGGACGAGCCCGGCTACCGCGCGCTCAACCCCGACCTGGGCGGCGGCGCGCTGGCGGTGACCATGCTCGAGTCGGACGCGCCCGGGTTCTCGCTCGGGAACGGCGTGACCGGCGTGATTCTGGTGGAGGAGCCCGCGAGCGCGGCGGAGGAGGGCGTCCCCACCCCCCCCGGGTCGTTCGGGATCATCATGGCGTCCAAGCCCATAGGGACGGTCACGTTGCGTCTGTTCGAGGCGAGCAACGCCACCGGGCTCGTCAATCCCAACGCGACGGCGCGGAGACGCGCGCTGCTGCAGGAGGAGTCGTCCGCGATGACAAACGTCCCGGTGGCGGAGGCTGACCGGCAAGTCGTCGTCGTCTCGGGGTCGACCCTCGCGTTCACCGAGACGGACTGGTTCGTGCCGAAAGACGTCGTGCTGGCGGGCGTTTTCAGAGACGGCGACCAGGGGCGGCGCACCGTCGCGCTGTGCGCGGAGGTCACCGCGCCGGATGACCCCGCGTACGCCGAGCTCGCGCCGCCGTGCTTCAACACCGTGCTCACGGAGTACGGCGCCGAGACCGCGCCGGGTGCGAGTTCGCTCGCCATCGACTTCGACATCGAGGTCACGGAGGTGGCGGGCTCGGAGGTGGCGGCGCTGCCGAGCCTGTACCAACGCTTCACCAAGTACTGGAAGGTGGAGGCGTTCCTCCTGGTGAACGGCGCGCGCACCGGTGCGACCCTCGACCCGACGACGGAGACGGTTGAGATTACCTTCGAGGTGGACGAGTCGTACTTCGGGTCGCGCGACGCCGTGGACGCCATGTACAGCGCCGACCACGCGCAGTTCGGGTGGTCCGCTTCCAAGCGCGACGAGGACGGGTTCACCCTCACCTGGGGCGACGTTAACGAAACCACCGGGCTCACGAGCGTTGTCTGCGCCACGAAGCGCATGGGCACGTACTTCCTCGGGCAGGCGTACCCGGCGCTCGTCGTGAACAACCCCACGTCCGCGCCCACGTTCAAGGAGAAGGCGAGCGCGTCGGACGTGCTCAAGGGTTTGACCATCGCCCCGGCGGACGTCGCGGTGGACTTCCCGGTGTCTGTCGTGGGCGCCAAGCTCAAGCTGAAGAACTACTTCAACCCGGAGACGGACGAGCTCAGCTTGCCGGGGTGCGCGAATATCACGGTCGGGTGCGTGGTCGGTGCGAACGAGAACATCTTCGCCATCTACCTCCCCGCCATCGGGGAGCTGGAATTGATGTCCATCAACGACGACGGCGTGCCCCCGGCGTTCCAGACCGCCAGGAAGCGCCGGCGCGTGCTTCTGGGGCGCGAGCTCCTGCAAGACGTGGAGGACCCGGTGACGGACGACTTCGCCGACGCCCTCTCGGACGCGCAGTTCGCCGACTCCGACGTGGACCCCTCCGGCGAGGCGCGCGACGCGGAGGTGGAGGTGGTGGACAGCGGCAACCAGGTCGCGGCTGGGCCGGAGGTTGAGGTCCCCACCGACCCCACCAACGACTTGCCCAACGTGTTCCTGCAGGCGTGCTTCGTGGTCTCTGAAGGCGTCGCCGCGGTGCAGGAGGACCTGAACTTCGTCTTCCCCGTGACGTACTACGAGAAGGAAACCGTGTACCTCAACACGGAGACGATCGTGTTCGACCCCGACGGGACGACGCTCACGAAAGCCGAGGTTCTTTTCGAGCCCGCGTTCGAGCCCAACGACGTCATCACGTACGCCGACGCCGAGCGCCGGGCGCTGTACTTGGCGGCGGACGAGACCTGGACGCCGCCCGACGACCTGGACGACCTGACCGTGGAGATCACCACCTCAAGCACGTCCCCGACCACGCCGAACAAGGTCACCGTCACCGGCACGGCCTCCTTCGCGGCGTACGTCTGGGTGTTAAACGCGCTGCAATTCACGAACATGGGGCCGAGGATCGATACCCTGGAGCGCAAGATCACGTACCTGGTGTACGATGCGGAGGGCGCGGCCTCCGCGCTCCCGAACACGGAGACCTCCACCCCTGACTGCGAGGGCTACCTGGTGATGGACCTCGTGAACGTCAACGACCCCCCGGTGGCGGACGCCGTGCAGACGACGCTGGTGTTGTCCGAGCCGGGGGCCTCGGGCGACGGCCTGATGCTCGCCAGTGACCCCGACTCCGACGTCATCTGGTACAACATCACGTGCCTCCCCTCGAAGGGCGAGGTTACGATTCTGGACGTCAACGCGGGCACGTACCGGTACACGCACGACCCCGACGTGCCTGGAACGGACACCTTCGTGTTCTTCGCCTGGGACGGCGAGCTGAGCAGCCGGTTCGCGACAGTGACCGTGCGCACGGGCACGGGCGACTTCGCGCCCGTCGCGACGTCGCTCACGATTGAGGTGTGGGAGAATTCGCCGACGACGGGCGTGATGCCCGCCACGGACGCCGACGGCGCGGAGGACATCTACCGGTTTCAAATCGTGACGGAGCCGGAATCGCCGGCGAGCTTGGTTTTGGCGGAGGAGACGGCGGCGCTGTTCCGGCACGCGCCGACCGGCGCGTTCACGTACACCGCCACCTCCGCGTCGCCGACCGTCGCGCGCGTCGCCGAGGCGATGTCCAACCTGCCCCTCGACTTTGACTTCAACGCGGTCAGAGGCACGGCGGCGCACCCCGGCTACCGCGCGGACGCGTTCGAGTTTAAGGTTTTAGACGCCAACGGACTGACGTCGGAGACGGCGACGGTGTACGTGAACGTGCGCCTGACCCGCGAAAGCAACACGCCGCCCGTTTCGTCGCCGCTCGCGCTCGTCACGCAGGAGAACACGCCGCTGAGCGGCGCCTCCGTGAAGTTCAACTCGCTGGACGCGGAGTCCCCCGCGAACGTGCGGCACGAGATTTACGTCAGCCCGGCGGACGAGGAGGACCCGGAGGAGACGTTCGCGCCGCCGAGACTGGGCGCGCTCTCGCCTTTGAATCCGGCGGACGTGCACGACGCGCGCTTCGTGTACGCGCCGACGCCCTTCTTCCACGGCGTGGAGACGCTGCGGTACGTCTCGATCGACGCGCACGGCGCGCGCTCGGCGCCGGCGGAGCTGGTGATCACCATCGAGGAGGTGAACCAGGCGCCGGCGGGCGCGTGCGCGGCGGAGTCGCCCATGGACGCCGACGTCGCGACGGCGCTGGGCGCGGGGAGCGCGTTCGTCGTCTCGGCGGCGGCGGCGGCGGAGATCCGCGTTGATGTCTCACGAAAGCGGGACGCCGACGTCGGGACGCTCCGGGAACAGTTCGTGTCGTACGAAACCGCGATCCGAGAGCTCGGCGCGCTGGCGAACATGTCCGCGCGCGTCGAGGGGAGTTCCGAAACAGCGAACGCGAGCGCCGCGAACGCCGAGACGGAGGTTTCCAACGCGACTCGGCTCGTCGTCGGCGGCGCCGCCGCGAGCACGGCGCTGTCGTGCGGCGACGCCGACACCGTGATCCGCACGCCGCACACCACTGAGGTTGGCGTCGCGCTCTTCGCGTTCGACGTGGACGGCCTCGACGGCTTGCCTTTGCGATACTCGCTGCGCTCGACGCCGGCGCGCGTCGACGGCGGCGGCGACGCCGGCGAGGTTTTCCTCTGGCGGCCGCCGCTCCGCGTCAACGACTCGGACGCCGCCTCGGAGGCGATGGCGTACGTCTTTCAAGAAGACGTCTTTTTTTCAAATCTCACCAACGCTTCTTTGGCGCTCGCGCCCGGGGACGTCTTCGACGTCTCCGAATCGGGCGTGCCCGCGTTCGTGTTCCGCCCGAAGCCGCGCACGCACGGGCTCGTGGCGGTGACCTGGTCGGCGCGCGACGCGCTCGGCGCCGAGGGCGCGGCGGCGACCACCACGTTCAAGGTGCAGTGCCCCGGCGGCGAGGTGACGCGCGACGGCGGCGTCTGCCAGCCCTGCGCGTCGGGGACCTACAACGACCGAGTGCTTCTGGATCAGACCACGTGCACGGATTGCCCTCCCGGGACGCAGACCCCCGACCCGGGCTCGACGCGGTGCGAAGCGTGCCCGCCGGACACCTTCGCCGCCGAGGCGGGCACGGGCGTGTGCCCGTCGTGTCCCGACCGCATGCGCTCCGAATCGGGCGCCTCGGAGTTGATCGCCTGCCGCTGCGAAATCGGCACCGCGCAGCTCTCGGACACGGAGTGCTGGCCGTGCGACCTGTACCGCACGAAGTGCGAGGCGCTCGGGCTCTCGCTGCCGATCCCCTTCCGCGGGCACTGGACGGACCCGCTCGAGCCGACGCGCACGTACGACTGCATCCCGTCCGCGGCGTGCGTGGAGAAGTTCACCGAGGACGAGGTGCGCGACCGGCGGTGCGCGGGCCAGCGTTTTTCAAAAAGAAACGGACGCAGCGAAGTCGCCGTGGCGTACGTCGGGGACGGATGCTTCGAATGCGCGGCGAACCACTACCGGCACGCCGGGCATTGCCACTCGTGCGGCTCCCAGACGCGCGCGCGGTGGAGGCTCGCGTCGCTCGTGCTGCTCTACGCGGCGTTGGTCGGAACGCTTCTGGAGGTTGCGGGTTCGCCCGCGGCGGGCGCGCTCGGCATCCTGCTCACGTTTCTGCAAATCTCCGCCTCCATGAAGTACCTGTCCGTGGCGTGGCCGCGCGAGCTCTTCGCCTGGCTCACGGTGACGTCGGTTTCCTACCTGGACCTCGAGCTGTGGGCCGCCGAGTGCGTCTTCCCGAAAGGCTGGACCTACCTCGCGAAGTACCGCGTCGCGATGCTGCAGCCGCTCGTGTGGCTGCTGGTCATCTCCGTCTCCGTCTTCGCGCGCGTCACGCGGCGCGTGCTGGCGGAGTACCACCGCCGCGCGCGCGCCGCCGCGCGCACGCGCGCCAACGTGAAGCGGCGGTGGACGCACGGCGAGGTTGACTCCGACGCGGCGCGGTGGCGGTCGGTGGCGGACGCGCGGAGCGGCCTGCCGCTGGACCGCCCCGAGCTGAGGGACGCCACGGACGAGTACACCGCGGCGGAGAAGCTGGATTACCAGAACGCGAAGGATTTCGATCGCGCGATGGATTACGCCAAACACAAGGGCGTCGACGTGGAGGAGGTCGAGACGAACCTCGCCGAGGGCGAGGTTCCCGTGGGGAAACGCCCGCTGCGCCTTCTGATCAAGACGTACGCCGCCGAGACGGTGGAGCGCGCGAAGCCGACGTGCATGCTCCTGTTCCAGTGGGGCTACTTCCTGCTCGCGCAGCAGGCGGTCGCGTTCTTCGACTGCGAGAGCAACAACGCGGGCAAGTGGCTTCTGCGCGCGGACCCCTCCGTGGTGTGCTACGAAGGCGCGCACCTGGCGCACCTGCCGCTGGGCGTCCTCGGCATCGTCGCGTACCCGGCGGGCATGCTCGCCTTCGGCGTGCTCTTCGTCCGGCGGTACCGCGCGGACGGCCCGCGGCCGCGCGTCAACGCGCGCATGTCGCTCATCCTCGCCGGCGCGGGCGAGAAGCAGCTGCGCCTCGCCGAGCGGTTCGAGCACAACTTCGGGCTCCTGTACACGGACGCGAGGCCGGAGTGGCTCTACTGGCACGTCGTGGACATGGGCAAGAAGCTTTTCGTCGTGCTGTTCCGCGCGCTGGTGCCTTTTCCGATTTCCCAGACGTTGCTGTGCACGGCGCTCCTGATGGGCGTCGCGCTGCTCGCGGCGAAAGCCGAGCCGTTCAAGGTCCGGTCGCTGAACTTCGCGGAGATGCTGTCGTGCAACGTGAACGTCCTGACCCTGATCTTCGGGTACTTCTTCCAGCTCGGGATCTGGGACGACAAGACCACCTTCGCGATGGCGGTTTTCGTCAACGCGATCGTCGCCCTGACCATCGCGTTCCTCGCCTTCGCCGTCGCCATGGACCTGTTCCCGTGGATCCGGCGGTTCATCGCGATGGTGATGAACCACGCGAGCGCGGCGGACGCGGACGGCACCGTGGATAAGCTGGATACCGCGGTCTCCGGACCGCAGGGGTACGCGCTGTTCGTGATCCCGCCGTCCTCCGCGTTCCGCCGGCGGTGCTGGGACGTCATCAAGTCGTCGCTGTTCGACCGGTTCATCATGGTGGCCATCGCGATGTCCACGGTGATCACGTTCGTGGAGCTCGTGCCTCTGGCGCCCGGCCCGCTGGCGCGCGTGGACGTGATCAACGACTTCTTCACCGTCGCCTTCGTGCTGGAGGCGGCGCTGAAAATCATCGCGCTCGGGTTCGTGCTCGGGCGCCACGCCTACCTGCGCGACACGTTCAACTGCCTGGACTTCGCCGTGGTGCTCATGTCGGTGATTCTGTGGATCGCCGAAAACGGCGGCGACGCGTTGGGCGGGATCCGCAGCGCGCGCTTCTTCAAGTACCTCAAGTTCTTCAAGCTGAAGTACGTGCGGTTCCTGCGCATCGGGCTGCAGCTGCGGAACATGTCCGGCGGGCACCTCGCCGCCATCTACCGCAAGGCTGTCGAGCCGGACAGCGCCAAGGTGCGCGCGGTGATGACAAAGGCGCGGGCAGTCTTCGCCGAGCGCCACTGCGAGAAGATCCACGCCAACCTGCGGGATTTGCCCGGGCCGGTGGCGGACGGCGCCGCGGATTTGATCGAGGAGCTGTGGCGGGAGGGCTACGACCCCGAGGCCATCATTCTGTGCTCGCAGCAGATGCACGCGGTGCGGCACAACGTCAACCCCGAGAACCTGGAGCTCGTCTACGAGTGGCTGGCGTTCCAGGCCAAGCACGGCGAGAAGACGGCGTTTCTGGACGCCATGATTTACGCGCGCGACGCGATGGCCGGGCTCGGGAACGACGGCGTGAAGCGCCTCGTGCGCGCGTCCGAGCCGGCGCGCGACGAGACGTTCGAAATGATCCCCGAGGAGGCGCAGTTCGCGCGGGATGTCGCGAGCGAGCTGAGGCGGCGCAAGACCGCGAGCGGCTCCGTCGGCTCGACGCACGACTCCACCGAGTCCTTCGAGGACGCCAGGCGCGCGCGGCGCGGCGGCGGCTTGCGTCTGGCGGAGGAGGACGGCGGCGAGGAGGACGCGACCGACAACCACCCCGGGATGCGCTACGGGCGCGAGGGGCGCAAGCTCCGGCACGGCCGGGGCATCGACTCGACGTATCAGACCGCGGAGGAGCGCCTGGCCGGCGAGGAGCTGGACGGGCGCGGCGAGAGGCAACTCGGCGCTGCGTTCGGCGGCGGCAAGAAGACGCGGTGAAAGGCTCGACGTACGTCTCGCGTCTCGAGCGTTCGTCAGAGGCGTCGAACGAAAAAACAAAACGAAAAAACAAACTTCAAAAACGAAACGAAAGACGCGGCGCGAATCGCGAATCGCGTTCGGGCGGACCTACGCGCCGACCCGAACGCGAGCGCCGCCGTGACTTTTCGTGACACGCGAGGCTAAGGAAGTTACGGCCCTGACCCTCGCTCTGTGTCACACCTTAGCATACTTTCACCTATATAACTATTTAATAGAAGTACAATACATATTCACCTTCGAAGCTACTTTCGTATGTAGCTATCAAAAAGGTTTTTCGTTTTCCGACGCGCGACTTGCGCGCTCTACCCGAGCGCGCCGCCTCGCCTCCCCAGCGCCTCGTTCTTGAGCCGCGCGACTTGCTGCTCCATCGTCTCCGTCTCCTGCCCTGCCTCCCTCTCCGCGACGCGCCGCGCGAGCGCCGCGAGGCTGGCGCTGATGTCCTGCTCCCCGATCACCGTCGGGTCGGCGCCGAGGTCCGCGGCGTCGGCGTCGTCCAGAGCGTCGCCCTCGTCGTCGAGCTCGCCCGCCTCAAACGCGGGCGCGCTCTCCATGGAAACCGCCTCCGTCGCGACGTTCGCGATCCTTTCGCCTTTCGCGACGTCGTCGCCGCGCGCTGCTCCCCGATCGATTTCTCGCATTTCGCGCCCCGCGGAGCCGCCGGGCGGCGGCTCCGCGGATCGCCGCGACGCGTCGAACGCGGCGTGGCCGGCGAAGACGCGCATCGCGCCCTTCGCGTCGGAGACGTCCTCGCCCCCGTACGGCTTCGCGCGACGGGACTCGCGTGAGGGGAACGCCGCGCCGCCGACGTCCTCGCCGCCGTGCCTCCTCTCCGCGAAGGCGTCGTGGCCGGTGAACGCGTCCAGCTCGTGCCGCGCGCCCGCGCCGTGCTCCGTCCCCGACGCCAGGCGACCCGACGAGCCGAGGTGCCGCGTGGCGATTTCGGACGCGTCGGGACGCGCGCGGTGGGTCCGGGGGTCGAGGGGCTGCTCCCCGCCCAGGAACCGGCCGAACACGAACACGCAGCAGAGCATCCACAGGCCCGCGACCGCCAACAGCGCGGTCGCGCCGCTCGCGCGACCCATGCTACGCGCGCGACGCGGTGTGTGGATCTCGACAACGGCAAGTCTTATAGTTGGCGTTCGTCGCTGATCGCGAAGCTGCGCGAAAACCACGAGCGGCGAGCGAACAATCTAATCAATCACCTTATAAAAAGGCGAGGCGCGCCCCACCCGCGCAGAGGCCGGCGACGGTAGGTGGACCCCGCAATGTGTCGCATCTGCCGCGCTCGCGGTCTCGGGCGCGGCGCGCGCGACGGCGGCGCCCCCCCCGGCGTCGCCTTCGTGGACGCGTCGCGCCCCCCCGAGGACGACGAGATCCCCTGCGGTTTCGCCACCGCCGACGCGCGCTCGGATGCCGAGACGTCCTTCTTCGGCGCGGACGGAGACGGACCTCCGCCTTCCCCGGTGACCCGCGTGGTGGTCGGCGCCGGCGTCGCGGGCACGTGCTGCGCGGAAGAGCTGTGCCGCCTGCGCCCGCGCGACGCCGTGGTGCTCGTGACCGCCGGGGACGCGGTCAAGAGCGTGCGCCAGGTCGAGCGCGTGACCAAGAACGTCGAGACGGTGCACATCGAGGAGAAGCCGGCGACGGCGCTGTCGCACGTTAACTTGTCCGTCGTGTCGAACGCGGCGGCGGTCGGCGTCGACATCGACAAAAAGGTGCTGTTCCTGGAAGAGTCAATCACCCACGGCACGAACGAAAAAAACGGAT
>Ga0206682_10004329_pt1 | contig 11623 bp, 11 predicted proteins | sample M240m12015metaG_FD_155444 | JGI IMG/M metagenome (GOLD analysis project Ga0206682, IMG submission 155444) | Ammonia-oxidizing marine archaeal communities from Monterey Bay, California, United States - M2 40m 12015 | ecosystem: Environmental > Aquatic > Marine > Intertidal zone | place: USA... | reverse complement strand
AACAACGATTATATCTAATGAGTAAGATGGATGATATCTTCTTTATAGATACCCTTAAAACAAACTATGCTAAATGTGTAACTCAACTTTTAAACGTACCTGATATAAGTGGTAAGGAAGTTGTTGAAAGAACCACAGAACATAAGAACATACAAAGAATCAAAAAAAGTGAAAGTTATAAAGTAACATTTGGTGAGATAGATTATATTATTGAAATAGCAGAAGAAGAGGAAGAAACCTTCACCAGTATTATGTATGGGGATAACTTTGTGATGGATGTTACGTTGGAAAGAGACATATTAGAGTTCTTCTATAAGAACAAATAAAATCCACTTTTTTCTTTATTGATATTTATATATAGAATAATAATCTATAAAAAGTATGTCAACAGATTTCGAATTATTCCCAGGTAAAAACCTTAGTGGGTTATTTGAGGATATATACAATAATCAGATAAATAAAAAGAAACACATTTCAGAAGTAATTTTTGAAATGAGAAAAATGATTAGTCATAAAGGTGATATGGCACTCATAGGTCCAGTCATCAAAGATTTAATTGATACATCAGTTCGTAACGATGACCAATTAGTTAAATTAGCAACAATCGCACAAAGAATTGTTGCATCAAGTCAAAAATCAGAAGGTGATACTGGTTTCCTTACCGATAAAGAAAGAGAACAACTTCTATCTGAAGTTGAATCAATTCAAGATGAAGTTGCAAAGCTAGATGATATCCAAAACGATATAGAAGAGGTTAAACAAAAAATAGAAAGTTAAAATGGGATTGCAATCAGGTAGGATAGGCACATCTAATAATACAATCTCAAATTCAATAGGATTTGCGAATCAACCATCATATGGTGTTGTATATGAGGTGCTAACAGATGTGGGTTCTGAAACTGCTAAAGCCAAAGGGTTGGGGACTTCTGTTACAATTGGTTGTATTAGATTTAGGTTACTATCGGATAATTCAATAAACATTAATAGTGTAGAGCAATTATCAATTGCATATCCACTTGATAAAAACTCGTTAACTTTACCCACTAGAAATGAAATAGTTATAATTCATTCTTTTGGGGGAAATAAACACTATTCTAGAATTGGTGGAGATGTAACTCCAAACTTAAATGCAAATACTGATTTAATATCAAAAAAGTTTGATAACGAAATAAAAATTGATTCATCCAATGATGCAACTAATTATCAAAATGTTAGTTCAACTGGAATCTCAAGAACAAATAAAAATAGTGGTAAATCTGATTTTGATGGGTATGGTGACTATTTTACTGATAATAGTAATATTCATAAACTTAAATTATATGAGGGTGATACTTTATTAGAAAGTAGATTTGGGCAATCAATTAGATTTAGTGGATATAATAATAGTGAAAACAAATTTGCACCAACTATAACAATTAGAAATGGTGAAAATACTGATTCATTGCAATCTGAAGTTGGAACATCAACCGAAGAAAATATAAATAAAGATGGTAACATTATATTTTTAGGTAGTGGAGAAAAATTATTAGAATGGACTCTTCCTACTACTAACGCAAAAGAATCGTTTTTTGATTACCCAACTGAATTAAAAGGAAATCAAATTTTACTTAGTTCAGATAGAATTATTCTTTCAGCAAAAACATCTCAAATGATATTTGCTAGTAAAGGTGATATTGGGTTTATAACAGATTCTCAATTTTCAATAGATACTACTAAGGGTATAAATGTAACAGCAAACGAAGCAATTTATTTTGATGTTAAAGATGATTTTGATTTTTACGTTACTTGTAGTGGAGGTGGTGCAATTTCACTTGGTAGTACTAAAGAGGATGAGTTAGAACCAGCCGTAAAAGGCCAAACATTAGTTGATTTACTATCTGAGTTTATGGTGATAGTTGCTCAGCAAATATTTGTAACTCCAGCTGGACCAACATCACCGGGTCCAACAAATAACCCTAAAATAAATAAAATACACAGTGAACTAAATTCAATATTAAGTAGTACTGTACAATTAAAGTAATATGGGATTAGAAGATAATATAGGTAATATGGCGAGTGAAGCTGCTGGTGGTGTAACTGATGTAGTGAGTGATGTTGTAGGTGGTGTAACTGATACAATTGATGATGTTACTGGTGCTGTTGGTGATATTGTTTCATCAATACCAACTGAACTACCACCATTACCACCATTACCTGAATTACCTGAGATACCGAAGTTACCTAAAATTCCAAAGATATCATTACCAAAGTTACCACCTCTACCTAAGTTTAGAAAAAAAAAGTTAAAAGAAAATCCTAAATTTAAGAAAAAGGGGTTACCCAAGATTCCAGAAGTTCCTTCATTGGAGCTCCCACCAATACCGGAGTTGCCGGAATTACCAGAGTTACCAGCAATACCAGAACTACCAAACCTACCAGAAATACCTGATGTGGGTGGTATGTTAGATGATGCGGTAGGTGGTTTAACTGATGCGGTTGGTAACGTTACTGATAAAATTCCATAAAATGTCTTGGTCACTATTTAAAAAAAATATATTAAGGAAAACTAATCCAATTAAAAACCCATCTTTAAGCATTGATACTGTTGCAACTATTTGGGCAGATGAATATGATGCAGTAGTAAAGAGAGGAAAGGATTTATTAAATTTAGAATCGATTCAAACGGGTAATAAGGATTTAGCTAAAGCATTTTTTCAAATTGCATTATTAAAAGGATTAGCAACTCCACCTGGTACAGATTTTTCATTAGTAAATGAATTTGGTAATGGTGTTAAAGGATATTGGATGGGAGCACAAATGAATCCATTTCCAATACCATTAATTCCAGCACCAGGTACAATACAAAATATAGTAGTTAATTCAAATATAGCAACAAACCCTGGTACTTGGCCAATGTATCCACCATTAAAACCCGCTACTAAACAAGTTATAATGGTTAATATGTTTATCTTAGCAGCAACGGTACATTTATTTAGTGTAGGTGGTATTATACAAACAACATCATTATATCCATCGGCACCATCACCTGTACCTGCACCTGCTGTTATATCTTGGACTGCATATCTAATACCACCAAATATACCAATACCAAATATTAACTTCCCATCATCAGATGGTAGTGAACCACCGGTATTAGAACAAGTGGTTGATGATAGTGTTACTACATTAACACCAACTCCACAATATGTTGAAAGCGATGTAGATATGGTGGGTAACCAAGTGATTACTCCAACATTAACAGATGTTATAGATGAGACTATACCAGATGGTGTAATTGATGGGGAAATGGAAAATATTCTGCCAGATTTCATATCACAATTAGAAATGGGTGGAACAAAGTGTGAATAAAAATCAAAAAAGAATAAAACAAATATTTATATAGAAAGGAAAACATTACAACAATGGATACTGACAAATTAGTAAAAGCAATACAAATAATAGTTAAGGAGGAAATCAAAGTGATTCTTCCTACACTAGTTAAAGAAGGTGTAAAGAAAGAAATGGCAAAGTTGTTAAAAGAAAACAAACAACTTAAAAAGGCTATCACACCAAAGCAACCTACATTTATGGATGAGGTAGTTTCTGAAAAACCTATACAAACAGAAAGAGTTTTAAGTAAAAACCCAATGTTAAATAAGGTATTACAACAAACACAACCACTTAGTTTAAGTGAAAATACATCTAGAAGTGTATTAGATAGACAACCACCTGCTTATGCTGGTGCACCAACTGAAGTTTCTGAAAGAACAATGGAGTTTAATTCAAACTCAACTCATACATTAGGAGCACAAAGTATAGCACAAAAAATGGGATATGGTGATATGCAACCTGCTGGTAAAAAGCAAGGATTGGGTGTTTCAACTGGATTAGCTGGATTGGATAGAGTTTTGAACAGAGATAATTCAGAACTTATAAAAGCAATGGATAAAAAAAGTAATGGTAATTGGAGACCAGGAATGTAATATAAATTATGGCAGTTGAGTTAGGAAGAAAAATCGTTAAAGATACTAAGGCATTTTCAAGTTATGCTATTGGTATTACTTTACCATTAACTTTTGGTGAAAGTACTTTCGAGCAATCTTTCCAAACCAAAGACCAAGTTAAATCAAATATTAAAAATCTTCTACTTACTAAAAGAGGGGAACGTATTTTACAACCCGAATTTGGTAGCGGTTTACAATCATTATTGTTTGAACAAAATGTAGATGATTTGGAAGGTAGAATTGAGGATACTATAAATGATAGTTTAAAACAATGGTTACCATATGTTACGGCAGAAGAGATTGATATTGAATCAACTGATGAATTGAGAGATAACAATAAACTAAACGTTTCAATTAAATTTAGAATAGGAGATGATATTAATTTAGAAACTCTAACATTCACAGTACAGGGATAATACGATATGGCAATAACAAAAACATCAAAGAACTTTAAGAACAAAGGTAAGGATATAAAATATCTTAACAAAGATTTTAGTGCGTTTAGAGGTAATCTAATCGAGTTCGCTAAAACGTACTTCCCAAAAACATATTCTGATTTCAACGAATCATCACCTGGTATGATGTTTATTGAGATGGCATCTTATGTGGGTGATTCACTTTCATATTATGTAGATGATACATTAAAAGAATCTTTAATGGTTCATGCAGATGATATTGAGAATGTAATAGCACTTTCACAATATTTAGGTTATAAACCAAAAGTAACATCACCATCAGTAACAACTCTTTCAGTTTATCAATTAGTACCATCAATTGGTAGCGGTGCCGATAACACATTTGATTCAACATACTTCTTACGAATAAAAGAAGGTATGAGATGTGAATCAACAAACGGAGTACAATTTATCACACAAGATGTTGTAGATTTTTCCGATGAAAGAGAAAGAGAAATTACAATATATCAAAGAGATGGTGTAAGTGGAGAGGCTTCATTTTACTTAGTTAAAAAACAAGTAAAAGCGATATCTGCAGAATTAAAAACAGAGGAAGTTTCATTTGGTGCATTTAAAGAATTCCAAAGTATTGAATTAAGTGATACTGATATTATAGATATCTATGATGTAAGAGATTCGGATTCAAATAAATTTTATGAAGTTCCTTATCTAGCACAAGAATTAGTATTTACTGATTATCCAAATACTGAAAATAATGATCCTGATTTATTTCAATTTAAATCAACAACTCCATATATTTTAAATACATTAAAAACATCTCGTAGATTTGTTAAGCAAGTAAATCCAGATAGTACAACAACTATTCAGTTTGGTAGTGGTGACCCAACAGTTAGTGAAGAAACAATTATTCCTTCATTTAAAAATGTAGGATTAGGATTACCTAATTCAATTTCTAAATTAGAAGAATCATTTGACCCAACTAACTTTTTGAAAACCAAAACATATGGAACATCTCCATCTAATACAACTATCACTGTAAAGTATTTAGTTGGTGGTGGTGTTGAATCAAATGTTAAGAAAGGAACAATTACACAAATCAATGGAGTAGAGTATGAAGAAGATATTGATTTATTCACACCAGCACAATTAGGATTATATAGGGCAGCTAAAAACTCAATAGCAATTGATAATGAAGTACCTGCAACTGGTGGTAAAGGTGGTGATACTATTGAAGAGATTAGACAAAATGCATTAGCAAACTTTGGTTCTCAGAATAGAGCAGTAACATCAAAGGATTATCAAATCAGAGCTCTATCTATGCCAACCAAATTTGGGGCTATTGCAAAAGCATACGCTACGGCAGATGGTACATTGGATAACAATTCACCTTCTTCTATTTTAGCTTCACCACAAGTCCTTAGAGAGTTTACTGAGTTAGTTGATGGGTTTGTAAATAGAGAAGAAGGAGCAGGAGAGGTTGATAAACAACTTATCCAAGATGAAATCAGAAAATTCTTAGTTGGTAAAACTTCTAATGATAATGAAAAGAATAATCCATTTGCTATTAATCTTTATCTATTAGGATATGATTCAAATAAAAAATTATCAACTCTTAATAGAGCAATAAAAGAAAACTTAAAAACATATTTAAACGAATATAAAATTCTGACAGATGGTATAAACATTAACGATGGTTTTATAATCAACATAGGACTTGAGTTTGAAATAGTAACACTACGAAATTACAATAAAAGTGAAGTACTATCAGAGTGTATAGCTGAATTAAAAGAATATTTCGATATAGATAGTTTTACATTTAATAATACAATTAACATTTCAGAATTGGAATTAATCATAGCAAATGTTGATGGAGTTAGTTCCGTTCCTAAATTAAAGATTGTGAATAAATGTGGAGGTCAATATGCACCAAACACATACAATATAGAAGCGGCAATAAAGGATAAGGTTTTATACCCATCTTTAGACCCATCGGTTTTCGAAATTAAATTTCCAGATTCGGATATAAAAGGAAGAGCAAAATAATGGCATACTATTTTCTAACAGCATCAAAGGATGCATCGGTTTACCTACAACAACCTGACCAAAACGCTGGTTTAGATGAGGTATTAGAGGTAAGTAAGGTTTACTATGGTGGAGTTAAAGATGTATCAAGAGCACTTCTTAAATTTGAAACTAATGGGTTCTCATCATCACTATCTAATGGTAGTGTTGGTTTTGAAGAAGCTAAACTTATATTAAAAGAAACCGAATCAGAAGAAGTACCATTACAATTTGATATTAACATATATCCAGTTTCTCAAAGTTGGGAAATGGGTAAAGGTACTAGATTTGATAATATAGAAACTGCTGGGGTAACTTGGAATTATAGAGAAGGTGATTCATCACTTAGATGGGTAAACAATGTGGTAGGTGGTAATATTGTATTTGCTACCAACACAACTGGTTCTTTTGCTGGTAGAGGTGGAGTATGGCATTCTAATCTTAGTAGTTCTAAATCATTTACATATAAGACCGAAGATGTTGATACTGATATAACTACAATTTTCCAAAGTTGGTTAAGTGGTTCTATTGAAAACGAAGGATTAATAGTAAAGCACGAAAATTCATCGGAAGAGGATACAAATGATTATGGTATCTTAAAATTCTTTAGTAAAGAAACAAACACAATACATCAACCAAAGGTTAGAATTGGTTGGAATGATGTATCATTTTCAACTGGTTCGTTAACTGAACTAACATCGGAAGAAATAAAAGTTGGAATTAGAAACTTTAAAAAGCATTACAAAGTAAATACAACACCTAAGTTGAGAGTAGTTGGTAGGGATTTATATCCTACAAAAACATTCTCATCTACGGCACAATATGGTATTAGTAAATTTTTACCAACAACATCATACTACCAAATATGTGATTATCATTCAGGTGAAACAATTATTCCATTTAGTAATTACACAAAATTAAGTTGTGATACCGATGGTAACTATTTCAATTTGAATTTATCTAATTGGGAAGTTGATAGGGTGTACAATATAGAATTTAAGATTACTATTGGTGGAGTTGATTATTTCTTTGATAACGATTATACATTTAGTTTAATTTCATAATAACAAATGAAGAATAGTGGATTAAAAAACGAGGCACAAGTTGCTAAGATATTTGTAAGTGGTTCGGATGCCTTACCACAAACAAATGATAGCGGTGTCCGTTTATTTAAGGAATCTGATTTAACTGATGGTATTATAAGTGGTAAATTAACAAGACCTAACTATAATACAAAAGAATTAAAGAAATCAGTTGATACCACTATATTTGAGCTTCTACCAAATAACGCACCTATTGGACCACCAATGGTTCTCCGTTCGATTTACGAAGATGCATTAAAAAGAATAGATGATTTAAATGCTCTATTAGAAAGATTAAATATTACAATTGGTGAGAGAGATGCAACAATAGCAGAATTGCAAAGTATTATAGACCAACTTAGAATTGAATTAGAGAATGAACAATTAAAAGCAAATATAGCATCTCAACAAAGTGAAATTGCAAATAAACAAATTGGTGAAACAACAATTGATTTACAGAATGCAATACAAAATTCAATTAATGAGGCAATAGCCAGAGTATCGTTAACTGCTAGAGTTGAGGCATTATTACAAGAAAACGAATCACTAAGAGAACAACTATTTGGATTGGCTGCTCAAACTGCAGAAGGTGCTATTAGTGGGGGTGATAATGGATTTACTGTTAAGGTAAATAATGGAGATGGTGATGCATCACAATTATCAGCAGACTTATATGCTAAAACAAGTCATAATATAGGTAGTGGTAGAACACTTGGAACTACATTGGAGATAAGTAACGTTACTACTGATAATAAAATAACTAATATTGCATTTGTATTTGATGGAGAACCACAATGGTTCAAAGTTAAATCAGGAGCAACTTCAATTGAACCTGAAACTTCTGAAACATATCAATGTGAATATGACCAAGGGGTAATTGGAGGAGAAGGAACAACCGCAGGAAAGCGTGGTGGTATTAAACCAAGACGAAGAAGAATTGGTTGGAAAGGAAAAGCTAGAAACTATACTGACTTGACACTAAAAGTTAAAGTTACATTTGCCGATGGTAGTATGGATGAAGTAAATTTATCAACCGATTTAAGAAAAAACAGAAAACAATAAAATGGCAATTAAGACATTTAAAGAAATAATAGATAATAAGGGTTATCGAATCTCTACTAAAGATAGAGAGATTTTCGAAGAAGGAACTCTACAATCATTTTTCGGATTCTCTGATTCTGATATGATTGAATTTATTGTTTATGATGCTAATGAAAACCAATTACCTCAAGGTAATGAAGGTAAGTTAGTTAGATATATACCACTTAGTTCGGAAAATATTAAAGATTACTTTTTAATTGCAGATGGTACTAAGTTTCAAGCCTTTCAATTTCCAAATGAGTATTTTATAGATGCTGAAAGATTAATTAAAGAAGCTGGATATAATAATGGTATATTCAAAACTGAAATAACCTTATTAAATAAAAGAGTTGGATATGATAACATAAATGAAAAATTATGGATTCAAGAAATATCTCCATCTAGAAACGAAATAAGAGTATTACCTATTATGAATGATGTATCTAAGAAAACTGATTTGTTAGCTAGATATAATATAATGGCTGAAGGTTCAAACTTTAGAGATGATATCATTCCTTATGTTGGTAATTTTGTAGATATGGTTAATCCAATGGAAGTAGCCGGATTTATTAGAAAAACTTATAGTGAAAAGTGGTACAATAACTTTATATCAGAATTTGGTATAAATGGATTTGAAAGTATGGTTACTAAAATATACAATGATTTCAGAAAATCAGTCTATAACGAATTCTCAAATAGAGTATCATCAATTGGTGATATAAACTATGGTAAGAAAAAACCAACTAAACCATCTTTGAGATTTTCAAAAGAAGATGTATATAAAGTATCACAAAGAATACTTATAGAGATTGTTGATAAATATTTACCAAAAAGAGCAATGCAAGCTCAAACAGAAGTTGATAACGTATTTGAAGCTAGTATGGATAAGATAAGTGAAGTTATCAACTCAAGAGAATCTGATGTTGTAATTAAAGCTAACGTCCCTTCAATCGAAGTAACCGAAACTAAAGATACAAAGGATACTGATGATGTAAAAGAAGATGCAAAAAACAAATTGGATATCTTAATCGAAAAAGAAGTTCCAAAAGAACTTCCTATACCTGATTTCAAAAAACCAAATCCAATAAAAAGTAAATCAAAAAATGATTTCAAACGAATGTTTGGATTGGATGAAAGAATGAGACCAAATTTTCCAAAAGAACTACTTAGATAATGGCAATTAGAGAACGAAATAATAACAATGAACTTTTAGGCTACGATGAAAACATCGGAGGTGGTGGTAATATTGGTGGTGGAGAATTTATTGATGATGGGTACTCCGGTGGAGGTGGTTCTGGTGGAGGTACTGGTGGTGGATTGGATAATACAAATGTCAACACATATGTATTCACAATTACAGCCAACTTAGAAGGATTTACTACAACTGTAAATGGTGATGTTCAACCAACACCACAAAGTGTAAGAATTACAAAGGATAGTTTAATAAACAAACCTAAAAAAATTGAAGTATCTAAAAAAGGTCATACAACACAGGAGTGTTATATAATTAGTATGGTTGATGATGATACTCCAATTATAGATAATGGTTCAAACAAATTAGGTTTAAATCAGAAGGTAGTTCAATTGCAAAAATACAATGGAGATATTATGGTTGGTCCTCCATTACCTTTATTGGGTGGAACTGGAAGATTAATATTTACATTAAATCAAGCAATTATATCTGATGAACCCGTATTACATAAAATACAATTTAATATTAGTGGAAAGGGTTCACCTGTTAGTATTCTAAAAAACGGAACTAAAAATGCAGAGTTTTTCCCAACAGTTGGAGAAACCAATTATAGAGATATAAGTGGTACTACATATAAAATAAGGTCATCAGATTCTAAGTTATTTAGAATAACCGATATGGTGATAACTAAAGCCGGTGCCTCATTCAAAGAATTAAAAGCAGAACCAAATGAAAGTTTGGAAGCACTTATAACTTTAAACGCAACTTATATTGTATCAATTACTACCGAAAAGATAGAACCTGTACAACCTGCATTAAATCCAATAATTTCTTTAGTAAAAGATGAAGAAAGAAGATATAATATGAACACAAAAGCTGGAGTTCCATTACTTATACAAAGGAACTCTGATGTAAAGGCAATAACATTGATTATTGGAGATGATGTTATGGAGTTTGATGAGTTGGGTGATGATAATATTATTGGTATAACAATACCAGAAACTTCATTTAAGAAAATTGGAAAATACGAAGTAAAGTTATTCCCATTCTCATTTGAAGATTATGAAAATTCTATAAGAGAAGAAAACACAGAAGAGGAAGAAATTAAAATTACACCAGCAGAACCAGACAAAGTAATTGTAGACGAGGAGGAAGTAATTCCAGAAGATAAAGTTGAAGATGTGGTTAATCCATATAATCAAACAAGTGGCCAAAGTACTTCTGCTGGAACTGGATATTTAAATAATCAAGGCCCTACTAGGGGAGGAAGTGGTAGAGAAGATGTAGTTAGGGAAAGTAACAATCAAATTTATAGATTATAGATAATGGCTAAGAAATATAGAAGCTTTAGAGGTATTAGTAGAGAGGGATTAGGTTCTAAGGAATCTTCCGTACCTAAAGGTAAGCCTATAACAAAGCCTGTTACTAAAGTAAACTTTCCAACCAAACCAAAAAATGAATTAGGACTAGAGGTAATCAAACCAAAGGGAGATGTAAGTAGAATTGAGGATAGGTTGGATATTGTAACTAAATTAGATGAAGGTATAACTGATAGCGAAACAACTAATATATTCGATAGAGTTATTGGTTTAACTATTAATGTAGTTGATGAAGTATCTGTAAAGGTTCCTGATATTAGAAGTATTACTTATCCTAAGTTGGTTAAGGGTGCAGATTTTATAGGATATGATGTAGACTTTCAAATAAGTTTCAATTCAGTACATGCATCTTATATAAAATTATTTATTGGCAAATCAACTGATTTCATCAGAGTATCTCCAAATGATAGTAGAGATATACCGGGTATCA
>Ga0206682_10004328_pt1 | contig 11627 bp, 9 predicted proteins | sample M240m12015metaG_FD_155444 | JGI IMG/M metagenome (GOLD analysis project Ga0206682, IMG submission 155444) | Ammonia-oxidizing marine archaeal communities from Monterey Bay, California, United States - M2 40m 12015 | ecosystem: Environmental > Aquatic > Marine > Intertidal zone | place: USA... | reverse complement strand
CAAAGGCGGCTGTATTATGTTTAACTACGGAATCGAATCTGGTAGTCAACGAGTACTAAACGATATGGCTAAAGGTGTTACTATCAAAGAGATGGAAGACAACTTTAAGTGGGGCAAGAAGTATGGTGTAATGGCTGCTACTAACTGGATTGTAGGCTTCCCAACAGAGAAGCATGATGACTTTGCACAAAGTATGCAGTTCCTATGGCGTAACAGAAACCAGAACATTAACAATGTTGGTGCTGGTGTAGGTATGGCAGTAGGGCCAGAAACTATTGTAGGACAGAATCCTCACAAATATAATGTGTCATATCACAAATATATGAATCACTGGATAGCAAATGACTTTACTATTGCTGGAACACATGTTATGCATCGTGTTAAGTTCTTCCACATGTACTTAGACCTTATTGCAGGATGTACTGATGTGCCATATGGTTATCCAGTTAGACGCAACTTAGTTAAAGAACACTACAAAATACAATTAGATGATCCAGGTGCTCAACACGAAATTGAATATGAAAACTTTGATTACAATATTATTAAGCCTGACATATCACCGTTTGCTGATAACTTAGTAAATGAAATATGGCCTTTCCTCAGAATGCTGTGGAGAACAAGAGGTGGCTTTAAAGCAGAGATACATTTCAATCCTGAGATTGATTTAAAAGAATTTGGTTCACAGTTTGGACCAGGCATGTTTACAGCAGTATATAAATTTAGGATTAGTGCATCAGGTGATTGGACAGCCAAGTTTACATATGACTACAAGCAAATAGAAAATCCATACGATATGAGAGAACTTCCTCCAGTAGGAAGAAAAGGTGCATTCTTTGCACAAGACTATTCAAGAATGCAAAGTAATCCTGCACTAAGAGCAAGAGCATTAGCAAAGCCAAGTTGGGATAAGATTGAAGGTCGTGGAGACATAGACTTTAACGACTTGCTAGAAGAAGAAAAGTTCTTAAACGAAAACATAGATTTTACATTTAACTATGATTACATTGGCACAGGTAAATGGGAAAGGAACGCACACACAATTGAAGTACCAGACGAAATCGCACCAGGTGTTAACAATGATAACGAACACCTTGCAGATAAAAATGCATTCAATGCTTCTACTGATAAGCAAGCCGTAGTGTTACAACCTAACCAAGAGCAAGTTGTAACTTTAGTTGGCGAAATGGCTAACATGCCATTTACTAGTAGTAGTGGTGACAATGACTAATTATGCAACGAACGAGTGGGACACTCTAAAAAAAGTAATAGTAGGTAGTGCGACAGGTGCTACTGTGCCTCCATTGGACATTAGTGTACGAACAGTTAATTATGCAGATGTACAAGATGAAAGCACAATTACCAGCGGTCCATATCCACAACAAGTTATAGATGAAGCAAACGAAGACTTAGACACACTAAGTAAATTTTTAGAAAGTACTGGTGCAGAAGTTATACGCCCACAACAAGTAGAGCAAACACAATACTATGATTACTGTCCAAGAGATATTGGATTTGTACACAATAAACTAGCATTGGCTACCCCTAACCCTATACGCCCTAGAGCAACTAATTGGAAGAACATAGATCATGCTTTTGATGATCCTATGGTTGTATTAGCTGCTGACAGGAACGATTACAATTACAATTTAGATTGCTGTGGTGATCCTGATACACTTGCACTTAACGAACTAACTCCATTGTTCGATGCTGCTAATACTATTCGTGCTAACGAGGATATATTATATCTAGTAAGTAACAGTGGTAACAAGCAAGGAGCAGTGCTGTTACAGGATCTACTAGGCGATACTGCTAAAGTACATACATTAGAGGGTGTTTACAGTTACATGCACATAGACAGCACTGTAGCGTTTCTAAGAGAGGGTTTAATGCTACTTAACCCTAGTAGAATAAAAGATGTAAATGTATTACCAGAACCGTTTAGAAGTTGGGACTACATTATGTGCCCGGAGCCAGTAGACATTGGCTATCATAGTCATTACAACAATGCAAGTGTGTGGATCAATATGAACATGCTAAGTGTAAATCCTAACCTTGCAGTATTAGAAGAACACCAAGTACCGTTAGCCAAAGAGTTAGCGAAATATGGCATTGAAAGTGCTATGCTACCTATTAGACATCAGCGTACATTAGGCGGCGGCTTTCATTGTGTAACATTGGACCTAGAGCGTGGATAGTGTAACATACGGCAGTATAGATGTAATATGGAACACAGACTTCCACAATTACGAATATGTAAAACAACCTCTCAAAGAAGAGGAAATGAAGAACTGGCGTTCGCTAGGATACTACCATGAAAGTTTTAGTGGTGGTATGTATGATAGCAGACAACCTATGCCAGATTGGACAGACACAGTAGCAGACCAAATTGGATTAACTAACACAGGGTTTGTGTTTTATAAAATGCAAACACTAGATATTATGCCTAATCATGTAGACCATTTTGAAACATACTGTAGAGTATTTGAAGTAGATAGAAGTGAGGTTTACAGAGCATTACTATTTTTAGAAGATTGGAAAGGCGGACAATACTTGGAAGTAGATCACAAAGCACTAACTAATTGGAAAGCAGGAGACTATGTGCTATGGCAAGCAGATGTTGACCATGCAAGTGCAAATATTGGAACAACAGACAGATACGCATTACAGATAACAGGAACATTAAAAGATGGCAGATAATATAGCACCAGATATGGTGGAAACAACAACGGCGTTGTTCTCACACCACTGGCCGCCCCACATGGAAGAGTTAAAGTATATACCTACCACTAACAGTGATAGAGAACAATCTGCATCATACAAAGACTATGATAGATTGGGAACATTAAATAAATCACATCCTGCTCAGCCAGTGCTGATATATTATTCCAATGGTCCTATGATTGCATTAGATAAAACAGATCATGATTTAGAAACTAGAAAACATTTAAACAAGTATGGACTTAAAATATTTTTAACAGAGCCAATGTGTTCTCATATGGTTGACGATCGCTATGCTGATAAATTATTTCATAACTTTAACTTTGGATTCTATAGCGAATTTTACAATGACGGTAATACACGAAAGTATAGAGCCAAAGAGTTAGACAGCATTTGGAGTTATGTAAGAAGAAATGCATTAACAAATGTAACAGTAGCAACATGTGATTATGATGTTGACAAATACTACCCGTTATATCACGATCATATGACACTTACATACGATGACTTATTTTTAAAATTCTTAAAAGTATATAACGGCATGGATCAGTCACCTAAGACTAAACTCACAAAGAAGTTTGTGGCTCCGTTGTGGAGATATACTACAGCAAGATATCTATTAGCATCAGTAATGGCAGAAAAGGATGCATACTTATCATGGTACTTTGCAGTAGCACCTAATATGTGTGAGCAATCTCCGTGGGCAAATAAAAAAGAAATGGACGAACATTTTCCAGACTTTTACGATAGATTTCAAGCATCAGCACTTAGATTAAATAGAGGTGCACCGTACACATTAGACATGCCAGCATCACAAGCAACATTTGTCAAAGAACATGCCGCACACAATTATCCAGACTTTACTGAAGATGAACAAATTAACAGTGGCATGAATCCTGTGGCTTATAATGAAAAGACACATCAACTGCAATACTTGTACAAAGAAACATTTGTTAGTGTGCATGCCGAAAGTAGATTTGCACAGCCTACAGGAAACTACAGTGAAAAAGTTATACAGTCTATTATATATAAAACTCCCTTTATATTACTTGCTCCTCCGTACACATTAAAGTGCATGAAAGAAGCAGGCTACAAAACATTTGATCAATGGTGGGACGAAAGTTATGATGAAGAAGAAAATCATATGCTAAGATTTAAAAAGATTGTTGAAATCATAGACTGGATAGACGGCTTGTCATACAAAGTATTATTAAAAATGCACAAAGAAATGGAAGCCATACTTGCTTACAATTTTCAAGTAGCAATAGACAACACACAAACAGGTGCTATGTCACAGTCCGATAATAACTTTACGCATGTATCGTGGCAGTCGGAATGGGCAAAGAAAGAATTCAACAATGACTGATAGAATATTATTAATAGCAGGTTGTAGCCATACTGGTGGTAGTGAGATTGATGGTTCACAAGATAGTGAATACAATCGTAAAAACAGTTATGGCGGCGTACTAGCAAATATGCTAGATAGACGACCTATTAACATTGCAATGGTTGCTATGAGTAACCGTGCTATTGCTCGTAGTGTGCTGAGTTGGTTTGACACAGAGTACAATGCAGACACAATGGATGTTATGGTATTAATAGGCTGGACAGAAAACATACGACTAGACTACCCTAATCCACATGCAATAGGATATGGTCCAGCAAACACTCACACTGATTATTACACAGAAATAAATGAACACTTCCTACAAATTAATGCAGGCTGGGCAGGCGGCAACGATTACGAAAGAAGTGTGATACCTTACTGGCACGAATACCAAGCAAGACACGAATATATGTGTGAACTAGAATGTATTAACACAGTGCTACAAATGCAGTATTTCTGTAACAGTAAAAATGTTGATTATGTAATGACAAACACAATGAAAATGTTCTCGCCTGAAAACAAACATTTAGATTTCTATATAGGACAAGTTGATCAAACTAAGTATATGGATATGCTAGACAATGATGCTGCATTCTTTTGGCACTACCGAAATGCAGGTTATGAGAATCCTAAAGCAAAGTATTGGCATCACAATGAAGTGCCACATAAACTACATGCTGAAAAATTATTTAGATTTATTAATGCTTGACTTGTAGATTTTTAGCATATCAAGAATACCCTCAGCAACATTACCACCACCATTAGCATTCCATAAGTCGTACCATGTTTTGGTATTAGGTAACTCAGATTGTTTTATTGGATAGTACTTGCTTCGCCATTCGTAATCTCTATCTTTTTCTATTTCAGGTTCAATATCGTTTATGCAAATTTGTTGCCACTTGTCAAACCAATCGTCAACACTTTTATCTAGAGTTATGCGTAACCTAGGTGCTATAGTGTGTTTTAGTAAACGATGATGTAGTCCTGGGTTTGGATGCCCGTCGGTGGCATTTAAGTTTGGAGTTTGGTCCCACAGATCGCTATGTTCCATATGATGGAAAACTGTGTCTTTGTTTTGAAGTGTTAAAAATTCATTTAGCAGTTCATCATCACTTTCCCATTGTTCTTCGTTGGGTATAATGTGTCCTTGAAAGTTTACTTTGTATGATCTATTAACAGCATGTATAGCATTAATATTTTTTAGTACATAGTTTTCTAAACTGAAGTAATTATCAACAAAGTATTCGTATGTTCCATCGCAATTAACAATACTACCTAAGCGGCCAAAGTCTCCACCTTTCCATACTCTATCTTCTCTAACCCAACTGCTCCACACTATACAAATTAGATCGTCATCTGTTAGGTTATGTCTTAAGTCTGCCATTGTTAGTGCATGTTGTATATGTTCGTTACCCATTCCACTGCAGGCATAGTTATATGTTTCCCACCCTTGTTTATCTAAGTGATAACATAAACCGTCAGCCCAAGTAGGCCAAGAGAAGTTTGTCATACTGCAACCAAATGTAAATACTCTTTTCATATTAATCTTTATTAAATACAGGCATGTCGGGGAGATATGGATAGTCTTTATAACTCCACTTACGCCATTCTTGTTTTGCTACTACGGGCAATTTGTCTAATCCCATTTGTGCAGTTTCAGGTGTCATGTAATAATGATAGCCTATTGTGTCTATTGCTTGATTGCCCCATGGCTCATCATCTAGTCTTCCGTCATATGCCATTTTCTTTAATGCTTCGTAATCACTTTCATAGTGACACAGTATAGCACCACCTCTGCCTAAACTCAATGGCTTCTTAAACTGAAAACTTAAACATGTAAAACTTAATGGAATGTAACTGCTAGGGCGAAAGTCTACAGCGGCATCTACAATATCTGTGCCACTTAATGTGTAGTTGTTTTCCCATTCGTTGTTTTCCCAGTGCCAGTCAAGTCCTAGTTTTTCACATACAAATGGTATACTGATATATGTGCGAGTAGGTACGCCTATACTGTGTTCAGGCTTAGTATATCGTAAGCAAAGTTCCACAGCATGTGTACAGCAATCTACTGCTACAGCATATGGTGCATCATAAAAATGTGCTATGGCTGATTCAAAATCTCTTACAGTTTTAAAGCTCAATGTAAATATCCTTTGATAAATATTAAAACAGTATTTATCGACGAGAGAACACTACACAATGACAAAGATGGCTTACAAGTATTTAGAATTATGGGACGATGAGCTCAGTTTTTTTAAAATATTTGAGGAATGCTTTAATGCTTCAAACACACATTTTATAATTGACGCATGTAAAGAAGCAATTATATCTGAATTAGAATTAAACAAAAAACCTGGAAATTTTGAAATAGAACTGTTGAAATGCATAGAACACAATGCATTGAACGGCAACCGTGTGTCAGTTGTAACAGGAACTTATATGCCAACAGCAGAAGAGCCTTATCGCACCGATCTAACATTACCATCACTTGAAATTATTGGTGGCATGAAGCGACACAGACTAAGTAAAGTTGATCCAGGTTCGGACTTGGGGCAACTATCTGTTGACGAACTTAGTCCACATACAAGAGCTGTGCTTTCAAACTTCTTTGACAATGTTTATCACTGGCCTACATACTTTTTAGTATGGAATGGAACCAAGGTTGCAAGACCTGCATTAAATAAACTTAGATGGTTTCCTGAAGAGCATGACATAGAGTATCTCTTTTCATGTAGAAATAGAGTTGCTAAACCGCATAGAGTCCTGTTACTTAACGAACTAACTAAAAGAGGATTGTTAAATCATAACCATTGGACACTGCTAGACCCACATGATGAGGTAGAAGATGTACTATTCGATATAACTTTAGATGACGATAGACATTACATATCTGGAAAAACAGTAGACGACGATTACGATCCACATGCTCTTTATAGTACACCTCCGGGTCAGTATTATAGTTCTTTGATAGATGTTGTAACAGAGACAGCAATAGATTCTACTTTTCGTACAGAAAAAAGTGTTTGGCCTATTGTGTACATGAAACCTTTTATGATTGTGGGTGCAAGATTTATAAACAATGATTTAAGAAAGTATGGGTTTAAGTTATATGATGAATTAATAGATTACAGGTTTGACACAATAGAATCTCCTAGAGAACGAATACAAGCAGTAGCAGATGAATTACAAAGATTGCAATCTTTAGACTTAGATCTAAATGAACAGTACAAACTATTACAACCTAAACTAGAACATAATTTAAAAGTTTATCTAGAACTGTGTTATAACGATACATATATGCCTCCAGTAATCAAACAACTTGCTGAAGAACCAGATCTTATCTCACAGCAACTAGTTAAGAGACCATATATTAATCCAGAAACTGGCACATGGCACACATTTATTGAGAGAAATGGCGGCAACGGTACTATAATGGACATTGTGAGGCGTAAGGAAAGCCAGTACTTACAGCAGATCATGGGTGGCCTCAAATAAATATAAACTGAATAGGAGACAATATGGAAAACAAAGATCACGAAGGCTCTTTAGGAACAGATAGAAATCCTCCAGCAGGAACAGAAACTGAGGAAGAAATACTTGCAAAGCAAAAAGCAGAACAAGAAGCTCAGTTAAAAAAGAGAATCGAAGAGTTACGCAAAAGAGACCCATTCATTTATAGGTAGATGGAGACACCGTGTGTACAAGTGTGCAATATCAACAAGGATGATTTTTGTACAGGTTGCAAACGGACGAGAGAAGAAATCTCTCAATGGTTATACTTAACACCCGAACGCAGAACACACATAATGCGTTTACTTAAAAATAGACATATAGAGAACACACATAAATGAACATATTAGGAATAAGCTCAGGCTTCCATGACGCAGCAGTAACAGTTGTTAGAGCAGGTAAAATAAGATTTGCCTCTCATGCTGAGCGTTATAGCAAACAAAAAAATGATCCATTCTTAAATCATGAGTTGATTGATGCAGCATTGGAACACGGAACTCCTGATCTTATAGTATTACACGAAAACTCTATGGCAAAGAAATTTAGAGCATTGTTAAGTGGTGACTTTAACAGTTTCAATGAAATGTCACAGGAACAATGGATCAAAGAGTTTTACCCTCAACTAGCCGGCATACCTATTAAAAGTTATTGGCATCACGAAACACATGCCGCCGCTGGTGTACTAACTAGTAATTACCAAGAGTGTGCTATAATGGTTATTGATGCAATCGGAGAATTTGATTGTGCAACTATTTGGGGTTGGAAAGGCAAGAAAATGACTAAGTTACACAGCACAAAGTTTCCTAGCAGTTTAGGATTATTTTACAGTGCTGTTACTCACCGTGTAGGCTTAAAGCCAAACGAAGATGAATACATACTAATGGGTATGGCTGCATATGGTGATCAAGATACAGCATCTAAGTTAAGTAGACAAATGGGTAGAGACTTTTTCAAACATGCATGGGCATACCAAAAGCCATCTGAAGCAATTAAGATGAAGAAGAATTTGCAAAAAGGTATGGACCCTAAAATGTATGAGGAGTATGACGACTTTACTATTGCAATGGCAGCACAAATGCAAGTAGAAGAACGCATACTTGCGTATGCTGAATACGCCAAAGAATTAACAGATAGCAAGAACATTGTGTTTATGGGTGGAGTTGCGTTAAACTGTGTTGCTAACAGTAGATTAAAAGAAGTAGGTTACGAAGATGTACACATTATGCCTAACCCAGGTGATGCTGGAAGTAGTTTAGGTGCCGCGGCATTAGAATACTATCATCAAACAGGCAAAAAGATTAAATGGGAAGGCCCTTACTTAGGTAAAAATATTCCAGGTACATATCCTGTACAAGCCGCATTAAAAAGTTTATTAGCAGGTGAGCTGTTTGGTATTGCTAATGGTCGTGCTGAGTTTGGTCCTAGAGCATTAGGCAATAGAACATTATGTGCTGACCCAAGAGGTCCAAATGTTAAAGATCAAATGAATGCAATCAAGAAGAGACAAGAGTTTAGACCATTTGCTCCTGTTATACTTGAAGAACATGCACATGAGTATTTTGATATGCCAGTTGATACAAGTCCTTACATGCAGTTCGTTGCTAGGTGTAAGTACCCAGATGAGTTTCCTGCTATTGTACACAAGGACGGCACTAGTAGAGTGCAAACAGTTTCACTAAATCAACACCCAGGCTTATACATGCTACTCAGAGAGTTTTACAAAGCAACAGGGTGTCCTATGATTGTAAACACTAGTTTGAACATTAAAGGCCAGCCTATAGTAAACGACATGGAAGACGCAGCCAAGTTTGCTAAACACTATGGCGTGCCAGTTCATACAAGTGATTAGTAATGTTTGATGTATTCTATATCGGAGATAACCAGCAAGTAAAAGAAAACTTGCCATTCGCAAAGCAAGTAGATTCCCCTACTAGTATAAATCCTAATACAAAAATGTATTGGCTTGTAGAGCCTAACATTGAATTACATGACTTTGATGTATTAGAATACAGACCAACTGTACACGATGAGCATTACGAGCATGTATGGAAATGGGATAACACTAACTACGGCGGCTTGCGTTTATTACCAGCAGAAGCAAGTGACGGTATTAAAGAAGTAAACAAAGTTGTTTGCCGTAAAAGATTTGATACACTAAACACAAAAACACCAGGTAAGTACTTTGATAAGAATCCTTATGCAACGCATGTATGGTGTGTAGATAAAGATTATAGACTTACTGATGATATCGATTGGGCTCCTAGTAATTTTGAGCCTAACTTTATACACACATTCCATTTGCGTGGACAACTAGAACATAAGTATCCTGCCGAGGAAGGTGGTATTAAATTATATCCAAGAGATTGGAAGAATGCAGATATCAAATACCACACATTTTTAGATGCTAGTGCTAAGTATCCTGTGATGTATGTAGAGGATCCAGAGGACTATGCTCAAAGAGATGTACATGATACAGATTATGTATGGCTCATAGACAAACAATATGCAGTAGAAGAAAGCAGTATAGACTGGGTACCTAATCCTTTTGAAGATCAATTCATACACAGTTTTAGAATGCCTAACCAACTACAAGAAAAAACTTGGAGTTACAATCATCCTACAAGCGATAACAGATTAGGCGGCATAAGGCTAGTTCCTAAAAATTGGAAGAAGTCTTTTGATCTTATTGACAACGGTATTGTTATACACAAGGATTGCCCTATAGATGATAAAACATTTGATGTGTTTTACATTGACGAAGAAGATTTTAATGCTGAAGAATACGAACAACTAGCACAACGAAGCAAGTCAGAATGGTTTTGGGTAGTAGACAGAGAGTACGACTTCAATGGCAAACTATTGTTTATGCCACAGGACCACGAGTTAGACTATATACATGTATTTAAGATTCCAGGTATGCTGGAAGAGAGATATCCATTAGAGGTCGATGAACCATGGGATAATCGTTGCGGTGGTGTTCGTTTAGTACACAAGAAATTTGATATGACCAAGCATAAGTATCAAGAAGATATTGTGCCAGTTAAGTACGACATTTTTTACACTGAAGATCCTAAACAGTATAGCACTTTTGCTCGTAAAAGCAAAACAAAAATGTTTTGGCTTATTGACGAAGAGTATCAACTAGACAATAACTTTAAAATTGTAGTACCCAAGCACGAACAAAAATTTATATTAAACTATCAAATAGATCAACTACAACATAAGTACCCTGAACAAGAAGGCGGCATATACTTAATACCTAAAAATGCCAAAGAGCCACAAGTTAAATACAAAGGACAACTTGAAAGATCATCTGTTGCTAAGTACCCTGTGTTGCGAGTAAGCGACATAGACAAGTTACCAGAGATTATAGAAGACACATGGGTTGTTGACGAAGAGTATCAAATTGAGGAATTAATTGATTGGGCTCCTAGTGTGTTTGAAAAGAATAACATACACACATTCCATGTAGGTAATCAGTTGCGTCATAAGTATCCAGACAGGATGGGTGGAGCAAGATGGGTTCCTGCTGTATGGGACGGTAACTATAGCATACATGATGAAACACTTGATATTGCAAAAAGGTATCCTATAAAAAGAGTTAAGGATGTTACAGACCTAAGTGTTGTTACAACTGATTGCTGGTTAGTAGATGAAGAGTATCAGTTAGACGATAAGATTAATTGGGTGCCTAGTGTATTTGAAAAAGAAAGCATTCACACATTCCATTTCAAGAAACAATTAAGACATAAGTATCCAAACGAAATGGGTGGCATTCGTTGGGTTCCTAAACAGTGGAACGAAGAGTATGTTATACATGAAAGTTTAGACTCTGAGCAAAAGAGTTACCCAGTAAAATTTGTAGACGATCCTACACTGCCACCGGAAGTAGACAAGCCTATGTGGTTAGTAGACAAACTGTATCGTATACAAGATAAGATAGATTGGGTACCAGGAGACTTCGACACAGACAAAGTGCATGTATTCCATATTGCTGAACAGTTAACAAACA
>Ga0206682_10004321_pt1 | contig 11639 bp, 7 predicted proteins | sample M240m12015metaG_FD_155444 | JGI IMG/M metagenome (GOLD analysis project Ga0206682, IMG submission 155444) | Ammonia-oxidizing marine archaeal communities from Monterey Bay, California, United States - M2 40m 12015 | ecosystem: Environmental > Aquatic > Marine > Intertidal zone | place: USA... | reverse complement strand
AGAAATGAAAGAGCTCTTTGCTGACCTGCCAGATGCCATTACTACCACACAAGAAATTGTAGATAAGATAGAGATTTACGATTTAAAGAGAGACGTATTACTTCCTGCCTTTGCTATTCCACAAGAATTTGTTCATCCTGAAGACTCAGACGATGGAGGAAAACGAGGAGAAAATAGTTATTTAAGGCATTTAACTTATCAAGGTGCAAAAAAAAGGTATGCTGAAATTACGGAAGAAATTAGAGAAAGACTAGATTTTGAGTTGATGACGATTGAAAAAACGGGCTATCCTGGTTATTTTTTAATTGTACAAGATTTTACAACAGAGGCAAGAAATATGGGGGTGGCAGTTGGCCCCGGCCGTGGTTCTGCTGCAGGTTCTGCTGTTGCCTACTGCATTGGGATTACGAATGTAGATCCTATTGCTTATGATTTGCTTTTTGAGCGATTCCTGAATCCTGACCGTGTTTCACTTCCGGATATTGATATTGATTTTGACGACGAAGGTAGGGGCAGAATTATTGATTTTGTTGTTGAAAAATACGGCCAAGATCAAGTAGCACAGATTATTACGTATGGTACTATGGCTGCCAAATCTTCTATTAGAGATGCAGCTCGTGTGTTAAATCTTCCTCTGTATGAAGCCGATAGGATTGCAAAGCTAGTTCCAGATACCTCATTACATAAAATATTTAATTTAACCGAAGAGCAATTAAACGAGAAGCTAAACGCTGATCAAATGCAGATGGCACTTCAATTACAGTCTATTGCAAAGGGCTCTGATTTAGCTGCTGAAACATTAAATCAAGCTATAGCTATAGAAGGATCCGTAAGAAATACCGGAGTTCATGCTTGTGGTGTAATTATTACGCCTAGCGATATTAGATCACATGTTCCAATGGCAACGGCAAAAGATTCAGATCTTTTGGTTACCCAATTTGACAATTCCGTAGTGGAAGATGCAGGTCTGTTGAAAATGGATTTCTTAGGTTTAAAAACACTCAGCATCATAAAAGATGCCGTAAAGTTGATTCAGCAGCAACACGGTGTTGAAATTATACCAGATGACATTCCTTTAGACGATACCTTAACATATGAACTTTATCAAAAGGGGGCTACAAACGGGACTTTCCAGTTCGAGTCTCCAGGAATGCAAAAGCACTTGCGTGCATTAAAGCCTGATAAATTTGGAGATTTAATTGCTATGAATGCTCTTTACCGACCGGGTCCACTCGAATACATACCTAATTTTATTGCCCGTAAACATGGTAGAGAGGAAATTACCTATGATTTGGATGGTATGGAAGATTACCTTGCCGAAACCTATGGAATAACAGTATACCAGGAGCAAGTAATGCTTCTTTCCCAAAAATTAGCGGGCTTCTCAAAAGGGGATGCAGATATGCTTCGTAAAGCCATGGGTAAAAAGATTTTTTCGCTACTAGAGAAAATGAAACCTAAATTTATAGATGGTTGTAGTGAAAGAGGTCACGACTCTAAAATAGCCGATAAGGTTTGGAAAGACTGGGAGGCATTTGCTGCTTATGCCTTCAATAAATCTCATTCTACCTGTTATTCTGTAGTTTCATTTCATACCGCTTATTTAAAAGCACATTATCCCGCAGAATTTATGGCCTCAGTTCTTACGCATAACATGAACGATATTAAAAAGGTAACTTTTTACATGGAAGAGTGTAAACGTATGCGTTTAAAAGTTTTAGGGCCAGATGTTAATGAATCCGTTCTTAAATTTAACGTAAATAAAAAGGGCGAAATTCGTTTTGGTTTGGGAGCCATTAAAGGAGTAGGAGAGGCTGCAGTTGAAAATATAATTAACGAACGAACAAAAAACGGATACTTTAAAAGTCTTTATTCTGTAACCAAACGAGTAGAATTAAGATCTGTAAACAAAAGAACGCTTGAGAATCTTGCTCTAGCTGGTGCTTTCGACTCTTTTGAAAACGAACACAGAGCCATGTATTTCTATGAACTTAAGGAGGGGTATTCTTTTTTAAATAAAGCCATTAGGTACGGAAATGCGTACCAAGAAAGTTTAGATGCACCGCCTAACTTATTTGGCAGTGTTGAAGGTATTGAATTGCCAGAGCCCCCAATGCCAAATTGTGATCAATGGGAGAGATTGGACCTTTTAGCTAGAGAAAAACAAGTGGTTGGAATTTACATTTCAGGTCATCCTTTGGACGATTATTCCTTTGAAATTAAGCACAATTGCAACCACAGTATTGAAAAATTTGAAGATTTAGAACTGGTAAAGAATAGAGATTTATCATTTGCGGGTATTATCTCTGAAATAACCAATAGAATTGATAAAAAGGGAAATCCATACGGCGTTGTAACTATCGAAGACTTTACAGACTCGAAGCAATTTATGCTTTTTAGTGATGATTATATGAAGTTTAAGTTAATGCTTGTTCAAGGTGCATTTGTTTATGTTAGAGCTCGAGTTCAACCCAGAAGGTGGGGTAATGAATTGGAAATAAAGATTGTAGCTATAAATTTATTGTCTGATGTGTTAGAGAAATTAACAAAAAGCATATCTCTAAGAGTTAATTTATTTGACATCAACACTACTTTTATCGACAATTTCAAGACGATTTTAGAAGAGCATAAAGGCAATCATCAATTAAAAATGAACGTAATAGATCCAGATGAAAATGTGAGTTTAGAGCTTTTATCTAGAACTCATAAGGTGAAAATAACGAAACAACTCATACATGATATTGGAACATTAATAGATGTACAATACAAACTCAATTAAATTACTTGTTTTATAGAAAGAAATAGTAATTTTGTAAAAAGAAAACTACAACACAAACAAAAGAAAAATGGCACTAGAAATTACTTCAGCAAACTTCGAAGAAACAGTATTAAAATCTGACAAACCAGTATTGGTTGACTTTTGGGCCGAATGGTGTGGTCCTTGCCGTATGGTAGGTCCTATTGTTGACGAATTACATACTGATTACGAGGGTAAGGCTGTGGTTGGTAAAGTTAATGTTGATGATCAACAAGAAATTGCTGCTCAGTATGGAATACGTAACATACCAACAATTCTTTTCTTTAAGAATGGTGAAATGGTCGACAAGAATGTTGGTGTTGCTCCAAAAGCAGACTTAGCTAAAAAAATAGATGCTCTTATATAAATACTATTAAATTTATAGATCAAACTCCCGCTTTCATATTTTGTAAGTGGGAGTTTTGCTTTTGTATGAATAAATAGTAGTTTTATTGAGTAGTTAAATTACTATGCCTATCAGAAAATCTAAAACCATTTATGAGTGATTTTATTATAAACGAAGAACTTAGAACCTTAGAAAACTTAGATTTTTTTGCACGCCAAGTTGTAGAAGGTTTTATTACAGGACTTCATAAGAGTCCCTACCATGGTTTTTCTGTTGAGTTTGCTGAACACCGCATTTATAATGTTGGCGAGAGTACACGTTATATAGATTGGAAACTTTTTGCGCGGACTGATAAACTTTTTGTTAAGCGTTACGAAGAAGAAACAAATTTGAGATGCCAGCTCATACTAGATCGATCCTCATCAATGCAATTTCCAGTTCAAAAGAAATTAAACGTTAGCGCTCCTAATAAGATTGGCTTTTCTATTCTTGCAGCTGCCGCATTGATGAATTTATTTAAGCGACAAAGAGACGCTGTAGGCCTTTCTGTTTTTTCTTCCAAAGTTCAATTACATACGCCATCTAAAACAAGTGCTTCGCATCACAAGTGGTTGCTAAGTGAACTAGAGAACTTGGCCATTCCTTTTAATGAAAGTGAAAAAGAAAACACTGATGCGGTAGCAGCCCTTCATGAAATTGCCGAGCGCATCCACAAACGTTCTCTAGTTGTTTTGTTTAGTGATTTATTAGGAGATCAAAGCCGATCAGATGAATTGTTTTCTGCTCTTCAACATCTAAAATACAACAAACATGAAGTAATCGTTTTTCATGTTATTGATAGATCTAAAGAAATTGAATTTAACTTTGAATCCCGCCTTCATAAATTTATAGACTTGGAAACAGGAGAGGAGATGAAAGTTAATCCTATTGAATTAAAAGAAGCGTATTTAAAAAGCATGTCTCGTTTTGAAAAAGAACTCCTTTTAAATTGTGGGCAGTACAATATTGATTTTGTACCCGTGGATTCTTCTAAAGGCTTCGAACAAGTGCTCTTAAATTACTTGCTTAAAAGAAAAAAGATGCTTTAGTGATTTATGTACCTTTTATACTACAATTGAAACTGCAGTTCGCTAAGTTTCTTATAAATACCATTTTCTAATTTTGACAATTCGATGTGGTTTCCAGATTCTACAACTTCCCCTTTATCTAAAACAAATATTTTAGTTGCATTTCTTACGGTTGCAAGTCTGTGTGCAATAACTAAAGAGGTACGTCCTCTCATTAACACGTCTAGAGCTTCTTGAACAAGGCTCTCAGATTCAGAATCTAAGGCAGAAGTAGCTTCGTCTAAAATTAATATTTTAGGATCTTTTAAAATAGCTCTAGCAATAGCAATTCTTTGGCGCTGCCCTCCTGAAAGTTGAATTCCTCTTTCGCCAACTAAAGTGTTGTATCCTTCTGGGAAATCGTTTATAAATTGATGAGCGTTAGCTAAAGTTGCAGCCTTTTTAATTTCTTCTATACTTGAGCCTGGCTTTCCATAAGCAATATTCTCTTCTATACTTCCTCCAAAAAGAAGTATGTCTTGCGGTACAATAGCTATTTGTTTTCTTAGGTCTGTAAGTGGCAGTTCAGTAATTTCTGTTTCATCAATTAATAGACTTCCTTCATAGCCCTGGTAAAACCGCATGAGTAATTGGGTTACAGTAGATTTACCCGCACCTGATGACCCAACTAAAGCGACTTGTTCTCCTTTTTGAACTTCTATGTTTATCTTTTTAAGAACCTGAACATCCTTTCGGTTTGGGTAACTAAATGATAGGTTTTTGAATGAAATAAATCCCTTGATATTGTGTAAAACATCACCTTCATTATGATCCTCAGGAGTTTCTTCTAACAACTCCATTAATTTGTCTGTTGCGCCAATAGCTTTTTGTATTTGAGCATACAAATCTGCGATACTTCCAATACTTGCTCCTATAAAAATAGTTAGCATTAAAAATGATGTTAAGTCTCCCATACTCATCTCTCCTGCATGAATTAAGCGAGCACCGTACCATATAACTGCAGCAATAGCACCAAAAATACCTATGATAATAAACGAGGCAAATGCGGCTTTTAATTTCCCACCTTTTATGGCAACTACAACAATTTGCTCTGTCGTTTTTTTGTAACGAATCGATTCGAACATTTCATTCGCAAAGGCTTTTACATTTGTAATTCCCTGCAACGTCTCTTCAACTATAGTGTTTGAACTCGCAATATGATCTTGTACTGTTTTAGAGTAAGCTCTTAGCTTACGTCCAATTATTACAGCAACAATAATAATAACTGGAAAAATGGAAAGCATAAATCCAGCTAGCCTAATAGAGGTAAATCCTAAAAGCACAACTCCACCAATTACAATAATAACTTGACGTATAAACTCTGCACTTGTCGTTGTAAATGTTTCTTGTAGTAAAGAAATATCTGACGCAATTCGACTATTTAATTCCCCAACTCTTCTTTTGTTAAAAAAAGTCATTGGCAAACGAATTAGGTGCTCATAAGTAACTTGTCTTAGCTTTGCAAGAAATTTTTCGGCCACATTAACGAATAAAACTATCCTAAAATAGGAAAAAATGGCCTGAAGTGTAAATAAAGCAAATAATAATAAGGCCATTTTATTGATACTAGACATCGATTTTTGACTAGCATCAACCATTTCACCAATGAATAATGGAAACAATAATGAGGCGAAACTCGAGAGTAATAGAAAGATTAAACCTACAATATAAGCTGACTTATAAGGCTTTAAGTACTTAAAAACTTTTAGCGATTTTTTAAAACTTCCTTTCTTAAGTTTTATCTTTTCTCTTTTCTTATTTTTGCTGCCGAACATAGGTATATCGTTTGTGTTTGCAAAAGTATGATTTTCATTGCAGAAAAAAACCTTTTTGAGGTTGCGAAACACAAAAAATGATTTTATATTTGCTGCCTTAATGGGTACAAAGAACATTAGATAAAAAGAAATGAAAAGAACATTCCAACCTTCAAATAGAAAGCGAAAAAATAAACATGGTTTTATGGATCGCATGGAGTCAGTTAACGGTCGTAAAGTTTTAGCTAGAAGAAGAGCTAAAGGTCGCCACAAGATTTCAGTTTCGGATGAAGCTAGACATAAAAGATAATCATCTAATGGATGAAGATTTTAAAGGTGTTATCTATTTTATATAGTTAACACCTTTTTTGTGACATTTAATTTAGGATTACCTGATCAATTCATTTCAAAGTAAAATACATTTACAATGCCAAAAAATAGTTCTATAAATCACATTCTAATTATTGGTAGTGGTCCCATCGTTATTGGTCAGGCATGCGAATTTGACTATTCTGGTTCTCAAGCTGCTCGTTCTTTAAGAGAAGAAGGAATTACTGTTACGCTTATAAATTCAAATCCGGCTACCATCATGACAGATCCTGTTATGGCGGACCATATTTACCTTAAACCCTTAACGGTAGATTCTCTAAAAGAGATTCTTGCACTTCATCCAGATATTGATGCTGTTTTACCAACTATGGGTGGGCAAACAGCTTTAAACTTGTGTATTGAAGCTGATGAAATGGGTGTTTGGTTGGATAATGAAGTGGACATTGTAGGCGTAAACATAGATGCTATTAATATTACTGAGGACCGTGAGCTTTTTAGAAAACTTATGGAATCTATAGACATTCCTATGGCTCCTCAGCGAATAGCTAAATCTTTTTTGGAAGGAAAAGAGGCTGCGCAGGCTTATGGTTTTCCTTTGTGTATCAGGGCTTCCTTCACACTGGGAGGAACTGGAGCTGCAATTGTATATGACAAAGAAGATTTCGAAAAGTCATTAACTCACGGACTTCATAGTTCTCCTATACACGAGGTGATCATAGACAAAGCTTTGTTGGGTTGGAAGGAGTATGAGTTAGAGCTATTAAGAGATAAGAACGATAATGTAATCATTATCTGTTCTATTGAAAATATGGATCCAATGGGTGTGCATACTGGAGATTCTATTACAGTTGCACCAGCTATGACATTATCAGACACCACTTATCAGCGGATGCGAGATATGGCCATCAAAATGATGCGCTCCATTGGAGATTTTGCAGGCGGTTGTAATGTTCAGTTTGCCGTTAGTCCAGATGAAAATGAAGATATAGTAGCTGTAGAAATTAATCCACGCGTATCAAGATCATCGGCTTTAGCCTCTAAAGCAACGGGTTATCCAATTGCGAAAATTGCAGCTAAATTAGCCATTGGTTATTCCTTAGATGAGTTGTCTAACCAGATAACTAAAACATCATCTGCGTATTTTGAACCTACGCTTGATTATGTTATTGTTAAATTTCCAAGATGGAATTTCGACAAGTTCGAAGGATGTGATAACACTTTAGGTTTGCAAATGAAATCTGTAGGTGAGGTTATGGCTATTGGACGCTCTTTTCAAGAAGCACTTCAAAAAGCCTGTCAATCTCTAGAAATTAATAGAAATGGGCTAGGAGCAGACGCTAAAAGTTGGTCTAATCAGGATCAAATATTAGACCGTTTAAAAAACCCATCTTGGGATAGAGTGTTCCGTATTTACGATGCAATGCGTATCGGTATTCCAAAGAATACCATTCAACAAATGACTGGGATCGATAACTGGTTCTTAAGTCAAATTGAAGAAATGGTTTCGATGGAGCGTGTACTAGAAACATACAATATAAAAGACCTGCCCCGAGAATTGTTGCTTGATGCAAAAATGAAAGGTTATGCAGATCGTCAGATTGCTTACCTTACTCGATGTTGGGAGTCTGAAGTGCACACTAAAAGAATAGCACAAGGAATTAATAGAGTTTACAAACTGGTTGATACTTGTGCAGCAGAATTTGAAGCACAAACGCCTTATTATTATTCAACTTTTGAAAATGAAATTGAAATTAACGGGAAGCGTTTTACCGAAAATGAAGTTTCAGTTTCTGATAAAAAGAAGGTCATTGTTTTAGGTTCTGGCCCAAACCGCATTGGTCAAGGTATTGAATTTGACTATTGTTGTGTTCATGGTGTGCTTGCATCGAAAGAAATGGGTTACGAGACGATCATGATTAATTGCAATCCTGAAACTGTTTCAACGGATTTTGACACGGCTGATCAATTGTTTTTTGAACCTGTTTTTTGGGAACATATTTACGATATTATTAAGTTTGTGAAGCCTGAAGGAGTTATTGTTCAGTTAGGAGGACAAACCGCATTAAAACTTGCTGAGAAACTTGAGAAATACGGTATTAAAATATTAGGGACTAGCTTTAAGGCTTTAGATTTAGCAGAAGATAGAGGTCGATTCTCAGAGCTTTTAGCTTCCGAAAACATTCCTTATCCGGAGTTTGGTGTGGTAGAATCTGCTGAAGAAGCCCTGGTTTTGGCTAAAGGATTGAGCTTCCCTATTTTAGTTCGTCCATCCTATGTATTAGGAGGTCAAGGAATGAAAATTGTGATAAATGAACAAGAACTTGAGCATCATGTTGTAAATTTATTAAAAGGTTTGCCAGGTAATCGAATTCTATTAGATCATTATTTGGAACAAGCTATAGAAGCCGAAGTTGATGCTATTTGTGATGGCGATGAGGTGTATATTATTGGAATGATGGAGCACATTGAGCCTTGTGGTATTCATTCAGGAGATTCAAATTCTGTTTTACCTCCATTTGATTTAAGTGACCATGTCAAAAATCAAATGATAGATATTACTAACAAAATTGCCTTAGCAACCAAAACCATAGGTCTTATAAACATTCAATTTGCTATTAAAAATGATACAGCTTATGTTATCGAAGCAAATCCAAGAGCATCTCGTACGGTTCCATTTATAGCTAAAGCCTATCAAGAACCCTACGTAAACTATGCTACAAAAGTTATGCTAGGTGCAAAATTAAAAGACCTATCTTTTAATCCGGTAAAAAAGGGTTATGCTATAAAAGTTCCCGTTTTTTCATTTAACAAGTTTCCAAAAGTAAATAAAGAGCTTGGTCCTGAAATGAAATCCACTGGTGAAAGTATTTACTTCATTGACAATTTAAAAGATCCATTTTTCAAAAAAGTTTATGGTGAACGAAATTTATATTTGTCTAAATAAGTTGCCGTATTAAAATAATAATATTTTATAATACGTTGTAATCTTTATTTTCATTTTTTTAAATTTGGTATCGAATTATCTAAATTATTACTATGCTTGCTGGTTTAATTAAAACACTTTTATATATTTTATTTTTTTGGTACGGATTTAAGCTGTTGGCTAAAATTTTTGCTCCTTTTCTTATGAGGTATGCTGCTAAAAAAGTACAAGAGAAATTTAAAGACCAAATGAAACAGCAAAATGGAGGGTTTGGTTTTAATACGCATCGTCAACCAAAGAAAGAAGGAGAGGTTTCTGTTAAGTCAAAAATTAGTACTAAAAACAAACCAAACTCAGAGTCTGTTGGAGATTATGTAGATTTTGAAGAAATTGAAGATTAATTTCACTGTGATTTCCCCTTTATGCCAAAGCTAGTTAGTTATTTTAATGGCCTAAATGCATTGCGTTTTTTTGCGGCCTCTTTGGTCGTGTTTCACCACGCTGAACAAATCAGAAGTAAAAGCGGTTTATTTAATTTAAAATCATTTTCATTTTTTAATAATGGAGGAATTGCGGTTGCTTTTTTCTTTATTTTAAGTGGATTTTTAATCACCTACTTGCTCTTAAAAGAAAGAAGTAGTTCGGGAGTAATTTCTATTAAAAAATTTTACTACAGGCGAATTTTAAGAATTTGGCCTTTGTATTATTTACTCGTTTTTTTAGGCACATTACTCATTCCTTTTTTGATTTCGTATTTAAATATTTCCTATGAAATGCCTTACACATTTTCGGAAGTAATATTGTTTTTTGTGTTTTTTGCACCCTTTATGGTTACGTTCATTTTTGGTCATCATTTATTGGAACCTCTTTGGTCTATTGGAGTTGAGGAGATTTTTTATATTTTTTGGGCTCCTTTATTAAACTATGTAAATTTAAGTGTTGCTAAAATTTCGGTATTTATAATAGTATTTAAATTTCTTTTAGTTTGGTTCTCTCCTTATTTTATTGAGAATGAGTTGTATTTTCAGTTGCTAGGTAAACTGCAATTTGAAAGTATGGCAGTTGGTGCTCTTGGAGCCGTATGGGTATTTAATTATCAGGAACAACTGCGTAGTTCTATATTTATATTCCACCGTTTGTCTCAAATCATTTTGATGTCTTTAATTACCATCAGAATAGTGTTTTTCGAGTATTTAATTTCTAATGTAAATGTATTTGCATTTATCCAAGGTACTTTTATATTTAACTTAGCTGTAAATTTTCTTTTTTTATGGCTTATTCTTAATGTGTCATTAAACAAACATTCACTTATTAAATTTAATAGTCGTGTATTCAATTTTTTAGGGGATATTTCATACGGTATTTATATGTATCACATGCTTGTTATTTTTACAATTATGCTCGTGTTGAAAGATTATTTAATACGTATTAATGAAATTACAGCTACAGTAATCTTTTATTTTTTAGTATTTTCGGGAACTATTTTTGTTTCGTATGTATCCAAACAATATTTTGAAAATTATTTTATTAAATTAAAATCAAAGTATCGTTTATAAATGTTTTGTTATGAGTTTTGATAAAAAAAATATTATACCCCACCTATTAGCACTGTTGATATTTGCATTATTAACAGGTGTTTATTTTTCACCTTTATTTCAAGGCAAAAAAATATATCAAGGTGATATAGTTAATTACATCGGTGCATCGAAAGAAATTAAGGATTATAGGGAAACAACAGGAGATGAAGCCTTGTGGACAAATCGAATGTTTAGTGGGATGCCTGCCTATCAAATCTCCTTCAATACCCCCTCAAATTTAACTCATTATGCGGATAGGGTAATGCGTTTTAATTTCCCTAAACAAGCCTCTTTTGTTTTTTTAGCCTTTGTTGGCTTTTATATTTTACTCATTACTATGGGAATATCTCCCGCATTTGCTATTGTTGGAGCACTTGGTTATGGATTAACTACCTATTTGTTTATAATCATTGAAGCAGGGCATAATACAAAAGCTCATGCTATGGCATATGTGGCTCCTGTTATTGCAGGTGTTTTATTGGCATACAAAGGAAAGTTTCTTAAAGGTGCTGCGTTAACTTCTTTGTTTTTGGCTCTTCAGTTTAAAGCTAATCATGTTCAAATATCCTATTATTTACTAATGATGCTTATTCTTTTAGCTGTCTTTGAGTTTGCTTCAGCTTACAAAAGAGATGAGCTTAAACAGTTCTTTAAAGCTACCTTATTTCTTTTCTTTGCTGCAGTGTTGGGTATAGGCTCCAATATTGAGAAACTATGGTCAACTATTGATTATGGTAAATACAGCACACGTAGTAAATCGGAATTAACTATAGATGGTGACCAGGAAAACAAGACTTCGGGGTTAA
>Ga0206682_10004317_pt1 | contig 11650 bp, 5 predicted proteins | sample M240m12015metaG_FD_155444 | JGI IMG/M metagenome (GOLD analysis project Ga0206682, IMG submission 155444) | Ammonia-oxidizing marine archaeal communities from Monterey Bay, California, United States - M2 40m 12015 | ecosystem: Environmental > Aquatic > Marine > Intertidal zone | place: USA... | reverse complement strand
CCAAATCATTATTGTCCAGAATTAAATCCCCTGTATTTTGATATGTTCTGAAAAGCTCACAATGATGCATAATCTTGTCTACCAAGGTTGTTTTACCATGGTCAACATGGGCAATAATTGCAATATTTTTAATTTTGGACATAGGTCTTAATTTTTTTAATCGCGCAAATATAACCTTATAAATTCAGCTTTTAGTTAAAAGTTTAATGTTTTGAATGCAAGGGGATGTCGACTAAAAATTATACTTTTGGAAAAAACTTTATATGGACTTTTCAAAACTCCCTAATATCAATCACCCCAAAAGTGATCAATTCTTCTTATTAGCAGGACCTTGCGCTATTGAAGGCGAGGAAATGGCTTTTGAAATTGCCGAAAAAGTTCTCACAATTACAGACAAATTGAAGATTCCATTTGTTTTTAAAGGAAGTTTTAAAAAGGCTAATAGAAGTCGGATTGATAGTTTTACTGGAATTGGTGACGATTCTGCCCTCGAAATTCTCCAGAAAATTGGTCAAAAATTCAATATTCCAACCGTTACAGATATTCATGAAGCTTCAGATGCCTCAAAAGCTGCATCTTGTGTTGATGTTTTACAAATTCCTGCTTTTTTGGTTCGACAAACCGACTTGGTTGTTGCTGCTGCAAAAACTGGGAAAGTAGTAAATCTAAAAAAAGGGCAGTTTATGAGTCCAGAAAGCATGCAATTTGCTGTGCAAAAAGTAAAAGACAGTGGAAATGATTCGGCTTGGATAACCGATAGAGGCACTCAGTTTGGATACACGGATCTGATTGTAGACTTTAGTGGCGTTCCTGTTATGCGGTCAATTGCGCCTACGGTTTTAGATGTTACCCATTCACTACAACAGCCCAATCAGTCATCGGGAGTTACTGGGGGAAGACCAGAATTGATTGAAACAATTGCACGAGCAGGTATTGTAAACCACATGGACGGTTTGTTTATCGAAACCCATCCAAACCCTTCAAAAGCAAAGAGTGATGGTGCTAATATGCTTTCTTTGGATTTATTGGAAGGAATGTTGGGGCGCTTAACAGAGATTCGAAAAACAATCAATCAATTTTAAATAAAAATTTTATTTTTGCACTCTAGTTTTGACTAGAAATTTCTTTGAAATAATGGGGTCGACTGGTTTTGACAGCGAGATCAATCGAACAGTAAGCATGTCGAGCAATGAGTCAATGCTCGTAAAACTTAGATTCAACCTTTAATAGGCGAAGATAACTACGCTCTAGCTGCATAAGCGACTGAATTACAGTAAGTCACTGCCAAGTCCTAACCAGGTTAGGAAGCCGGATGTCTCTTGAAAGCCCTTGTTGACGGCGTTCAAACCAGAGGCACCAGAAAGGTCAACATCGAAATTTGAAGGTTCTGGTCAAATTTTTCAATAAAAGAACTAAGGAATACATGGGCAGTTTTCAGTCAGTGTGTTTTCGAAAATTAATTGAAAACTAAACATGTAGAAAGCTCTTCAATTACTTGTTTGGACGAGGGTTCGATTCCCTCCGACTCCACAAATACACCCCGAGAGCTCAATGTTTTCGGGGTTTTGTTTTTTTAGTGGGTCGATGTGTGGGTCTAAACTTTGTTTTTAGCCTTAAAAGATGTGACTGATCCGAGCAATTTGACCATGTTCAGGATCATGCAAAAATCCCTCAATTGCTATAACAGATCGATAATATTTCGATCATGCCAAGTATCAAATTGCTCATAGATGATATCAAAAGCACTTCAATTCTGTTTTAATTGATTTCAACTAATATTGGAAAATGATCAGACAAGTGAAGATTATTGGTTCTTCTGTCGTCGATGCAACGAAAACTTTTTATTTCCAAATTCCTTGTGAAAATATAGTCAATTTGTTTTGTAGCTATATCTGAAGTATTGAACCCATTGAATGTAGCTTTAGGTCCATAAACAACTATATTATTTTCTTTATAAGTATTCTGAAATTCCTGTTCAAATATCTTTATAGGCGGTTCTGAGGGTAGGCTATTAAAGTCCCCCATCAACACAACTTTCTTGTTGCCCAATTTTTTTTCTCCAATAAAATTTAGAATTAACTTTGCGGAATTCAATCGCGCATTTTCTCCTACATGGTCAAAGTGAGTGTTTATAATGTGAATAATTTCATTTGTTTTTGTGGCCTTGAATTTTGCATAAACAACAATTCTATTCAAGGCAGCATCCCAACCTTTTGAAACTTTTTGTGGTGTTGAAGACAGCCAAAAAATATCTTTTCCCAATAATTTAAATTTATTAGCATCATAAAAAATTGGGGTAGCCTCACTATCCGAATCAAAACCATCTCTACCATGACCCACATATTTGTAATTATCTATATGTTGGGCAATAAATTTGAATTGGTGCGGCATTGCCTCTTGTATACCAATAAAATCTGGGTGATAATATTCTAATAATTTAACCAGCTCATCTTTTCTCAAATCCCAACGGTTCTCTCCATCGTTTGGACTGTCATATCTAATGTTGTAAGACACTATTTTAGTTTGGCCATAGCAACTTACGATACCATGGAATAAATTTATAGATACTAATGCAAATTTTAAAAATCTCATTTTGTCATATTATTTTAAAATACTTATCATGTTTATTTTCTAAGTTACTATTCATTTAATATATCCTGAGGTATTACCCACATCTTTTTGTCACTATCATAAGTTCCATCTAATTCTTCTTTAATTACTTTATCTACAATTACCAGACCCTTTTCGGCCATATTATCAAAAGTATCAATTCCATTATTAGGAAAGTTTTGCCTTGTTCTGTGAATATGGTATCGATTTGAGAATTTTCTATTAAATATTTTTTCGATTTCATCTTTTCCAACCATAAATCCAATTAAACCTCCCCATGTTGATGTTGGATTGTCTGAATCCCATCCTGTTAGCGAACCAATCTTTATTGTGTTTTTTATGTTGCCTTCTCCATAAAATAAGCTTACGAGACTCGCAGCAAAGTTAATCCCAGCTGCAAAACAACCATTACAATACAAGTTTTTGGAGGTAATATTATACCCATCTTCCTGTTTTACCTGGTATTTATAATAGATTGAATCTCTAGTTTGCTCCCAGGGTATTCCTGATTGATATAAGTTGAGAGTATAATCAAACATTTTTGCAGGATATAAATTATCATCAAGGAAGGTTCTTGCTTTTTTAGACATCCAATGTATTCTATCGCTCATTGTTTTTTTTGTATTTAGAGAGGCCAAGGAATGCATTATAACATAAAACTTAGAAATTTCTTCAGCTTCTTCTCTTGCAGTGGTTTGAATAGGAAGATGAGCAATTTTAACTGCAACATCTGGTCGAGTTGGAGCAAACAGACCAAAAATTTCAGTGGTTAATTGTGCATCAATCATTTCATAAAACTCATTAAAATTAGGATCTCCTGTTTGTGGTGGAAACATACCATCTCTCATGAGATCATATGCTTTTTGATTGGAGACCCACAAATAATTTTCCTCATCTGGTTTTATATGTGTTAACCATCCTTCCCTAATTTGATTTGGTGTTAAAAAAGTGGTGTTAAGTGTGTAGAGAAGATATTGATAAATATATTCAATATCGGTGTCATCATCTGATCCCCAAATTTCGTTTATATCTCTAAAAACAAAATCGATTGTAGGTGACAAAGAACTTGTGTTTTCTTCTTCCCAAATACTGGGTTGATCGAGTTTTCCCCAATTCTCTCTTGTATAAAAATCTCCTGTTTTTATTTCTCCAAGATTTCCAATTTTATCCATTTCTGTAATAAGTCCAGTCCAATTAGCAATACACTGACCCAACCAGAATCCATATAATTGTTTTTTATAATTCTCTTTTGAAATTTTAATAGCGTTGTTTTTATTCTCAACTGAAATAGCTTTCTTTTCACTTTTTGAGATACACGAATTTAAAATCAACAAAAAAAGTAACACTATAATCGAGTTTTTCATATGCTTTCTATTGAATTATCAAAAATTGTTGTTGTTTAAGTCTTTAACTTTACAAATAAATTTGTTAAAGATTAAATGAAGTTTATTTTATGTTTTTTTTAGCATTTAAAGTCTAAAGTCCGTTAGTTATTTTCTCGTTTTCATAATTGTCATTAATTTGAGGGTAATTGGGCCATTTTTTTGTTTAACTTTTCCAACACTAAATTGATTTTAGATTTAATTCATGGCAATTTCATTGCCGCGAATTTGATTTTACCTAGAGCTTACAAAAAAGAAGTGTGGACCAGATGTTTTTGTGTAAAAAAGAGCTTTTATTCTCAATTGTGTTGCGTTGAAAACCTGTTAAGAACCGCATGTTTTTTGAGATTTTTTGTTGAAATCCAATAAAGGTCCAATTTTGGTTGAACTCATAAGGGAAATTGTCTTTAATCAACATAAAGACTTCGTTGAAAACGACCAATCTGGGTGAGAAAGCTTTTTCAACTTTACCCAAAGGAAATTGAAATCCGCCGCGAAAACGAATTCTTGCACCATAACTAATGTTATTGTTTTTTGATTGCCAACGTTGTTCTAAGCGAATCCACCCAAAATAATTTGTTCGATTGATGGGTAGCGAAAAGCTAAACTGCTGCCAGAGATTATTTTCTATGGTGCGGTGTTTTGGGGTGTTGGTAGAAATTAAAGTGTAGCCTGCAGTAAAGGCTGTATTATTTCCTAATTTAAAACTTATCGAGGGGCGAAGTAAATACTGATCGTTTTCTGCAAAAAACCGACGGGTCCGCAGATGAGTTTCTAGGCGTAAGGTAGTGCTGTTGGTTAGGCTAAGGTCTGTAAACAATGCCTTCCATGCATTATTTTGTTTTTCCTGCGCGCTACTTTGCCAAAGGGTAAAGAGGAGCACAACAAAGAGTAGATAGTAAGGTCTCTTTTTCATGAAAAATAAAGAAGCTTAGTTTCCATTGGATTTTGCTGTTTCCTGTTCTAGTGAATCTGTAGTTGAACTTTTTGAGGAGAGTCGTATTTGTAGTCCTATTTCGTGAGCATTTAATTGTATTGATGATAAATTACTTTCTCCGTATGAATCATAAGCATAACTGAGAGAGAAAATATCACTTAATAATAGGTTTGCTTTCAGAGATAGAACCGATGCCGTTCTTAATCCGACCCCAAATCTAAATTTGCTTTGATAATTACCCCATAAAACTCCCTCTACAATTGTTCCAACCCCCTCTGTGCTTCTCAGACTAACTGCGGGTTCGAGTACTACATCAGAAGTTATGGGTAGCTTTGCCCCTCCTCCTAAATAAAAATGTATTTTCTCTCGTGGGTTTAGGATAACTTCTTCATCTTCTTTAGAACTAAATAGTCTAGGAATAGCTGCTGAAATCCAATGGGTCCTGTGTTGATACAAAAACCCAACACCTATGTTGGGGAGCATGCGGCTCATCGATTTTTTTGCTGGATCTGTTGCTGGAGAATATGAGATTAATTTAGAGGTGTCCAATCGAAATGAATTTATTCCTCCTTTTAGACCTAAATACATTGAAGCATCTTCATTTAGTTTTAGCTTGTATGAAAAGTCAACTGCAACAAAGGTTTGTTTTTCAACAAAAACCTGATCTGATATTACGGATATGCCCAAACCAACATTCTTTTTTCTGGCAACAGAGTAAGCCATTGAGAGTGTTTTTGGGTTATCCTCTAGATTTGACCACTGATTTCTAGAATGAATAGAAAAAATCTGATTACCTTCAGCTCCTGCATAAGCTGGGTTTACTAAAGTCATTTGGTATTCCAATAGAGAGAAATAAGCATCTTGTTGAGCCGTTACCCAGGAAGAAATAAGCAGTATGTAGATTAAATATTTTTTCATGCGTTTAACGTGTTAAATACAACCACCCTTCATAGTCTATTGTCCCATTTTGTTCAAAATCAATGAGGTAATAATATGCTCCCTCGGGTAATTCTCTTCCGTCTGAGTTACCATTCCAATCGTTTCGATAATTGTTACGTTCATAGATCAATTTTCCTGATCGGGCGTAAATAAACACCTTATTGTTGGGATAACGTTCCACAGATGGTTCGTACCAAGTGTCGTTTATTCCATCTCCGTTAGGGGATAAGAAATTTGCAATTTCAAGACCCAATTCTTTGAAGTTTGTTGGCTTTTCGTCAGAATCATTTGGGTCGGTGCCCACATTAACCTCATCTATGTTGGAGAATCCATCGCCATCAGTATCGTTATTTGGATTACAATTTTGTGCGTCGTTTTGGTCGTTTACACCATCATTATCACAATCTGCTGCTGAGGACTCAAAGGCATCAATTATGCCATCTTGATCGGCATCATCATCTGCTGGAGATCCATTTGTATTGGCATCTTCATCAATTGTATCGATTCCGTCATTATCGTCGTCGGTGTCTAAATAATTTGGGGTTCCATCTCCATCAGAATCGAGATATCCATTTACTCCCTGTATTTCATCCTGGGTTAGTAATCCATCATTATCATCATCAGTGTCTAAATAATCGGGTATGCCGTCGTTATCTGAGTCCAATGGTATTCCTTGAGCAAATTCTTGAATAGTAGGAACTCCATCGTTATCATCATCTGCATCCAGGTAATCTGGAATCCCATCTTGATCACTGTCAAGTGCATCCACAGGGTTACCATCTAAATTTGGATCGGATTGTTCGTTTGAAGTAAGAATCCCATCTCCATCATCGTCGCTATCAAAGTAATCTGGGGTTCCATCGTTATCAGTGTCTTGAGCATCGTTTGGATTAAAATCTTGATTGGGATCAGGATTTTCAAATTCAGTAAATATTCCATCGTTTTCATCGTCTGGATCGAGGTAGTTACTTATTAGGTCTCCATCAAAATCATCGGATGATTGCCAAGACTTATTTTCTCCTCGAGTTTCATAGCGACTGTTAATATGGTCTCCATCGTCATCGGGATCAACTGAATTAATTAAACCATCTGCGTCGGTATCCGATGTTATTAGGCGACTATCTACCTCTGCTAGTGGTACTTTGTCTGTTAATAGTTCAATTACATCTGATTGTCCTGACGAAATGTTTATTGTGCTTACTTGATTTGGAACAGGTACTCGCTTATCGCTATAAGTTGTGTTGACATATCCTACCAAAACTTCGTAGACACCATCCCGATTTGCATCATCAATTACGCCAGGTTTTGGAGGAATTATGAATGACAAGTAGCCCTCACCCAAGTTTGTGTTTTGCATTCTTTTTTGAGCTTGAACGCCTGGTTCACCCGAACGAATGGTAAATTTATCTGCATCTGCACCTCCAGATATCTTTTTGCGAATTTTCCATTTCCCAACACCTTTGTTACTGGTTGGTATTAGCGGTACCTTTATTTTGGATTGAGGATTATCTACACTAATTGTGTAGTGATCGTAAATGGTAATAAACTGATGTTCTCGCCAGTCAATAACTCCGTCATTATCATCGTCTATGTCTTCGTTATTCCCTATTCCATCATTATCGATATCTCTGCTTTCCGCTGCATTTTCAGAGAATACATCAAATTGATCTAAAACGCCATCATTATCATCATCTGGATCGGTATTGTTTCCTATTCCGTCATAATCGGTGTCCTTAATTTCTGAAGGATCGTTGGGGAATGCATCTAAACCGTCTACAACACCATCACCATCTGTGTCTTCATTATTTGGATCATAGCCCTTTACTATTTCTTCTCCATCACTCAATCCATCTCCATCAGTGTCTGAATTTAGTGGATCACTCAGGTAGATGGCTTCTTGTCCATCTGACAGACCGTCATTATCGTCATCATTGTCTTTGTTGTCTCCTATTCCATCACCATCGGTATCCGTTTGCTCGTCAGGATCTAGAGGGAAAGCATCATTTTTATCTTGTATTCCATCTCCATCAGAATCTATTAGTAGTGGATCTGTTCCTGCTTCATTTTCTTCATGATCATTTAACCCATCACCATCGGTATCCGGATTTAGTGGGTCTGTATTATTTAACAGTTCTTCGGAGTCTGAGCTTCCGTCATTATCTGTATCAATATTTTTTGGATCAGTACCTATCTCCTCTTCTTTTGTGTCTAAAATTCCGTCGTTGTCATCATCGGTATCTAGCTCATCAGGAATCCCATCTTGATCTGTATCAAGGCTGCCAACTGAATCTAATGGCAGATCGTCTTGTCCGTCTGGAACTCCATCACCATCGGTGTCTGTTTTTAACGGATCTGTACCTAGTTCTTGTTCTTCACCATCGTTTAGACCATCATTGTCTGAATCTGGATTGAGTGGGTCTGTGTTATTATTAACCTCTTCTTGATCTCCCATACCATCTCCATCAGTGTCTGGGTTGAGTGAATCTGTTCCTTGAATCGCTTCTTCTTCATCTAACAGACCATCGTTATCGTCATCTGGGTCAATTCCATCACCCAGTCCATCGTTGTCGCTGTCTTGATTTTCAATAGGATCTAGAGGGAACGCATCGTCTCCATCTTTAATTCCGTCCCCATCAGAATCGCTTGAAAGTGGGTCTGTTCCTGCTTCTTTTTCTTCTTTATCGTTTAGGCCGTCTCCATCAGTATCTGGGTTAAGAGGATCTGTGTTAAAAATCAATTCCTCTTCATTTGAAAGCCCATCTCCATCACTATCATTTGCTCGATCTGCATCCAGTGGGAATTGATCAAAGCCATCGGGAGTTCCATCGCTATCGGTGTCTATTAGCAATGGGTTTGTTCCGAGGTTTGACTCCTCTCCATCGGATAATCCATCACCATCGGTATCTGGATTGAGAGGGTCTGTTCCATTATTCTGTTCCTCAACATCGGTAATTCCATCGTTGTCATCGTCGGTATCAATACTGTCTTCAAGTCCGTCTTGGTCGCTGTCAATACTTAAATTTTCATCTAAAGGAAAGTCATCCTCACCGTCTGGTATGTTGTCTCCATCTGTATCTGGATTTAGGGGATCCGTTCCTTTTTCTTTTTCTTTACTGTCTGTTAGTCCGTCTTGATCAGAATCAATTGCTTTTGGATCTGTACCTAGACTTTGTTCTTCTGCGTCTGTAAGACCATCATTGTCGTCATCTACATCTTCATTGTCTCCAATAGAGTCGTTATCTGAGTCGGTTTGCTCTGAGGGATCTGATGGGAAACGATCTAATGCATCTGTTACTCCGTCTCCATCGGTATCGGAATCATTAGGATTTGTTTCTTGCAAAATTTCGACCCCATCAAAAATTCCGTCGTTATCGGTGTCACTATTCATTGGGTCTGTCCCAAGGTTTGTTTCTTCCAAATCGCTAAGACCGTCGTTGTCAGAATCAGGATCGTTAGGATTTGTACCCAAATCGCTTTCGATATTGTCCAGCAATCCGTCATTGTCCGAGTCGCTTTCTAGTGGATTTGACCCTAGTAATAGCTCTTCTACGTCTGTTAAACCATCGTTATCATCATCTTCATCGTCATCGTCCGAGATACCGTCTTTATCGTTGTCATCAGACAGGGTTTGATCTAAGGGGAAGTCATCGTTACCGTCGTTTATTCCATCATCATCGGAGTCAGAATCTAATGGATTGGTTCCTACTTCTATTTCTTCTCCGTCGAGTGATCCATCTTGATCTGTATCTGGGTTTTGGGGGTCTGTCCCCAGGCTTATCTCTTCATTGTCTATGAGCCCATCGTTGTCATCGTCTGTGTCTAGATTGTTTCCTAAACTGTCACCATCAGTATCTTCTGTTTCGTTTGGATCTAATGGGAAGTTATCCTCAGAATCTTTCGTTCCATCACCATCGGTATCGATGTTTAACGGATCTGTACCGTTTGCTATTTCTTCCGAGTCTGTGGATCCGTCTCCATCCGTGTCTGAAAGTGTTGGGTTGGTCCCCAACTTGATTTCTTCTTCATCTTTTAGACCATCATCATCAGAATCATCATCCAGCGGATTTGTTCCATTGGTAAACTCATCTAAATCACTTACACCGTCATTATCGTCGTCGGTGTCCATATTGTCTCCTAAACCGTCGTTATCGGAATCAAACTTTTCAAATTGGTCGGTTGGTAAAGCATCGTTTTTATCGTTTACTCCATCTCCATCGGTATCGGGTAAAAGGGGATTTGTGTTGCGTTGTTCCTCTTCTTTGTCGTTTAATCCATCTCCGTCTGTATCTGGGTTGAGGGGGTCTGTTCCTCGAGCTATTTCTTCTACATCAGAGAGGTTGTCTCCATCATCATCGGTGTCATAGATATCAGCAATTCCATCTCCATCGGTATCAATTTCTTGATTTGGATTCAGAGGTGCTCCATCATCACCATCGACAATTCCATCTCCATCGGTGTCAGGATTTAGAGGATCTGTTCCATTTGTAAGTTCTTGCCCATCGGAACTTCCATCACCATCACTATCTGAATTGAGTGGATCTGTCCCAAGACTATTTTCATAAAAATCATCTAACCCATCATTGTCGTTATCCGAATCGGAATTGTCCCCTATTCCATCTTTGTCAATATCACCATTTTCGTTTGGATCAAGTGGGAATAAGTCTGAACCGTCATTGATACCATCTCCGTCAGAATCTGGACTTAGTGGGTTTGTTCCTATGTTTTGTTCTTCTCCATCGCTTAAACCGTCATTGTCAGAATCTGGGTTCAGAGGGTCAGTACCATTATCAGCTTCTAGATTATCTGAAATACCATCGTTATCGTCGTCTGTATCAGCATTATTACCTAATCCGTCTTTATCTGTATCTATGGATTCATTTGGATCAGTAGGGAAGTCATCAAATTCGTCATTTATACCGTCTCCATCCGTGTCTGGATTGACATCAAGGATAGTCAATGTCATAGAGGCAGTACCTGCATTGAAGTTGTTATCAGCGGCTTGGTTAACTGTTATCCGTGTTGTTCCCGTTGCCAATATTGATATTGTAGATCCGTTTAAAGTTGCTAAAGAAGAGTTTACTAATAGGTATGAAAACGCTCCCGTACTATTGGATGTTACTGATAAATTGAAATCCGCATCTCCAATTCTTTTGTTTATGTCGTTAAATGTAATGGTAGGATTTGACTTATCTACCGTTAGGGTCATGCTTGCTGCTGTTGAAAGATAAGATGTATCTGCTGCTTGAAGAACAGTAATAATAGTTGTCCCAGCTCCCACAATAGAAATAGATGACCCGTTTACTGTGGCTACTGAAGAATCGGCGATGGAATAAGTAAACGTTCCCGAACTGTTTGAGCTCGGTACAAGTTCAAAGTCTGGATCTCCATAAGATTTTGTTACATCTGAAAATGTTAATGTGGGTGCAATCTTGTTTACCGTAAGGGTCATGGTTGCTGAACCTGAATTGTAATTTGAATCGGATCCTTGTATTGCTTCGACAAGAGTTGATCCTCCTCCAATAATAGAAACAGTAGTTCCGCTAACTACTGCGACTGATGCGTTGGCTATCGAATAGGTAAAGGTACCTGTACTGCTGGATATTGCAGACAGACTAAAGTCAGAATCATCCAAGTTTTTGGTTAGATCAGCAAAACTAATGGTAGGATTTGACTTATCTACCGTTAGGGTCATGCTTGCTGCTGTTGAAAGATAAGATGTATCTGCTGCTTGAAGAACAGTAATAATAGTTGTCCCAGCTCCCACAATAGAAATAGATGACCC
>Ga0206682_10004316_pt1 | contig 11654 bp, 12 predicted proteins | sample M240m12015metaG_FD_155444 | JGI IMG/M metagenome (GOLD analysis project Ga0206682, IMG submission 155444) | Ammonia-oxidizing marine archaeal communities from Monterey Bay, California, United States - M2 40m 12015 | ecosystem: Environmental > Aquatic > Marine > Intertidal zone | place: USA... | reverse complement strand
AAACCATCGAAAAGGCAGCTGATGAACAACGCTGGAGTGAAGCATCTTCCATGCTTGCTTCTATGAATCAAGACCTTGACAAGGAAGGAAAAGCCAGCGAAGAAGCCCTTGAGTTGTACGATTTCGTGATGGATGAATGGCGAGTCCTTCGCAACCAATGTGAGGCCGCAAGCATTGCAGTGGATGATGAAGACCGTCGAGCCACAGAACAATCCGTGGCTCTTGCAGAGGAAGCGTTAGGCGTTGGCCGCATCGAAGATTGCCTCGAGCAGTTAGGGGCAGCCGATGCAGCAATGGAGCGCTTGCGACGACGAATTTGAAATCACAACTCGAGCAAGCCTTTGCTTCGAATGGACTTCAAGTCAAGACCACCGGGGAAGCCGAGGTCAACCGGCATACCACCAATGGTGACAATGAGTCCAGTCAAGTGCAAGTAGAGACAAGGAGGGAGGGCTGCTTGATCGATCTTCGAGAGCATCTTCCATCCGTTGACACCTTTCTTCGCTGCGATAACCAATTCATTGCCCGGTCCATGAGCAATCCAAGCGTTTGCGGCCCAGGCGTGTTGCCGTTGAGATTTCTTTGGGAAGGTCGGAGGTGGTGAGACAACGTGCTTCTTTGCCCACACATCCATCACATTCAGTCCAGACTCAGTGGCCCATTCCATGTCGGTCATTTCGCTGGATGTCAATGGAGTGAGGCCTGAACGGGAAAGATGCCCGAGCAGCGCCCTCAAGTGAGGATGGCGGGCGTGAGTTTCAGCCAACTCTTCAGCCATCATCACGGCAGTGTTGACACGTCCTCCATCAAGGTGCAGCAAACATCGTACGACCTCGCCATGAACCCAAGACTCAATTGAATGGTCCTTGATGAAGCGCTCAAGCAAATCCAGAGCATCTTCGCTGCGTTGTGCTAAGCGCATTCTGGCGATGTCACCAAGCAAGAATAAGCGTCCTGCGGGTGTGTTGAGCCCCTTGAGTTCAGAGCGGGCGATGTTCGCCTCGAACCTCTCGACAAGATCGATGTTTCTTCGTGTGATGCTGTCCATGGTGAGCAGTGGCTTGTAGCGGCCATCCAACGGGCGACCTTTTGGTTTCAAAAGTGAAGCAATCCATTGAAGTCGCGTGCTCTCAATGTCATCGTCTGGAAGGAGGTTCAAGCGAGGCTTTGCTTCTGGCAAATCACGCTGTGCGAGGCTGGCAGCAGTGAGGGTGAGACGCGCTAATTCTGCCTCTTTCCCGCCACGAAGCGCCAACAGCGAAACCGCTTGTTCTTCGGCCTCGTTCCACCGGCCAAAGCCCGAGTAAAGCGTCATGATGGCGCCTGTTTTCCGACCCAATGCAAGGCCGTCGAGTTCCTCTCCATGTCCCTTGAGAACGCCATCAAGTTGACCAAGTGCTTTCACCCACTCGTCGTTGGCAATCAATGTCGAAAGAGGTTGCTTCTTGAGGTAAATCATGTCTTCCATTTCGGAGAAACGCGCCCTGTTACCTTCAACTGCAGCATCGAAGGTGATGTCTTCCAATCGGGAACCCACTCGAAGTGATTTGACCCATATGGTCAGGAAGGCGACTTGGCCTCCAGAAGCGAGCATCCATGTCAGTTCTTCCAACCCATCTTTTGTCAAAACGCTGCACACTGTTGATTCCCAAGAACCACACTGTGCTTGTTGAGGCAGGAAACTGGAATCCCAGAAGGTAATCATACCAAGCGCCAAAAGCAGCATCGATTGACCGGCAAAACCTGTGAAACAGAAATTCAACACCTTGGCTTGTTGCGATCGTTCAGCACGAAGCAAGCGGCTATCAGCGAGTTTGATGCCTCCAGCGCCCGATACATCCTGAACATCGAGGAATAATATTCGTGCTACCTCGTAGACAAAAAGGAATCCGATAATGGCCACATTCAGAAGTAAAAAGAGCAAGACAGAAGAAACAATTGGAACACGAATCCCTTCAACTGGGATGAACGAAAAGAGCTCGATCAGTGCGAAACCGAGCACACCGCCCTCTTCCATGAATGTGGTTTGTGGTCGGTACTCTGGCAGGCCGATGACTCGGTCGGAGTGAATCAGTAGGTTTGGGTCCATGAGCAGCACCACGAGGGACACAAAGGTGTTGAAGGCCACAAACGGCATGGCGATGAGGTTGAAGTTGACAATTTGTGCAACGGCCTGTTGGCGTGCGTTTGGAGTGTGATTGTGGAAGGGCGATGGTTCGCCACCTGCAATCTTCTTCGAGGACTGCCGAAGCGCTCGCCACGAAGAACCAAGAATACGTCCATACGCTAAAACCGATGGCGAAAACATGGCAAAGGCAGCGATGCTAAACCGCCGGCTATCTGGAATATCTAACAAGCCTAAGGCGATGTACAACATAGCCACGAGGGCCATCCAGAAGCCGAGGAGGACCACGTAACTGTAACTTCGAAGGGTGCTTGAATCCTGTAATGAGGCACGATCTTGTCCAATCGGTTTGATGACCTGTGCCCCAAGAGAAGAACCACTCGAAACCAATGCTGGAAGCGCAATGAACATCAATCCAATCGCCAATGAAGGGGCATGGTACCCGTCTGCCAATGCAAAGCGAGCCATCAAAAATTCGAACAGGAGGATCAAGACACCGACAAGCGCAAACAGATAGGTCGTGACGCCGAAACGCATCCCAGGTAACCGCAGCAACGCCTTGGCGTCTTCTGTACTGTGGGTCACTCTGTGAACTTCATACCGTAACTCACCGGTCTCAAAAGCAACTTGGAGGCCTTGAAGTTGCCGTGGAACAACGGTGCGCCAAAAGAACCATGCCGTCGAGGCTGCGAGCAACATTGGCACCACTGCTGCGAGTGAGAACCCGTCAACAATTGGTGGTGCTAGCATGAATGTCACCTCGCTTACTCTACAGATTCAACCACAACAAGCGAGGGTTGAGTCACTTTGGTATCAATTTCCTCGCGGATGGCTAGGATAAACTCATCAAGACCCATGCCGCTGATTTGATCGCCATTTCGAGCCCTTAGGCTCACGGTTCGACCTTCCGTTTCGCCATCACCGACAATAACCATGTAAGCCGGTTGGAGTTTGCGGTGGTTTCTAATTTTCTTACCAACGGTGTCATCTCCATCGTCAACGAGGACACGGATTTCATGCGCCTTCAAGGCTTCAGCGACTTCACTGGCGTAGGCCTTGTGCTTCTCAGAAATGGTGATGATGTGAACTTGGGTCGGGGTGAGCCATGTTGGGAATTTCCCTGCAAAGTGTTCGATGAGGACACCACAGAAGCGTTCCATTGAACCGAAGGGGGCTCGATGAATCATGACCGGCCGGTGAATCTCTCCATCACTGCCTTTGTATTCCAGCCCAAACCGTTCAGGAAGGTTGTAGTCGACCTGAACCGTGCCAAGTTGCCATTCCCTGCCGATGACATCCTTGACGACGAAATCAATTTTAGGACCGTAAAAGGCAGCCTCTCCCTGTTCTTCTGACCAGTTGACACCGAGGGATTGAGCCGCTGCTCTGCATGCTTCCTCAGCCTTGTCCCAGCCTTCAGACTCACCGACGTACTTGTCCGAGTCAGCATCACGCAAACCAACTCGAACCCGATAGTCAGTCATGCCTAGTTTCTCGAAGATGATTTGCACCAATTCGATGCATCCCAGCACTTCTTGGGCAATCTGGTCTTCAGTGACGAACAAGTGAGCGTCGTCTTGAGTGAACCCTCGAACTCGAGTCAGCCCTGAGATTTCTCCAGATTGCTCCCAGCGATAAACGGTACCGAATTCTGCCAAACGGAGTGGCAAGTCACGGTAGGAACGCTGTTGCGAAGCGTAAATTTTGACGTGATGTGGGCAGTTCATTGGCTTGAGCATGTACCCGTCAATGTCGCCTAATTTCATCAGATTCGACAATTCACCGCACGTGCAGCCCTCATCTGCGAGTTTCTTCATCAAATCCCGCTCAACCAGCGGCGGGTATTGAGAATCTTGGTAGTAAGGGAAGTGCCCAGAAGTCCTGTACAAGTCTAATTTCCCAACGTGTGGGGTGAACACCTGCGAGTAGCCTTGGCGCCGAAGGTGGAATGAGATGAAGTCTTGAAGTTCCTGTCGGATGACGGCGCCCCTTGGTGTCCATAGAATCAAGCCTTGACCAACTTCTTCATCGATGTGAAACAACTTCAGGTCCTTTCCGAGTTTTCTGTGATCTCGCTTCTTTGCTTCCTCAAGCCTGGTGAGTGTCGCTCGAAGGGCTTCTTTTGATGGTTCCACAATTCCGTAAATTCGAACCAATTGTTCTCGATCTTGGTCGCCCCTCCAGTAGGCAGAGGAAACGCTGGTGAGTTTCACATGCATCAGCCGAGAGGTGTTTGGAACGTGTGGGCCAAGGCACAAATCATACCATTCATCTTGCTTGTAGATGGTTGAGCCGCCGCCATCCTCAATCTTGTCATTGATGATTTCGAGCTTGTATGGATTATCTGCGAAGTGATCTTGTAATTCTGATTCAGAAAGTTCAACTCGCTCCACGGTGAAGTTCTTACGAGCAAGTTCTTGCATCTTCTTTTGAATTGGTTTGAGATCGGATTCGGTGATTGCTTCCATGGCAAAGTCGTAGTAAAAACCACGGTCAATCGCTGGGCCAATCGTTGGCTTGGCGCCAGGGTAGAGAGCGGTTACAGCCTGTGCGAGAAGGTGTGCTGCGCTGTGACGAAGGATGTGGATGCCCTCATCTGAGGTCGAAAGAATGCCTTCGACGGAGCAGTTTTGCTCAAGAGGCGTCGACATGTCGCACTCATCGCCATCCACACGCGCTGCTAAGCACCCGTGCTTCCGCCCTAATGCATCCGTGATGACTTCTGCACAGGTGATACCTGAAGCGTATTCATTGACCGTTCCGTCTGGCAGCGTGACGTTGATGAGTGGCATAGTATGTGCTCCTACAACCCCTACGGGGTTGCTTCTCCCTCATCAAACCACCACTCTTTTTGCCAACCAGAGGGCGACAGTGGGGCCTGAGAACAGGATGCGTCACCAAGGAAATTTCAGATTCCAATAAATGCAGTCAAAAAGAATGACTTGGATGCCGAGCAAAATCGAACCAACAAGCATGGCGGCTCCCCCAGGAACCTCATCTTGCCACGCCGAATATCCGAGCAAACCCATCATGATGTTGCCAATTGAAGCAAGGATCAACAAGCCCACAACAAGGATCGGCGTCCAGCTGTAGGTATTCTCAATGTGGTAAATGGTGGCCTCAAGCCATAGTGCACTTGGGATGATGAGCAAGGCAAACGCCAGCAGAAGTCTTCCTCCACCATGACCGTCCGATTCGCCCCACGGCCAGCGTAACTCGGCGATGACGCTTGCGTCATTTTGGTAGAGAATGATCCACCAATACATCAGGAATCCGAACGCTGCCACAAACATGAACGGAACGATGAATTTGGCTTGGGACCAGGGAATTCCACCCCAAAGTGCGTCTTTGTCCGAAGCATGCGAAACGCCATACAGATAGGAGACAAGCACCATGGTTCCGAAGATGGAGACAAAAATGCGGAGCAACTGTCGAGAGACTTCCATAGTCTCCCTATGAGCGTTTGATTGATAAGCACCTGTATGCGATTACCACTCAACATCGAATTCGTCGCCAATGGAGGTCGAAGCCTGTTCGAGTACGGGTGAAGGTTGGTGGGGCAATCTTTCTTCGGTTGCAGGATCGGCGTTTGTCTGCACTGGCGTAGCGACCACAAATTCCTCCCGTTGCTCAATGGCCTCGTATTTTTTGTTATACTCGATGGGGTGCTGCTCGACTGGGGTCGGTTGACCGTCTTCGGTCACTGCAGGGGGAGTAACCTCAGGGAGGTTCGCCTCACCGATTTTTAACTCAGAGAACCCTTTTGCTAATGCGTCCTCGAGGGAAGGGGGTTGCTTTTGATGGCGGCTCATGTTGGAGACAGCGAAGACTTCACACATCAATGCTCGCACTTCGTGAGGTTTATTCTTCGCTTTCTTGAGATTCGGAGCCTTCGTCAAAGGAGACTTCAGGCAAGAAGGAAAGGATGGTCCCAAGAATGCCTGCAACAAGCACATATTCCCATGCAGCACCGGTATTAATCCCTGGATCAATGGCTTTTGTACAGAATTCTAGCATGTTGGATGCAGAGGCGTTGTAGGCATCCCAATCGAAGTCATCGCCCCACACCTCAACTTGCGTGGTGATCATCTTGAACAGGCCAATTGCGGCACTGAGCGCGGCACTCAACCTCATCCAAAGAATTCGCCTGAACGATGGAGAGGACCACCAAATTTTGGCCGAAACAAAGGTGACCAACAAACACCAATACACCCCGTTGTAGAAAATATCCAATGCATAATGCCCGTGCATAGGACCATCGGTGTCCCAAGGAACGCTCCCAATTCGAATGCAGGAAAAAGCCCCGATCAACCCCGGAAACACCGCCAGATGATTGATGCCTTGCCATAACTTCGAATGCCCTTTTTCGGTGAGGCGTGTCATGTTCATTGAATGCAGTTCCATGACAATCCAAAACACAAGAAATCCGCTGGCAAAGGTACCAACTGTGAAAATCGTATCACCTGGTTCGTACAAATCAAAATCGGAAATGTAAGGAAGCCAAGCCCTGCACCCGTTCATAATCCATGTGACGTAACCTAAAACCAGCCACGCACTTGTCACGCAGACCATTGTGAGGATCGCAAGACGCCGGCGCGGCATGTGTTCCATGCGCGCAACCCGAAAGCGGTGTCATTTGAGTCCATCGACCGTTCCCCTCACGCACAGGCCTTCTTGAAGGAGAACCCACAGCACCACCCATGCGAATCGGTCTTGTGGTCAACCCAGACGCCGGCCTCGGTGGCCGACTTGGGTTCAAAGGCAGCGATGGTCGAGCGGCCGAAGCACGGGCAGCAGGGGCAGAAGACCGCGCAGGCCCCCGGATGGCACAAGCACTTGAGGCACTCCAAACCCTTCTCCAAGGATCCCTCAACAGAACTGAAGCACGGGTGACCCTCGTAGGCTGGGAAGGACGAATGGGGAGCACTTGGGCGGACAACAGAGGCACACACCTCACCTTCGAGCCCATTGGCACCACCCCAGAAGCAACAAGCGATGAGGATACATTGTCACTCGTGAGGCACCTTGTTGATGCGAAGGTTGAGGCAATCATCTACGCAGGTGGCGACGGAACGACACGAGACATTGTCAAGGCGTTGGAAGACATCGGTACTGAGGCCCAAGAAATCCCACTTGTGGGCGTACCGGGCGGCGTAAAAATGCACTCAGGATGCTTTGCGACCACGCCCAAAGCAGCGGCTGAAGTTGTCCTTGCCTTCATTCTCGGCGATCTTCGTTGTGCCATTACAGAAGTGATGGACCTGGATGAAGATGTCTACCAGCAAGGCGTTTGGAAGGTTCGAATGTATGGTGAGGCATGGACACCATCGAGCCCTCGATTTATGCAAGGTGCGAAGGAACAAGTCGAGCGTTCAAGTGAAGTCGACACCATCGAAGGGCTCGCAAATCATGTTCAAACATTGCTCGATGACCAGCCTGATTTGATGATCGTATGGGGCAGTGGTGGCACATTGCGTCGTATTGGCCAACATGTCGAGGTCGAACTCACCCTCTTGGGGATTGATGTCCAAGGGCCTGAAGAGAACGGAAAGCGGGCGCTTCACGGAGATCTCAATGAACAACAACTCATCGAAGTCTTGTCCAAGCACGTCAATGAAGACGGAACAGCACGCCCACGCCTTCTTCTTCTCTCACCGATGGGTGGCCAAGGCTTCTTGATTGGGAGAGGGAACCTCCAATTGTCCCCGAATGTGCTACGAATCATTGGGAATGACAACATTCTCGGTGTTGCGACACCAGCCAAATTGATTGGATTGAGTGCCGTTCGAATTGACACGGGGGATAATGCATTGGATGAGGAATTCCAAGCTAAGCGGTTCATCAAAATTCTACAAGGCTTCAGAACCACTCGATTGATTCGAATCGAAGAAGCCTAATCATCATCTTACCAACACAGTTGAAATACGAATGAAGGGACGTTTCGTTGTGAATCAATGGCTTTACCTCACCTTGGCTGTCTTCTCTGAGGTGGCAGCAACATCAGCACTGAAATCCACTGAAGGATTCACAAAACTGTGGCCATCAATCTTTGTACTCGTCGGATATTCTGCCTCATTCTATTTCCTCTCAATGACGCTGGAAACCATTCCAATCGGTGTGGTGTACGCAATATGGTCGGGCGTGGGAGTTGCGGCCATCACTTTTGTTTCGATTTTTTTCTTCGACCAAAAAATCGACAATGCTGGATTGGTTGGGATCGCTCTCATCGTCGCTGGCGTGTTGGTGCTCCGATTGTTTAGTGAGAGCAGCGTCGATGGTTGACTCAGATGATTGAAACTGAAAACAATGAACACCATCATATCCCTGTGAATGGATACATTCCTGTGCGTCATGATGCTCGATCATTCGCAAAGTTGTGCTTCAAGAAACGCTCGAGCCCTTGCTAACGCATCTTCACGAGCAACCGGATCGCCCTTGACATGCGCACCTCGGTTGCGCAAAATTCGTATGACCCAACGGCGTTGCCATCGCTGATTCAAAGGCAAACGTATGCCGAGGAACAATTCACCAGACATGTGGCCTTTCGTGTTGATGCGAACCGTTCTTTTCTTCAATCGAACAGCCTTCGGAAGCCACGTGAATTCTTTCTCACTGTCGAAGGAGTGATGTGCACCTGGATACGTGTGCAGGGTGGCATTTGGCAACTGAGGCAAAAGGTCCTCAACCAAGTGAAGCGGGGTCCAATCATCCGATTCCCCATGAAGAATCAGCATCGGAGCATCCGACCATGTTTTGATTTCAGGGCGCAGATGAGCTGCCGGGTAAAACGGGAGGTGAGCGTCAAATGGAGCCCCAAGGATCTCGTTGACTGGCGACCAAGCAGCATACAGTGCCACAGTGCCTCCAAGACTCCATCCAGTGATGCCAATCTTTGCGATTCGTGAATCCTGTTCCAGCACCGAACGGGTTCGAAACGCATCAACCAGCATCATCGCATGGGTGACGGTGAGTTGGTCGTCGACCGTTGAATCAACCGCTCTGGCAGCAAAGGAATTCACTTTGCACACCGCAAGCCCAGCATCGAGCCAACCGTTGATATGGTCCTCGTGATGATCACCCCATCCCATGCTTCCGTGAAGCGCTATGATGCAGCCAAAAGGGCCTTCGCCTTTCGGAAGAAAGAGTTCAGCCTCAACAGTGATCTCAGACGTGTCTTCGAAGCCTGTCAAGATGTGGTGGATCTCAAACGGAGATTGAGATTGTACCTGTAGGACCTCAACCATGTTTTCCCCAGGGTGTGCCTCACTTCAAAGGTGGTCCCCAAGAAGGCATGGAACTTATGACGCCCGTTCCAACCGCTAAGCCATGGTGGCACAACTTGTGGGGCTTTTTGCTGCGTGCCTTCTAGCGGCGAACGCACTCTTCCAGCTCGCTCTCGCCGCAGGTGTTCCTTGGGGCGACGCAGCCTTCGGAGGCAAGGTCGCTCAAGATCATGGCTCCTTACCAACTCGTTACCGCGTGATGAGTCTCGTCTCTGCAGCAATCATGGGGTTCCTGGTCATGGTCGTTCTTTCTGCAAGCAGCGTTGGCAATACAAGGCCGATGGATGCTGGGTTCGCAACGTTGGTTTGCAAAGGTGCAACAGTGCTCTTCGCCCTCAACACTGCAGGGAATCTAGCATCGACCAACAAGATTGAGCGATGGGTGATGGGCTCTGCAACCGTTTGTCTTACGATTTCATTCGGTTTGATTGGATGGGTGTTCTAGAAATTTGGCGCCGCAGTTCATGCAGTGCTTGCCTTGTGAAGGCGTAAGTTCCCCACATGTTTTGCAGGCGATGTACGCGTGAAGTTCGAGCACGGCCTTTTGCTTGATCATCACCCAAGCGACCCAAGCATAGGCCACCGTCAGCAGCACAAAAAGCCCGACAACGGCACCAGTGCCGAGGGAAAGGAACTGAACGCCAAGAGCAAAAGCGAGGAACACACTGGCAGTGAATGCATAGACGGGCCATTCCAAACGCATGTTGGGTCCTCCGACTGCAGGTATTTGATTTGTATTCAGAAAGGAGTCAGTTTGCTGCATACAACGGTAGCGACGAATAGAACCCACTGAAAGCCCTTGCAAACACTAACTTTGAACACATGGGTTTGAGCACAGACCCTTGTGCAATCTCCATTACCACTTATTCTTGGCATCAATTCTCTTAGAATCTTTAGTGTTCAATTCAATATGGATTTTTACAATGTTATTATGTACTGTTGGCACAGATCATAAATTCCCGCTGAGGCCAAACGGGTACCTCAGCAAAGGCCAAGGAGTTGAAGAAATGAATATTGATAACAATCTCTTTGATGAAGATGGAAACTTAAAATCACAACTCGAACATGATCCTTATTATGTTCCACCTTTCGAAGAAAATAATTTTACCTTAGAACGATTTTTGATACCTTCGGATGTTGGGGGTAAATTCACAGATTTACAGGGATTGTGGACTTTTTTCGGATATAATGTGGGGTGGGAGGGTAACTTATTCGTCTCTCGACGTCGCGCTTTAGTCGCTCTTTTCCAGTCATATTTGGTTCCAACAAATGATTCACAGAAAGACTATTTGGCAAGTTTTGGAAAACCGGTTAGTGATAAACGATTGAAGCGAATAAGTTCATACTGGGAAACTCAACTAAGGGATAAAACACATATGAATCGAATGAAAAGAGCAGTCCAAGAATGGGAAAAAGACAGGAAATGGTTCATGAAATACCTCGCTAAGATCAAGAATAAAGATGAATTTGAATTGGTTCCTGGATTTGATGATTCTAGTCGGGAATTACAGTATAAGCCTGAATGGCTTATTTAAGTTCAAAATTCAGTTTTTTTACTTGAAAAATATTATGTTTTGATGCACCAATGAAGTCTGATATAGACTACAATTGCATCGATTAGAGAATTTACTTGAATAAAATCATCAATCATGCTCAAAATATGAGTCAACCCACAGCCAATGTATTACCCGGAATTCCTATGCCATCAGAATCTACTCGCAAGAAAAAAACGATCACGGAACCTGTAAATAAACATCAAACAACTACCACATCTGGAAATTTTGTCTGTGAGATTTGTGGAAAAGACAACACGAGTGGTCGAATTGCAAAAGGTGTGGGAAAAACAGTCGGAAACACTACACTGGGTGTTTTCGGAACTCTAACCTTTCTGACGGGTGGACTGACAGCGCCTTTGATGTTAGGGGCTGGAATGATAGGGGCGGCTATATCTGGCTCTGCTGAAAAGTACAGTCTTTGTGCTGAATGCAGAGCAGAGTAACATATTCGATATGTTAATCATAAATCTAAATGTTTAGTTTACATCTACATGGGTTTCTGCATAACACCCTCGTGAACAGATTTGTTGAATGCAAGGGTTCGCAGTGGGCCGTGTTCGTCCCTACCCCTGTGTATGGGGCACTGCTAAGAGATTGTACGTTAAAACCGTGTAATAAAAAATAATCCGATGATGATTATTATCGCCACAGTGATCTTGCTTCTCCAGATTTGAACTTCAAGATTAGAGT
>Ga0206682_10004315_pt1 | contig 11657 bp, 5 predicted proteins | sample M240m12015metaG_FD_155444 | JGI IMG/M metagenome (GOLD analysis project Ga0206682, IMG submission 155444) | Ammonia-oxidizing marine archaeal communities from Monterey Bay, California, United States - M2 40m 12015 | ecosystem: Environmental > Aquatic > Marine > Intertidal zone | place: USA... | reverse complement strand
ACGCGACGTCCATCGTTCCATCGTTCATAATCAACGAAGCTCTATGTCACGTCGCTGCGTTTTCGGGAACGCGAGGAGGAGTCTCCGGCACCAGCAGCGCGCGCAGCCGCCTCTTTTTTTCCAGGAGCTCGTCGCGCCGCGTCTCCAGCCGGCGCAGGTCGTCGCGCGCCTCCCGCAGCGCGCGCGACTCGCGCGGCGGTCCCCTCGGCGAGGCGGACGAGGGGACCGCCGCGGTAGTGTCGGAGCGCGGCGATCCGACGGCGTTCGGCGAAGCGCGCGACGACGACGCGGCGGTTCCCTCGGCGCGAGCGCTCGGAGGCGAGAAACTCGCGTTTGTTTCGTTTCGTTCCGAACCGCCGTCGCCTCGTTCCTTCTCCTCCTTCTCCTCCTTCTCCTCCTTCTCCTTCCTGCCCCCGAACGTCTTCGCGAACGCGCCCCCCACCGCGCTCCCCTGGAACGCGCCCGAGAGCTTCGCCACACCCGTCTCCACGCCGAAGGCGAGCGACGCGAACGCCTTGGCGCTCCGGTCGCGCAGGAGCGGGAACTGGGTCGCGGGCGACCCAGTTCCCGCGACGCCGGCGGCGCCGGACGGCTCGCGCTCCGCTTCCTTCGCTCGCGCGCTGGTGTCGGCGTCGGCGTCGGCGTCGACAAAAGATTGCCTGGCGCCGCTGTGGGGCGCGATGAAATCGGCGGCGTCCTCCAGCAGCCCGCCGAGGATCGTTGGTCGGTCCTCTCCTTTTCGCCTCTCCTTCGCCGCGCGCTCGGCGACGCGCGCGGCTTGCGAATCGACGCGCTCGTCCAGCCTCTGCGCGGCGGCGTCCACGGCGGCGACGTACGCCAGCGCGGCGGCGGCGGTGGCTTCGTCGAGCCAAGGCAGGAAATCGCGCTCGGCGGCTTCGCGGAAAAACGACGCGGAGGCTTTCCCCAGCGCCGCGACGGCGGTTTCCAACGCGGGCAACAACGAACGCGACAAACTCGGGTCGCTTCTTTTCTCCAGCGAGCGTTCGCACGCGTCGGCGACGCGCTCGAGCCGAGACGCGCGGCGGGTCGCCCGGAGCGCCTGCGCCTCGGCGTGCAAACGCACAGCCTCGGCGGCGGCGCGTTCGCGCGCCACGGCGTTTTGGCGCCGGCTCACCGTCGTCGCGGCGGCGCCGAGCGAGCGAGACGCGCGCTCCAGCCGCGCGTCCTCTAGCGCGAACGAAGCCGCCAGCGACGCCGGGTCGCGCGCGACGACGTTCGGCGGTATCGGCGCGAGCCGGCGTTTCGACGCTTCCGACGCTTCGTTTTCGTTTTCGTTTTCGTTTTCGTTTTCGTTTTCGTTTGACGCTTCCGGCGCGTCTTCCGCCGTTCCGCCATCCTCAAACGCCGCCGCCGCCGCGTCCGCCGCGTCCCGCATCGCGTCCAGCGCGGCTTTGGTCTTCCTCCGCCGCCGCGCCTCCGCCGCCGCCGACCACGTCGCGATCGCCGCCGCCGCGCCGCGCGCCTCGCGGCGCAGATCCTCCGCCGCGCGCGCGCGGTTCGCCGCCAGCAGAGGCGCGTCGCGCGCGGCGTCCGCGGCGACGCGGGACGCCGCAGACGCGCACGCCCGCGACGCCGACGCCACGCGCTCGGCGTGCGCGTCGGTGCACGCCGCCACGCGCGACGCTAACCCCGGCGCGATCCCAGAGCCGTCAGGGTCTTCTGCAGGGTCTTCTTCAGCGTCTTCCGCGGGGTCTTCTTCGGGGTCTTTCTCAGGGTCTTCGCGCGTATCACGGGCTGTTTCTTCTGAAGCCGAAGCGTTCACGGAAGAAAAAGAAACCCGGGAGGGAGTCCCCTCCCTCACGTGTCTCCCGCCTGTACTCGTCTCCCGCGCGACGCGATCCAGCGCGCGCGCGACGCCGCGCAGAAAATCCAGCGCCTCGTCCGCGCGGCGCACGACGCGCTCAAACACGGAGTCCGCCCACGCGGTCCACGCCGGCCCGCCCGGGGGGAGACCCCCCTCGCTCGCGCCCGAACCGGCGCGCCACGCCAAGCCCGCGTCCTCGTCGACCGCCGCCGCCGCCTCCGTCGCGTGTTGCGTCGCCAGGCTGAGGCTCATCTCGCGAAGCGCATCGAGTCGGCGCTCGAACGCCGCGCGCTTCGCCATCGCGCCCGGGAAAGCCTCGGCGAACGCGCGCGCGGGCGCCAACGCCACAGAGCGCGCGACGTCCGAGTACGCGCGCGCGTACGCGGGGTAGAGGTCAGACACCGCGGACAAAGCCTCGTCGACGCGGCGTGCGCGGTCCTCCGTCGCCGCGAAGGCGTCGGCGAAGGCGTCGGCGAACGACCCGGCGGTTGGGTCCTCACGCGCGCGCGGATCCCGAATCTCCGAGGACGGCGCGTCCGGAGACGGTTCCGGAGACGTCCCGGCGAGAACGCCGCGTCCGGAGACCCGGGCCCCGGAACGCGCGGTCAGGCTGGAGGCCAGCGAGAGCGCGTCGATTCCGAGCGGCGCGGCGCCGTGGCCGCGCTCGGAATCTGAGGGCATCGGGGTCATCGGGGTCATCGGGGAAAACGACTCGGGGAAAAAGACGCGACCGGCGCGCGCCGCGTCGGCGGCGACGAGCTTTCGCGTCGAGCTTTCCGACCCCGCCGCCAAAAGAGCCTCCGCCCATTCCGCGCCGACGGCTTTCGGCCCCGGGGTGAGCTCCCACGCGGTGTCCTCGGCGTCGTCGGGATCGTAATCGGAACCCTTCTCCGCCTTCTCCGCCTTCTCCGCCTTCTCCGCCTTCTCCGCGGCGGCGCGCTCCGCCTCCTCGGCGTCCGCCTCCGCCTCGGCGTCGCGCCTCGCCAGCGCGCGCGCGTCGACGACGTCGCTCAGGTCCGAGCGCAAGCCTTCGACGAGCTCGTCGATTTCGGTCACCGCCGGGACGGCGCGCTTCACCGCTTCCGGTAAAAACGCGTCGCTGGCGCTTGTGCGACGCCCGCGCTCGCGAGACACTTCCTTCAGGAACCGCGCCGGCGCGACCGCGTCGGCGAGGTACGCGTCCAGGCGCGCAATCAACGCGTCTTCGTTTTCTTTCGCGTCGCGCTCGAACGTCGAGCCGAGGGACTGGAGCGTCTCCACAGTCTCGCCCATCTCGTCGCAGTTAAGGATGGCCTCAGCGGCGGGCTGGAGAAGCGCCAGCGCGCACGCGAACAGAGGCGCCCTGGTCTCTGATTCGAAAACGCGGTCCCAGACGCGCATGGTCGCGCCGGCGGGGAGCACGTTGACGAAGAGCGTCAAGAGCCACTGGGCGCTGATGATGGCGGGCACGATGTTGTCGGGCGCGATTGTTTCGAGGTGCAGACCCACCGCGGGCAAGTGTTGGTGCACCAGTCTGCAAAACACTCTTTGGTCCAGCTTCGCCGCGGCCACGCCCACCGAGAAGTACCCCGGGACGATCTTGGTCACGAGCGCGACGAGACACCAAAACGCATCCTCCTCGTCGAGCCCGGCGAGAACCAGAAACGCGGCTTGGAAGTTCATGCTCTGTACGTAGCCCGTCTCGGGGTCGTGCGCGGCGTACGCGGTGAGGATGTTCCGGAGCGCCCGCCAAGTGGGCTCACCCGGCCGGAGCTGGAAGCCCTGCTTGGCGAACGTCGCGCCCGTGCGGGGCAGGTCCTTCTCGATCTGCGCCGCTGTCTCGGGAATCTCGCCCGCCAGCTCCAGCAGCGCGTGGTAGTGGTTCGGAACGCGGATGTCACGCGCGATTTTGACCCACGCGTGTCTCCGTGAACCGCCGTCGGGGTGCCGGTGCCACGCGCCGGAGGACGCGGCGTCCTCTCCGGGGACGCTCGAGCCACCCATCTCGCCCGGAGGCGCTCGTTCCACCGCGAGACCCGACGCCGGAGCCGCACCCGCCTCTCGGGCCTCTCGGTCTGGCGAGGCGGAGGGAAAGCGACGTCGTTGTTCGCTCGAGGCGAAGGGAAGCGAAGCACGCTTGGATCGAATGCCGAATTGGACGATTTTCGAGCGCGCGCAGACGACAGAGTCGGTTTTATGTACAAGGACGAGCGACTCTCGCGCGGCGCGTGCGAGGCGTATCGATGCGTATCGAGGCGGAAGACGCTTTCGGCGTGTCACGCCGAGGCGAGCGAGCGCTCACGCGGCGACCTGGTTCTCCACGGAGGCGGGCTCCTCGGCAGCCTTCCTCTTCTTGATCGCGGCGGCGTCGGGGTCGACGTTCTCCGCGTCTTTCGCGGGGGACTGCGCGGCTTTCCAGGCCGCCTGAACCTCCTCGTAGGTGCCCTGCTTCCTGACGACCGCAAAGGCCTCCTTCACGCCGGTGGCCCTGTAGCCTTGGATCTTGTTCAGGCCGCCGGCGTTCTTGATGTTCTCGAGGACCCTGGGCGTGAGGCAGCAGAGGTGCTGCGAGCGAGAAGAGGGGTACGCGGTCAGAGGGGGAAGACGAACGCGTTTTCAAACCGCGTCGAGCGCCGTGTGTTCCCGCGCGACGCGCGGGAGCACACGCGCCGCGCGCGTATCGAGGAGAGATCGGGGATCGAGAACGTACCCGCCACATCGTCGCCTTGGTGTTGTCCGAGACGCCGAAGCGGATGTCGCCTGCGGGAAGGCGGGTCGAGGTGAGCGGGCGACTTTGCTTGGAAGGTTCGAGAAGGTTTGAAAAGGTGAGGTCGCGCGCGTACCTTTCGCGATCTGCTTGTCGTCGTTGGGGCACTTGGACTTCTTCCCGCCCTTGCAGGCGCACTTGCGGTCGTTGGCCTTGACTTCGACGCAGTAGGTCATGGTGTCGGAGGTGTGCTCGTGAGGGGGAGTGCGCGCGCGTGGTGCGTTCGTTTGTGAGTGAACGGCGTTTCCGTTCGCGGTTTAAACTGAAAAATCGGTTTCGCACCTCGTGCGCGTCAGTCGCCGCCGCGCGCTTCTTCCCCCCGGGCCGTCATGAGCGGCGACGTCGCCCTCGCCGGCGACCTCACGCTGGATCTGGACGCGCTCGCCGTCCGCCTGGTGCGCGTCGCCGCGCCGTTCGCGGACGAGTTCGCCGCGCGCCGCGCGTCCGCGAAACTCGAGCGCGCGCTGCACGAGCAGGTGGCGTCCTTCACCGCCGCGTTCGCGCGAGGCCCCGGCGCGGGCGCCGCGGGCGCAGCGGGCGCCGCGGGCGCCGCTGCGCCGCGCCACACGCTGGTGCTCCCCGCGGCCGCGGACGTCCTCGCCGTGGTCACGGACCGCCCGCACGCGCAGATCGTTGGGCTTTTCCTGCGCGGCGACACGAGCTCGGACGACAAAAGCTCGGAGGTGTTCGACCCCTTCGACGCGGACGAGGCGCGCGACGTGTTGCGTTCGGTGCTCCCGAGCGCCGTCGCGCGCTTCGCCGCGGAGCGGCTCGCGGCGACGCGCCGCTGGGCCCGGTTCGGCGAGGCAGGGGGCGAGTCCGTGTTCGTGCGCGTGCCGAACGCGGACGACCCGGCTTCTTTCTTCCCCACCGACGATAAAAAGGAAACCGTCGCCGTCGCCGTCTCGCTCGCGTCCGAGCCCGCCGTCCTCTGGCGCGCGCGCGACGGCTTTATCGACGACGACGACTTTATTGACGCGCGCGGAGGTACGTCTCGAACGAACGACGCGAACGACACTGAGACCACGCCGTCGCGACACCTTCGAGACGAGAAGAAGGTGGTCACGGAACCGAAACCCGATACACCCGATACGCAGAGAACGACGCACGTTTTGGCGTTCCCCGGGGGGGTTCGAGTCTTCGCGACGCGTCTGGCGTTTCCGTCGGCGTCGTCGGCGATCGCCGCCGCGAACAGCGACGCGTCATTCTCCGCATCCTCCGCGGCGTCCTTCGCGACCGCCGCGCCTCTGCTGCGCGAGGAGGCGCTGGTGGTGGGTTTTTACCCCGAGCCCCCCCCTGTGTACGGCCACACATCGTTCGAGGCGTTCCTGGAGGCGTTCGCGGCGGAGTACGGCGTGTCGCTTCCGGCGCTGACGCGTCTGCGGGAAAATTTGTCACTAAAAAACGGCGACGCGGACCGCGGACGGGTCGCCGAGCTCCGATTCCGCCGGGACGGCGAAGCGCGGTTCGTGAAGCGCCTCTGGCCGTCGTGCCTGCTGCTCGCCAGGCACGGCGCCACGGAGGTGCCCGCGAGGATTGTGCGGGGAAACGTCGCGGCGACGACGCTCGAAGAACTCGTCGAGGACCTGAACGACGACGGCGACGCGCGGGTTCCGACGACGCCCTTCGGCGCGACGCTCAAAATGTCTCTTTCTCTGATGAAGAAGGTCGGAACCGCGACGACCGAAACGGCGCCGTTCGCGCGAAACAGCCTTCAGAAAAAGGCGCCTTCTTCCGTCGACGCTATCCTGCGGCGCGCCTCGGAGTCGCTGCGCCTCGGAGACGCCCGCGAGGCGTGCCTTCTCCCCGTGGCGGACCTCCTGCGCCCGGACGCGTTCTCCAACGCGCTGGTCGAGGCGGCGAGCGAAGAAGCGGACGACGCGTTTTTGGTCTGCGAAAACGCGTCTCGCCCCGCTCCCGCGCCGCCCCGGCCGCCGCCGCGGCGGCTCGCCATCCCGAGCGCGTTCAGAGAGAGGAGCTCCTGCGGCGCGGACGCCGAGAGCTCGCTCGCCGACGGCGCCTCCCCCGCGCCCGAGGTATCCGAGGCGGCCGAAGAGGCGAGCGGTCCCGAGGCGCCCGAGGAGACGCGCGCCGAGAAGGAGAACCTCGCGGCGGCGGAGGCGGAGCCTCCGGCTCCGCCGAAGAAAAAACCCCGCTTCGCGAGCTTCAAAACCGCCGCCGCCGCGACGCCGAAATCGACGCCGAAACCGAAACCGAGCTTCAAGACCACCGCCGATCCTTCTTCGCCGCCGTCGCCGCCGCCGGCGGCGCCGCCGCCGCCGCCATCGCCGCCGTTCCCACCCCTCGCGGCGGCGGCCGCGGCGGCGGAGGTGGAGCGCGCGAGGCAGGCTGAGATCCTGGCGTTCCTGGAGGCGCCCGTGGGGCACGGCGCCGCCGCGCTCCCGCCGGACGCGGCGCGCGCCGAGCTGGAAGAGAGCTTCGAGGCGGTGCTTGGAGGCGCCGAGGCGGAACCGAACCGGGATCCCGCCGAGGCTACATCTGTCGAGGCTACCACTTCGCCGCCTCCCCGCGAAGCCGCGGCGCGGGACGAGCGCGAGGCGCGCGCCGCCGCCGACGCCGAGGCTATGCCTCCCCCGCCGCCGAGGCTTCCGGCGGTGGCGGCGTCCGCGCCCGCCGCGAAGCCGCCGTCTGCTCCGCCGCCGCCGCCGGCTCCGCGGCCGCCGAAGAAGAAGCGCGCGCCCGCGTTTTCGGCGTTTGGCTTCTTCTCGCGCGCCGTCCGCCCGACGCTGGCGCGCGGCCTGAGCCTCGCCGAGCAGACGCGCGCGCTGGGCGAGAAGTGGCGGCTCGCCGAGCAAAGCGCGAAGGACGCGTTCGCGGAGGAGGCGAGGCGGGCCAAGGAGGCGTACCTTGCCTCCTCGAATCCGTCTTCTTCCGAAGCAGACGAACGCGTCCCGAGCGCGCCGCGTTCGGAGAAGGAAACGAAGAAACGCAAAGCGCCGCCGCCGGCGGACCCCGAGGCGGCTGAGGCGTTTCTGCGCGAGCGCTTCGCCGCGGACGGCGGCGACGTCGGCGCCTTCTCGGCGTTCCTGAAGGGCAAGAACGTGTCGAGCGACAAGCTGGGCGCGTTTCTCAAGAAACACGACGTTCCCAACGTGAAGCGCATGAAGAAGGAGGAGCGCGTCGAGAAGACGGTGGCGACTCTGACGCGAGTCCTCGCGGCCGAGGAAGCGAAGGCGGATGCGTGACGTTCGCGAGACGCGACGCGAGACGCGAACGGTCACGACGCGACGACGTCTTTCCTTTCTTTCGTTTAAACGACGCGCGCGCGACGTACGTACTACTACGACTACTTTCGGTTCTGCGTGATGTGGCTTCAAATACAAAGTTACACATTCAAAACAACCCCGCGAGCTTCGTCTGCGCCTCCGCGCTGAGCTTCTTGGACGGGTTCGCGTCGATGTCGCGCATCACCTCGGGAATCTCCGCCTCGGCTCGCGCCACCGCCGCGGCGACGAAAGCCGCCGCCTCGTCCGCGTTGACGTCGTTCATCTCCTTGGTCCGCTGCAGCGCGTACAGCCCGACGGTCTGCTGCGAGAGCCTCGCCGCGGAGCCCGGCGCCTGCCGGAGGAAGCCCCGGATGGCGCTCGAGCGGGAGCGCATGCCGTCCTTCTCGGCGCCGTCGCCGCCGAAGACGGACATGTCGTCCGCCTGCATGACGTCCAGCCGGAGCTGGAGCACGTTGAGCGACGTCAGCGCGCCCGCCGCGCCCGGCGACCCGATGCGCGAGACGCTGTCCTTGACGCTCACCCCCCAGCCCCGCTCACGCGAGAAGGACTCCACGAAAACCTGTCCGTCCGTGATGCTCATGAACTCCTCCACCAAAGGCCGGGGCTGCGTGAAGTCGTTTTCCGGCGCGGCGGCGAGCGCGGCGTCCCGCTCCGCGCGCGCCGCGCGCGCCGACTCAGCCGCGAGCTTCCGTTTCTCGATGGCGGCTTCGATCTTCGCTTTCGTCGCCTCCGGCATCGCCTCGAAGCCGGCGGGCAGCTCAGGTATCACGACGGATGCCTCGCCCACCGTCCCCGAGTTTTTGTCGCTCGCGCGCTTGCCGCGGTACGCCCCCGCCTCGTGATACATCACGCCCAGAAGCGTCAGCGACCCGCCGCCGAGCTCGTCGTTCAGGCGCGCGACCCGCTGCAGGGTCATGCCCAGGAACCGCCTCCGCTCCGCCAGCAGCGCGTTGATGATCATGCCCTCGTACTCCACCATCTGCTCCGCGCTCGGTGCGCCCTCTGACTCGTCCTCCGCCATCTCCAGCTGTGGGCTCAGGCGCGCCATGTCGCGCGAGAACCCGACCAAGCCGGTGAAGTCGTCCAGAACCAGCAGCACGTCCTTGCCTTCGCCGCGCGCGCCCTCGGCGACGGCGAACGCCGCGCACGTCGCGGCGTACCGCTCCGCCAGAGACGCGTCCGGCGCGCACGACACGACGGTGAAGTCCACCGCACCCTGCTCTTCCAGCGTCGCGAACGCCGCCGCGCCGGAATCCGCCGCCGCCGCGCCCACCGCGCCGTACACGCAACGCACCGCGTCGGTACCCGCCGCCGCGCGGGTACCGACGCGCGCCTGCGCGACGACGGCGTTCAAGCCGAGCTCGGAGAGGTTCGTGCCCACCTCGCCGGTGAGCAGCATGCACTGCCCTCTGCCCACGGGCGTCAGCACGTCCAGCGGCTTCACACCGGTGACGAGCGGCGTGTTGATGGGCTTGCGGTCCTCCACGCTCGGCGGTTCGCGGAAGAGCTCCGATCCGTTAAGCGACGCGTCGCTCGCGTCGCTCTTTTTCGCCGCGTCTCGAAACGGCCCAGTCGGTCCGCCCTCGCCGGGAACCGAGCCGCCGTCCAGCGGCTCGCCGAGCGGCCCGATTCGTCGGCCGATCACGTCGCGCTCGGGGGGCATGTGGAAACAGCTCCCTCTGCGGACATGCACGGCGTCGCCGGGTTTGACGTTCGAAGACGCCGCGTCTTCGAGACGCGGCGCGCCTTTCGTCGCGCCATCCGCGCCAGAGTACACCAGCGCAAAGGTCTTCGGTTCGCGGTGCGCCAGGAGCACGGCCGTGGCGCCGGCGCCGCCGACGTCCAGAAGCGTGCCGGGCTTGACGTCCCCGCCGATGCCCTCCAGGATCGCCAGCGAGCCCTCCACGGAGTGCACCACGCCGGCCCGCGGCGCGGCGTCGTCGTCCGCCGCCGCCGCCCCCGGGGGCTCCGCCTTCGAGGGGGGCTCGGGCACCGCGGGGTCCGCGACCGCGCGGACGCGCGAGACGTGCAGGCCGCGCGGGAACGCGCGCGCGCGTCCGGGGGGGGCGGAGCTGGCGAGCGCGCGCGCGGCGCAGACGGAGGGGTGGATGCCGGCGGCGCGCGTGGCGTACGCGGCCCCGGCGGAGGGGCGGTGGGCGAGATGCGCGGCGGCGGTGAGCCTCCGCGCGGATCTTCGCGCGGTGGACGCGAACACCGAGGCCGGGCTCATGGCGTGCGAGACGCCTGCCATGCCAACGCCGAACGCACGAGGGGGGAGACGCGGGGTGCGCGTGTCGTGGGGAGACGCGGGGTGTGCGTGTCCGTCGTGCGCGCGCGCACGTTGTGACGACGCGAGCGCCCCGTCTCGCGCGCTTATCCACTTTCGACGGTCGCGGCAGGAAACGCCGGTCGCCCGCCACCTGTCTGAATTGTTCATTCTGCCTACGTACTTTCGAAGAATTCTCATCTCACGGCACTCCAGAGATCCACGGTCAGGGCGTCAGTCTCTCCGCGGTCGCGCGGTCGCGCGATGGCGAAGAAGAAAAAGGCTCGGACTGGCTCGGGGGACGGCGGAAACCCCGGCGCGCTTCGGGAGACTCACTCGCTGGGCGCTTCGTCCGGGATGAAGAAGAAGAAGAGAAAATCAGACTCGGCGGCGGCGGCGGTGGGCGCGTCCAACTGGTCCGCGCTCGCCACGAAGATCGGCGCAGGCACCAACCCGAAGGCCAAGAAACGGCGCGCGGAGCGCCTGGCGGCGGAGGAGGCGGCGCGCGAAGGACGCGGCGAGGGCCGGTTCGTGAGGGACGGAAGTGACGAGAAGGGTCCCCACCGCGGGTCCCCACACGGCAGCCGTCTCGCGGACATGATGAGAGCGGACGGGATGCCGCAAAAAAAACCCGCACCCGTCGGCCGCAACACGGCGTTGACCGACGCCGTCGCGCTGGACTGCGAGATGGTCGGCTGCGGCGAGGACGGCAAGAGGAGCGTCCTGGCGCGCGTCTCCGTGGTGAACGAGGACGGGAACGTCGTGCTGGACACCTTCGTCGCGCCGGGCGAGCGCGTCGTCGATTACCGCACGCGCGTCTCGGGCGTGCGCCCCGCGGATCTTCGCGACGCGCCTCCGTTCAAAGAGATCCAGCGGAAGATGGCGGACATACTGCGAGGCCGGACCTTGATCGGCCACGCGCTGAAGAACGACTTAAAATGCTTGCTTCTGGATCACCCGAAGTCCATGACTCGCGACACCGCGCTGTACCGCCCGCTCACGCGGCCGCTGCGCGCGGACGAGCGCGCGCGCGTCTCGGGCGCCGCGCGGGGCCGAGGGAGCCGCTCGCTGCGGGAGCTGTGCAAAGAGCACCTCGGGCTGGAGATCCAGGCGGGCGAGCACTCGTCCGTGGACGACGCCAGGGCGGCGCTGCTGCTGTACCGCAAGTGCGCGGTGGCGTGGGAGCGCGAGCTGCGGACGGCGGGCGTTCATACTCATAAAGCGAGCGCGAAGAGAAGCGCGGAACGACGCGACGTGAATCATAAAGCGGCGCGAACGGCGCGAACGGCGCGAACGGCGCGAACGGCGCAACCGTCTTCATCCGACGACGACGATTCGGGTCGTCGGGCGGATCCGTTCGGGGTCGGGGGAAAGCGCGTGGACTTGTTCCGTAGATGACAAGACCTCGAGGTGAGATGACATCGCCGCCGCCGGCGAGGCGGCGCGTCGGATGTGTGATGAAGGATCGTAGACGCGTCGTACCGCCTTCGCGCGACGCTTCCCGAAACGCCTCTCTACATTTGTACACTGGACACGTGCTGTGACAGAAGAGAAACGCCGATTTGCGATTTC
>Ga0206682_10004314_pt1 | contig 11659 bp, 6 predicted proteins | sample M240m12015metaG_FD_155444 | JGI IMG/M metagenome (GOLD analysis project Ga0206682, IMG submission 155444) | Ammonia-oxidizing marine archaeal communities from Monterey Bay, California, United States - M2 40m 12015 | ecosystem: Environmental > Aquatic > Marine > Intertidal zone | place: USA... | reverse complement strand
ACTCGCGCCTGCGCCCGGACCGCGCCGCGCTCGAGCGCGGCGACGACGCGCTGGCGGGCGCCAAGAAGTACGAGCTCGAGGAGCTGCAGCGCGCGGAGCGGCGGCTCCGCGAGAGCAAGGGGGACGAGTACGCGCCCAAGTGGTTCAAGCTCGCCACCGACGCCGACCTGCACGAGCTGGAGCAGGATGTCGGCACGCCGGTGTGGGAGTGGAACGGCTTGTACGAGGAGTCGTCGGCGAAACGCGCCGCCGACGCGGTTGAGGGCGCGAACCCGCTGGAGAGCCTGGTGTTCGACCCGTGGTGCTACGAGGAAACCAGGAGCGGGAAGGCGGTGGTCGGCGAAGAGGGCGAGACCACCGAGGCGTGAGCGCGTCGAGCGGGCCTTCGTGATGTGTGATGCGCGACGAAACTATTCTTTCCTTTCCCGGATGACGACAAAAAATCGACGCGTCGCGACGGGCTACCGATGCGCCCCCGCGCGACGCGACCGCGCCGGTGCCGGAGAACCAGCTCCTGGGGAAACGGGCGAGAACATCGATCGACGGTTGGAGGCGTCTCCAAACGCGCGCCGGGGCGTCGGCGACGCGATCACCTTCGCGCGCACTTTGGAGCGATCGGCGGCGCCGAGCGTTTCGGTTTCGGTTCCGGTTTCGGCGACGGCGCGAGCGTCTTCGCGGTTTTCGCGCCGCGCCGCCGCGCCGCGCGCGTCGGCGCCCCTCGCGAGAATCTCAGACACAGCAGCGCGAACGCCCATCGCGGGCGTCTTCGGAAGCAAGCGCACCTGTTCTCCGGAGTGCGTCCCGCAGAGGTGATGCCCGCCGCCCAGGCTGGAAGTTTTGATGAGCCGCCCGAGTCTCGCGTCGAGCGCTCTCCCGGCGTCGCGCGTGACCCGCGCTCGCCTTCGCGCCTCCTCCGCGTCGCGCGGATCGCCCCGCGCGCGCGCGGGGGGCTGGGACGCGAGTCTCGCGATCGCCCTCGCCTTCGCGCGCGTCCTCTCGATCGCGCGAAGCGCGACGTTCGCCACCGTCAGCGCGTCCCAGCGCGTTCCGCGCCGAGTCCCGTCGGTCGAGTCGGACGGGCGCGAAGCGAGGGAAACGCCCGCCGCGGCGACCGCCAGCGCATCCCCCGCCGCCGCCGCGGCTTTCGTCGCCGCGCGTTTCCTTATCCTATCGCTCGGGTTGCTCAGGCTAAGCACTCGGCGCTCGAAAGCCTCGGTCAGTGCGGCGACCGCGATCGCGTGCGTCGACTCCCACGGGGTCCAGGCGTCGCACGCGCTTCGCGCCGCCGACGCCTCGGCGGGCGCGCCGCGCCTCGTCTCCTCGCGCCAAGCGGTGACGCGGTGCGTGACGCGGTTCGGCGCGAACCTGTGCCAGCGCGCCGTGGTCCACGCCAGCGCGCACACGGTGGCGCGCACGCCAGGAGGCGGGCCTCCGTCGCGAAGAGACAGCGTCCATCCTCGGCGGCGGTGACGCTCGTCCCGGGTCTCGCGGCGCGGGCGGATGTCATCGTTCGGCGCGGCGCCACCCCTCGGAATCCCCGCGACGGTTGGCGTGATGCCGTCGACGACGAAGCCGTCCTCTCGGTGCCAGCGCGCGAGCACATCCCACGGCGTGAGAACTTTATCGTCTAGGGAATCATCATCGTCCAAGCCGGGGAGGTCACAGTCGAGGAAATCAGGTGGCATCGCCGGACGGGTCGTCATCGCTCTGTCGTCGGCCAGTCCGGGAAAACGTTACGGCGCTGTCGTAGTTCCCCCGCTCGCGAAAACGCCAGATGCTTGACGATGCACAGCCCCTCACCGAGATCCCAACCGGGCTGGAGCCCGTTCGCGACTTCGACGCGCTCCCGGAGATGTTTTCGGAAGCAAGTCGCTGGTGGCTACCCGGTCAAGACCGGCGGACCCCTCGGACGTGCGCGCCTGGGTATGGCTGGAAGTGATGTGAAGCAGTCACTCGGTTTGCGCTCTCGTTTGCGCTCTCGTTTTTCCGTCGGCGGTGGCGTCTCAATCACTTTTCCGGCGCGCGGCGGCCGTGGCAAGCCATCCGCGATGGTGAGTCGCATGTACCCCACCAGCACGACGATTGCGGCGTTCGGTCCTGTGAACGACCCGTGCTATGTCATGGGCCTGGCGCAATCCGCGGACGGCGTCTACCTCGCCGCGTCTCTGTCAACTCATGCCATAAAGGTTTGGCATCGCGGCGACGGGACGCTCGGCGCGTGCGTCGATTTGACCGGGCACGGCGGGCCCGTCACGGACGTCTCGTTCCCTCTCCCGCACGAGCCGTGGGCGATTCTCTCGTCCTCGGAGGACGGCACGACGCGCCTGTGGGACTGCCGCGCCAGCGGCAAGGCGCAGGAGGCGCAGAGGTACCACGCGCACTTCGCCAAGTCGCACGCCACCGCCGCGTTGGGCGGCGGCAACGACCACCTCGTCGCCGCGGGGTGTCAAGAAAAAATAATCTTCTGGGACCGCCGCGCCGCCAACGGGCTGGAAGTGTTCGAGGATTCGCACTCGGAGGACGTGACGCGCTTGCGGTTCCAGCCCTCGCGCAGGAATAGGCTGTTCACCGCGTCCGTGGACGGCCTGGCGTGCGCGTTCGACTGCGGCGGGAACCCCGCGGACATAAACGACGAAGCCGGCCTGATGGCGGTGATGGCCACCGAGACGGCCATCGTGGAGGTTGGCTTCTGCTGCGCCGGCGCGGGCGCCGGCGAGGACGACGCGTTCTGGGTGCTTACCGGTAACGAGGAGTGCTTCGTGTTCGACGCCGGTGCGAGCGCGGAGACGCTCGGGGACCTCACCGCGCACATCCCGGACACCAGGGCGGCGGCGTGCGCCGCCGCCGCCGCCGCCGGGTGCGGCGCGCTCGCCGAAAAGGTGGACTATCTGGTGTCGTGTTTCTCCAGCCCGTCGGCGGCGGGAGGCGCGCCGCTGGTCGTCGCGGGGACGCAGGCGGGCGCGCTGGGCGTGTTCCCGGTCGTGAGGGACCGACTCGAGCTCCCGGGGCGAGCCACGCTGGGCGCGCCTCTGGCGACGTTCGAGGGGGGGCACAAGGACATCGTCCGCGCGTTTGTGCCGGGCGCCGCGCCGGTGACGGGCGCCGAGGACAGCCGCGTGTGCGTCTGGGGCCACTCGGCGCCGGCGGACGGAGGCGAGAGCAGCGGAGGCAAGGCGGCGCGGGACGCGGGGGACAGCGTGGGGAGCAGACGACACTCGCCATATTGAAGTAGGCAATGTTAAGCGAAGAAGACGACTTACTCCACGTGCGGTATCCGTTACGTACGAGTACGACGCACGCGCCTTCTCGCCTCGAATTCCCCGAAAGAACAAAAATCGCCATTTTTTCATGCTGGCATGGCTGGCAGGCTGGGGGCGCAGACGGTTTTTCGACTTGCCAACTCGCGCCAGATTCAGACTTCTCGAGTCGCGCGCTGACGCATACCGCGCGGCGCGCGCGGAGGCCCGCGGCGAAGATGGGTGTCCCCGCGTCGGTGCGCGTGGTTCTGGTCGCGGTGGTGTGGTGCGCTCTCGCGTGCGGTGCGGTGGCGCACGCGCGCTCCGCGGACGACTGGCTTCGGGATTGGCTCGGGAATCTGCGCGTGGACATACCGGACCAGGTCCTGAAGCAGGGAGGGCTCTCCGTGGCGCTCACGGACCTGTCGTGCGGGTCGTTCGAGGTGGGCTCGCTTCGGAGCGAGACTAACGTGAGCTCCGTGACGGCGTCCCTGGACGTGAACGGCGCCGCGTGCGCGTGCTCCGGCCGGTGGGAGATTCGCTCGATGTCACTTTCGGGACGACTCGCCGCCCGCGTCAACGATTCCGACGTCGCGATGACCGTCGCGTTGTCCCCCGGCGGCGCGAACGCCTCGCTTCCGTCCTCGGCGGAGGTCACGGCGTGTTCCGCGCGCGTGCGGATCGCAGACCTGGACTTCAAAGGCTCGGGCGCGAACGTGCTCAGGGCGCTCGTGCCGCTTCTCAAGTCTTCCGCGGAATCGGCGGCGGCGAGCGCGGCGAAGAGCGCGCTCGCGCCGCTCGTCGCCGACAAAGTCACCGCGGCAATGCGCGCCGGGGAAGAACGCATCGCCTCTTCGTTGGTCCCCCACGAACCGTTACGCGACGTCGTGCCGGAAGAGCTCGTGCCCCCCATGGAAACGAAGAACGCCTTCGACTGGCGCGCCGAACCCGCCATCGCGGCGGCGCGAATCGCCGCCGAGGCGGGCGGAGGCGCCGCCGCCGCGTCCGCCGCGCGACTCGCGAACCTCTTCGCTGGAGGGAACGCGACCGGTGCCGACTCGGACATCGCAGACCGTCTGTTCCCTGATGCGTCGGCAGCGAATTCGGAAATTGTCGCGCGCGTGCCGTCCGCGTGGCTCCCGGGCGCGATGGCAGACGGCGGGATTCCGCCGCTCGCGGTTTCCCTTGCGGCGTTCGGGTCGGCGGAGATCGCCTTCGAAAACGCGGCGATGGCGGTGTCGCTTCCCCCGCGAGCGGATAACGCCCCGGGGAACATCATCGTGCACGGCCCCGCGCCCGATCCAAAAGTCCCGACCGCGATGACGTTCGCAGTGGCGTTGCCGACGGACGGCGTCGCGTCCCTCGCCGCGACCGTGGCCGTGAGAGTGTCGCTCGCCAACGCCTCGGCGCCGGTGGTGGAGCGGGTGACGGCGCGCGCGCGCGTCGTCTCGCCCGCGCTCTCCGCGCGGCTCGCGGTCGCGGCTGACAAAGCGGCGTTCGGTGCGCTCGCGTTCGAGCAAAGAGGCGTGCCCGGGTGCGTCGCGCCCGCCGTGCGCGCCGTGGAGGTCACCGCCGTCGAACTCGCGGGGGCCGTGTCGGAGGCGACGCTCGCGCGAAGCGGGGCGGAGGAGGCGCGCGGGTCGCTGGTGGGCGACGTCTACGCGGTGGCGGGCGATATCGCGTCGATGCTCACCGAGGTGTACAGCGAGGCTCTCTTCGCGGCAGCGTCAGCCGCCGCGGGCGGTCCGGGCCGCGATGCGGTGAACAAGCGCGCCGCGGCGGCGCTGGAAACGGCGAAGGGGGCGACGTGCGCTTCGCCTCGCGCGGATGCCGCCACCTCCCCCGGCGGCGGCGCGCGGCGGGTTTCGGAGGTGGCCGGTACCGTCGCCGCGGTGTGCTTATTCGGTGCGCTCGCGGTCGCGGTGCTGACCGAGCGAAGGGCCCTTCTGGCGAGAATCGGGGTCGCGGAGAGCAGCGAGGAGGATGGACGAGGAGGCGCCGCCGCGGCGCGGCGTGCGCGCGCGCGACGCGCGGCGGCAAAAGCGGCGCGGGCGGCGGAAAGGAAATTCGCCAAGGCTAAGGCGCGCGCCGCGGCGGACGCGGCGGCGGCGCGCGATGCGGCAATGCGCACGGCGAAAGCGAAGGCAGCGAAAGAAGATGCGCGTCGGCGAGAACTGGAAGCAGCCGGTGAACCCGTTCCCCTTAGTGTCGTTCCGGAGTGGGACGCGTACGAGCTGGAGGACGCGCTGCTCGAGGCGGACCGCGTTGAACGGGAGTTCGACCCTTCCGCGTACCTTAGCGACGACGACGGCTCCGATTTCGTACCGCCGGATGGCGAGTCCGACGACGAGGATGGAATCGACGACGACGATGACGACTCGGCACCTCCGGCGGTCTCGCCGAGCGTGCCTCTGTGGGTCAGACGCGCGCTTCCGCTCGCGGTACTCGGGAACATCGCGTTGTTCGTTTCGTCAAACGCCGCGTCGGGGGCGGACGTCCTGCTATCGGCCACCGCCGCGGACGACGCGGGGACGGTTCGCGCCGACGCGCCCCCCATCTTCGAGTTCACGCTGGCGAACTCGGTCACGGACATGTGGGCCGCCGGCGTGTATCCCCTCTCTGCGCTCATCGCCGTGCTCAGCGGTGGGTGGCCGTACCTGAAGCTGGTCGCGATCGCTGCGGCGTGGTGTTCGCCCGACTGGATCCTGGCGCGCCTTCGAGTCGGACGCGCGTCGACGCTTCGCGTCGTGGACGCGCTCGGCAAGTGGTCCCTCATCGACGCGTTCGTGATGGTCCTGTTCCGCGTGGCGTTCCGGTTCCGAGCGCAGACGCGCGACGACGACGCGTGGGCGGCCGTGGACGTGCGCGTCGCGCCCAAATGGGGATTCCATGCGTTCGTGCTCGCGACCGTCGTCTCGCTGGGGGTGGGCCACGTCGCGCGACACTGCGCTTCGGGGACGGGGGACGCGCGGGAGACGGGCGAAGCGGGACCGGTTCCCGAGTGCCTCAACGAGACCTTCGGCGCGTCCGACGTCGACGAGAGCGCGGTGGAGGTTGACGTTGAGTCGCTCGAGACGCTCCTCGACGCGATTGCGGCGGCGGACACCCCCGCACGCGCGGCGGAGGTGGCCGCGAGCGGAATCGGCGGCGGCGGAACCGCCCCGCCGGCGCGTTTGGACGCGCCGCCGGACGCGGCGGCGAAAAAAGTCGCGACATGGCGCCTCGCTCGCCCCGAGGACGCGCGCGGAATTCTCGCCCCCGTTTTCGCGTACGTCTTCGCCGTTCCGGCGGGAAGGCACCCTTCGCGCGACGACACCGTCCGGATCGCGCGCGGCGTCGCGGGCGCGACCACCTTCGCTCTCGCGTGGGCCGCGGTCGCGTTCGTCGTCGCCGGGTCGGTTCCCGCGATCGAGTTTGAGTTCCGGGGGCTCGCGGGCGCCGCGCTGGGCGACGCCCGCGCGCGTCGGTACTCCCTCTTCTCGCTGATCGACGGCGGCAGCGCCTGGGAATCGCAGGAGCCCATCTCCACCGCCCGGATGGTGCTCTGCGCGTTCGCCGTGCTCGCGCCGCTGGTGCACATCATGTCCGTCGCCATCCTCTGGCTCGCGCCCGCGACCCCCCGCGAGCGCCGGGCGCTCCTGGCTGCGGCGGAGACAGCCGCCGCCTGGGCGTCCCTGGACGTGTTCCTGGTGTCCGCGGTGGCGGCGGTGGCGCAGATCTCGCGGTTCGCGGGGTTCATCGTCGGCGACGCGTGCGATGCGGTAGACGCGGCGGTCGCTGCGCTGGAATCCGCAGCGAAGCGCCAGTCGGGGGACGCCGACCCTTTCGGCTTGAAAGGGCAGGACGCGTGTTTCGACGTCCGGGCGAAAACGAAAGGGGGCGTCTGGATGCTCGTCGTCGCCGCGCTCTCTGCGGGCGCCGCGACGCGATTCGTCGCGAAGCACGCCGAGCGCGCGGTCGAGAGAGAAACCCTCCAGGCGAAAGCTTCGCGCGTCGTCGCGCACGCCTCCGTGCGCGTCTCCGAAGAGCCGGTCAACCTGAGCGTGGCGACGATGCAAGAGACACCGCCGCTGACGCCCGAGGTCACGACGCCGTATTACCCCGACGTGTGACGAGAGACGCGTTCATTTTTTGAAAGACAGAAGAAATAGAGTTCGCGCCTTCGCGCGTTCGGCAGCGATAACACTAGAACTCCGCGCCGTTCCTACTCGACCTTCACCGTCGTGACGTGCGACGACATGCACAGGCATCGCCGCGCGTGCACGACGAGCCCGTCGAACCGAGTGAAGGGATGCACGAGACGAAGCGTCGCGAATATACAAAAACGGCGTCGCGTATGCATTAGATTGAACTGCTTGTTCCGAAGCCACCCTCTGCGTTTACGGAAGGAGCGAAACGTCCAAGGCCCGACCTCGCGGGGTGTCGTCGAGCACTCCGCGAGGCGCGCCAGCGCCAGGATGACGATGCACGCAGTGGCGTGCGTCGCACTCGTCGCGCCCGTCGCGAAGACATGCGTCGGGCGTACGCATCCGTCTCGAGGACGCGCGCCTCGACGGCATCCGTCGAGAGTCGCCGCGACCGCCGACGCGGGCGGCGGCACCCCCCAAGAAGGTGGGATTGCCGAGTCGCCGACGAAGAGTACGATCGACTACGAGCCGCAGAAACGGCACCGCATGGCTTGGATGCACTGGCTCCACGATATCCCGAAGCACGCGGCTTGGGCGCGCGCCTGGCAGCGCCACGTGCAGGCGACGCTCTCGGCGCTGGAGACGGTGCGCTTCGGGGACGAATGCTTCGTCGCCGAGAACGCGCACATCTTCGCCGAGCCTGGGCGCGACATCGCGGTGGGCGACGGCACGCACATCGGCGCGGACGTGTTCGTGCACGGCCCCGTGACGTTCGGATCGAACGTCGCGCTGAACGCGCGGTGCCACATCGACGGCGGGCGTGCAGGCGTGGTCATCGGCGATGACACGCGGATCGGGCCGGAGTGTCGGATGTTCGCGTTCGACCACGGGTTCGCTCCCGAGGCGCTCGTGCGCGAGCAGCCGACGACGAGCGAAGGGATTGTCGTGGGGCGCGACGTGTGGCTGGGCGCCTCCGTCTGCGTCACCGACGGCGTGCGCATCGGAGACCACGCCGTGGTGGGCATGGGCGCGGTGGTCACGAAGGACGTGCCGGAGTGGGCGGTCGCCGCGGGAAACCCGGCGCGCGTCGTGGGAGACCGAAGGACGTGGAAGTTGTGAACGATAAGCCTCCGGCGGTTAACACCCAATCGCGCGTCGGCCGCCGCTCTTCGGCGTCCGCGTCGGCGTCCACGGTTCCCTCGCGAAGTATTTCATCCGCAGACGCACCAACCCCCACGCCATCTTGACGACGTCGCTCGGCCTGACCTTCGAGCCGGCCACGTCCTCCCACCTGTGCAGAGGGTACTCGTAGATGCATTCCGCGACACTGGCTCGTCGCGGTTTCTTCGCGACGCCGCGAAGAACCGGCGCGGGCTTCGTCGACTCGGTCGTCGTCGTCGTCCTCCGCGTCCGCTTTTTCTCGCGTCTCGCCGCGCTCGCGTCGCCGTTCGCGTCTTCCGCGTCGTCGCGCGCTCGCCTCAGGCTGGCGTACCTCCCGATGAGCTCGCAGTCGAACACCCACCTCGTGTCGAAGGGCTCGCTGAGCGCCGCCCTCAGGTCGCCGTCCGCGCGGAACAGCTTCGCGCCGCACTGCGTGTCGTACACGGGCACGCGCAGCGCGAGCGACGCGAGCGTCGCGAAGACGCGGCCGACGTAGTGCCTTCTCGCGCTCCGCCTGATGTCGCGCCCGAGCAGCCCGACGCGCGCGCCGAACACCATGTCCGTCCCCGGCCGGTCCGCGAACACGTCGCGGAACAAACGCACGTGGTCCAGGGGCGTGGCGAGATCCGCGTCCCAGAAACCCACGAACGGCGGCGGCGGCGTACGACGAGAACGAGGATGAGGCTCGGAAACCGCGGTGGGGTCCCCGCACCTCAACGCGCGGCGCATCCCGAGACGCACAGCCTCCGCTTTCCCCACGTTCGAAGCGAGGTTCAGGACGTCGATGCGCTCGGGACACTCTTTGCGCGCTTTGCGAAGCACATCGAGCGTCCCGTCGGTGCTTCCGTCGTTCACGAACAGCAAACGCGCGCGCGTCTCGGGGTCGCGCGCGAAAGCCACGAAATCCGCCACTCGCAACCTCGCCGCCTCGTTGTAGCACGGGACGACGATTTCGACGTCGACCTCCCGCGAGGAACCGAGGTCGTTCCCACCCGTCAGAGGTGACGATGGCGCGTCGCCCGCGGCGGACCTCTTGCCGCGCGCAGGGGCCATCCGAGACGGGAGTGAGCGCCGCGCACACTGAGGCTGCTTGGCCTTCGAGGCGCGATGGTCCGCAAGCGCACGCCAGGATCGGAGTTCGGCAAACGCGGACGAAACCGAACTCCGAAGCCAAAACCGCGAAATGCCGCCGGCGACTGCCGGTTCGGGCTGGGCAACTCGGCGGTCGGCTCACGGAAACTGAAAAAAAAATATCTTCGGGCCGCCCATCTTGAAATCTAGAGCGCCGAACAGTCGCGCCCGCCACACCCCCGGGCACCACCTGAAAACCCACGAAAACATGTCTGCTTCGGCTACCATGAACGCGCGCGTCTGCCCCGCTCTCGGCGCGCGCAGGACCAACGCTGTGCGCGGTGCCGGCCGCAAGGTCGTCACCGCCACCTCCCGTCGCGTCGCGGCGGTCACTTCGGCTGAGTACAAGGTACGCGCGCGACCGGCGGTACACCCACGACCCCCGCACCCCTCCCATCGCCCGCATCCGCCGGCGGTCCGATCTCGGTGGCGCGCCGGGACCACTTCGCGCGCGCCTCATCGGCCTCGCGTCCGGCCCCTTCCCCCGCTTACGCGGTCAGATGGGGATCGTCGGCGATCCGCGAAAAGCGATCGGCGGCAATCGGCGGCTTTTGGCTTTTTCCAAAAAGCGATCAAAATCGTCGAAACGCTCACCTCCGCGCGTTTGTCCCCGTTCCCACGCGAATCCCTCCCACAGGTCGCGGTCCTGGGCGCCGCGGGCGGCATCGGCCAGTCCCTGTCCCTGCTCCTGAAGATGAACCCCCTCATCTCCGAGCTCTCCCTGTACGATCTCCGCGGCACCGCCGGCGTTGCCGCCGACCTGTCGCACACCAACACCGGGTGCGCCGTGACCGGCTACGAGGGCGCCGAGAACCTCGCCGCCGCGCTCACCGGCTGCGACCTCGTCGTGATCCCTGCCGGCGTCCCCCGCAAGCCCGGCATGACCCGCGACGACCTGTTCTCCATCAACGCCGGCATCGTGCGCGACCTGTGCGTCGCCGTCGCCGAGAACTGCCCCGGCGCGCTCGTGAACATCATCTCTAACCCGGTGAACTCCACCGTGCCCATCGCCGCCGAGGTGTTCAAGCAGAAGGGCACGTACGACCCCAAGAAGGTGTTCGGCGTGTCCACCCTGGACGTCGTGCGCTCCAACACCTTCGTCGCGGAGGCCAAGGGCCTGGACGTGAACGACGTGGACGTCCCCGTCGTCGGCGGTCACGCGGGGATCACCATCCTCCCCCTCCTGTCGCAGGCGTACCCCGCCAGCGAATTCACCGCGGAGGAAATCGAAAAGCTCACCGTGCGCATCCAGAACGCCGGCACCGAGGTCGTCGAGGCGAAGGCTGGCGCCGGCTCGGCGACGCTCTCCATGGCGTACGCCGCCGCGCGCATGGCGGAGGCGTGCCTTCGCGGTCTCTCGGGCGAGCCGGACGTGTACGAGTGCACGTACGTCGCCTCCACCGTCACCGACTTGCCCTTTTTTGCCACCAAGGTTCGCCTCGGCCCCTCGGGCGCGGAGGAGGTGTTGCCGGTGGGCGACATCACCGACTACGAGAAGGGTTGGCTCGAGAAGCTCATCCCCGAGCTCAAGGCGTCTATCGACAAGGGCGTGGCGTTCGCGAACGAGTAAGAGTCGACGCGTCGGTGAGGCGAGACCCGCGCCGGGTCCGCCGAGAGTATAGAGACGGTGATTCCAGCACACGTACTTTTAACGAGATTGTTTAACGCGCGAGGACGGGCGTCGTCGCCCTCACTATCACATAACCACTCTAGAGCTAGCTAGCTACTAGCTAGCTAGCTAGTCCACTAAGCTACTCCGTCCACGTGTCTATTGTTCAGTCAACAGCGGTTCCGGCATCCTCCGAGGACCTCGGTTCATCAGCCACGAGCGTCTCATCGCTTCTCGTCCTCGCCGCCCGCCGTCGGGTCCTCGTCCCATCGCGGCGCGAACGGCGACGTCTTCGTCTCTCGATGCGCGCGCGCCCGGGCCTCCACCAGAAGACGTTCCTGGTCGAACAGGTCACGCGCGAGCGCGACTAGTCGCCGCGCGCGTGCTGTGACTTC
>Ga0206682_10004309_pt1 | contig 11666 bp, 6 predicted proteins | sample M240m12015metaG_FD_155444 | JGI IMG/M metagenome (GOLD analysis project Ga0206682, IMG submission 155444) | Ammonia-oxidizing marine archaeal communities from Monterey Bay, California, United States - M2 40m 12015 | ecosystem: Environmental > Aquatic > Marine > Intertidal zone | place: USA... | reverse complement strand
AAACTGGTGATCGCCGACTCGGTGTACGGCATCGCCGGCGTGCTGGTGCTGTACACCGGCTACCTGCGCGTCACGCAGTACGGCAAGGGCTGGGAGTACTACGCGCACGAGCCCATCTTCTGGGTCAAGATGGGCCTCTTCGCGGTCATGGGCTCTTCCTCGCTCTTCTGCACCACCAAGATCGTGCAGATGGCGGTGAAGAAGACCAACGGCGAGGAAAACGCTACCGTGCTCGGCGAGAAGCTCTCGGCGCGCATGCAGAAGATCATCAACGGCGAGCTGCTGGCGATCGGCTCCATCCCCCTCGCCGCCGCGCTCATGGCGCGAGGCGTGGCGTACGCGGAGAACATGCCGTGGCAGGCGGGCGCCGCGCCCGTCGCGCTCGTCTCGCTCGGTCTCTCCGTCAAGTACGTCAAGGAGGCGCTCACCTGGACGGACGAGCCCGCCAAGGAGAAGGTGGAGGCGTGAGCGCGAAGACGGCGAACGCGACGCGAGAAAAGCGCCAACTAATTTATACGTATACGAGGTCTTAGCTCCTTTATCACGACGACAACGGCGATGATACCAGTCGTCCTCTCCTCGAAGCGGTGATTCACGACGCTCGGCGGTGGCCCGCGTGAGCACGTACAGAGTAGCTAGCTCGCGAGTGGACTATTCACCGCCCCGCCTCGCGAGTCACCGAAACAAGGGCGCCGCGCTTTTTTTGCGTCGCTTCGCCCCCGCGCGGTACACGGGGCGCACGCCGCCGCTGCCGTCGGCGGCGGCGCGTTTCTTCGCGCGCGCCGCCTCGAGGTCCTCGCGCGCCTTCGTCTCCGCGGCCGCCGCCGCCGCCGCCGCCTTCTCCGCGCCGGGCGGCGTCGGCCGCGAGAACAGCGCCACGAAGAACCCTTCGCAGTCGTCCTCGAACTGGTCCGCGCGCAAGAGCGCGTCCGCCTCGGCGTCGCGCAGGCCGTGTCCCCGCAAGCCGCGGCGGTGCCACGCCGGCAGGGCGCGCTCGAGCTCGAAGCCCAGCCGCCGGGCCTCCGGAAGCACGGCCGCGACGACACGCTCGTTCTCCGCGGGGTACACGGAGCACGTGCTGTAGGAGACGCGCTCGGCGGAGGGGAAGGAGAGCGCTTTGCGCAACGCCTCCGTCTGGAACCGAGCCAGCGACGCGACGCGCGCGCGCGCCGCGGCGACGCGCGGCGGCGTGAGCTCCTCCTCCGCCGGCGCCGTTTCGGTTTTCGTTTTCTTCTTTTTCGTTTTCTTCTTTTCGCCCTCGGGGCGCCGCGGCTCCGAGCCGCGCGCGTCGGCGTCGTGGTCCGGGGGCGCGAGCGCGATCGCCTCCACGTCGACGGCCTCGCCCCTGGCGGCCGCGATCAGGTAGTCCCCCCTGGTGGCGGCGGTGCCCGACCCCGAGCAGCTCGGGTCAAGCAGCACGCACCGCACGCGCGCGAACTTCGGATCGGCGGGGTTGAGCTCGAGGAAATCGCCCCGCTCGGGGACCACGATGGGCGCGGCTCTGTCCATCGCGCCCGCGTGCGCGCAGTTCTCGCGCAGCCGACGCAGCCTGCGCGCGTCCGCGTCGAACGCGAGCACACGTCCTTTCCGGCCGACGCGCGCGGCGAGGTGCGTGGTTTTGTTCCCGGGCGCCGCGCAGCAGTCCAGCGCGACCCACCCCGGTTTCGGGTCCAGCGCTGCCGCCGGGAAGCACGAGCTCTTGCCCTGCAGGATCAGCCGCCCGTCCCGGACCATCCGGTGGTCGTGCAGGTCGCACCCGGGCGGGAACACCAGCAGGTCGGGGACGTGCGGGTCTCGGGTCGGATGCAGACGAAAAACGCCGCCGAGCTCGCGCTCGCACGCCGCGACGTCCGTCTTGAGGAGATTCACGCGCGCGTGTCGCGAGTGCGCGGGCACAGCCGCGAGCGCTTTGCCTCCCGGCTGCGCGAGCAAGAAGGCCTCTGCCGAGACGTGCTTCGACGCCTTTAGGCGTCTCTTCAGCGCGGCTTTCAGGCGCTCGCGCGCGCGCACCACGACCCGCGTCGCCGCGACGACGGCGGCGACGTCCGTCCGTTTCTCTGGACCCTCCGCGTCGGAGGACGCGTCGGGCTCGAGACCGGCGCCGAAAAGCGCTTCGTACCCGAGCACGTACGCTAGCGAACGAGGCACGATCGACCCTTCGTTCGCGTCCTTCTCCGCGATTTCCCCCGTATCCTGCTGCGAATCGTCCTCGTCTGATGCGATTTCCTCTTCCCCCGATGAGTTGTCGCCCCCCACGTCCTCGCCTCGCTCTCCCCGCTCCGCATCTTCGGCGCGGCGGCGGCGGCGGTTCGGCACGACATCGTCCGCGAGCGCCACGCCGGCATCATCCAGGACCAACTTGAGTATGGGGACGTGTTTCAGGGTCTCGCACACCACGGCGTGCGTCACCTTCTTCGCCGCGACCCCGGGCGCGAGCGTCAGGGTCTTGACGCTCGCGCCCCCGCGGCGGGAGCCGTCGGCGTCGAGGAGCCGAGCCACGACACCCGCCGCCTGCCTCCACACCACTCGACTCAGCCCGCGGGGCAGCGCGCGGCGCCCGCCCATGCCTCGTGGATCTCGACGAGACGCACGGCACGCTGCGGTGCCGCACTATAGTCGCTTGACGCGTAACGCGTCGCGCGATTGCGAGTGCGCTCGTCGCCCATGTCGGCGGTCCTTCGTCGAATCAATCGTCGTTGCGGAGGTAAAACGCGAGGTCGCCGGTTCGATCCAGATCGTTTCGAGCCGTTTTCCAGATCGTTTCGGTCGTCGGTTCCGTCGGCCGCGACTCGTCGCACGAAATCGATGTCGGCACCGAAACGCCCGAAAGTCCCCCTCGTGACGAGGCTTCCGAGAAGTTGACCGCAGATGCGCTTGTGGTACGGGATCCAGAACCAGACGCGCGCGCGTCGCGGTGGGTACCAAGCCGACGCGAGAGTCGACGCACGAACACGCGCGATGTCCGGTGGTGACCCGCACCACAGAGTCGCGCACCGCGCGAACCGGCAGTTCAATAGACAAAACCCCGCGTTCGCGAACCGGCCGACGCCCGGCCATTTCGACCACACCAGCAAGTGGCCGGTGCCCCAGCGATGGTCCGCCGCGGGCCGCGAAAATGTCATGCCGAAGCTCCCGTACGCCGAGGACGCGAACGGGAACGACAGGTCCCTGCCGTTGATGCCCAGGCACGACGCGTCGCTCACCCCCGAGGTGCTCCTCGCCGCGTTGAACGACGACGCCGACCGGTTACGGGACCTGCTGTCTCGGGGCGCCGGGACGGAGTGTCGCACGGAAACCGGCGCGACGCCGCTGATTTGCGCCGCCGCGAAGGGCGCGGACGCCGCCGTGGAAGTGCTCCTGGAGTGCGACGCGAACGTCGTCGCGACGGACAAGCTGGGCGCCAACTGCCTGACGCTGGCGGCGTACCACGGCCGCGTGGAGACCGCACGAGCGATCTTGGCTTCGAGACGCGTGCGGGAGACGGATGGCGCGCTGGAGGCGCTGCTCAAGTGGCCGACCGTCGGCGGCGAGACGCCTTTGATGGCGGCCGCGAAGAACGGCCACGCCGCGTTCGTCACCATGCTACTGGAGACGATGCGCGGGAACACCCACCCGCTGCCGCCGTACGACGACGGGGGGGACCCGAGGCGCGTCACCGCCATGCAGCTGGCGTGCCGGCGGGGCGCGCTGGACGCCGTCAAGGCGCTCGTGGCCGGCGGCGCGCCCATCGGCGAGCGCAGCGGCCCGAGGCAGATGAGCCCGCTGATGCACGCGGCGTGTCAGGGCCAGAACGAGGTGTGCGCATTCCTGCTCAATCCCTCGAAGGCGCTGGGGCAGACCTTCCGGCAGGCCAACGAGGGCGCGCACGAAGCCGCCGACCCGACGGCGAAGGATGCCGACGCGTTGACGGCGCTGCTGCACGCGGCGTGCGCCACGGGGGTGGGCCCGCCGAGCGTCGACCGCGACGAGCCCGCGCGCCGGTGCTTCATCACACTGGCGCACGCGTGGCCGGGCGGGCCCGAGGCGGCGTACCAGGCGCGCGACCGGAAAGGTAGGAACGCGCTCATGCTCTCCGCGCGCTTCGGCAACGCGGCCATCTTCAAGATGCTGCTGTCCGAACTCGGCGCGGCGTCCCTGCGCGAGTTTGACGGGCACAGGGAGAGCGCTTTGTTCGCCGCGATCAAGGGGGGGTTCGTGGAGCCGGGGGGGCTGGCCGAAACCGCTCTGCGCGTGTACCCCGTGCACGAGGACGAGCTGGAGATGCTGGAGGTGAAGAACCTGGACGGGCTGACGCCGCTGCTGTGGTGCGCGGCGCACGGCCGGACGGAGGCGGCGAGGTGGTGCGTGGCGAACGGCGCCGACATCCTCGCCGTCGACGCCAAGGGGCGGCTCCCGCGGCAGGTGGCGGACGCCAGGGGGCACGCCGAGACCGCCGAGGCGCTCTCCGCGCTCGCCAGGGACAAATGGCTGAAGCTGTGATGCGCGTCCGCTGAAGATAGACGCGAGCGAGCTAGTAGTGTGACATACCCTCACCGGTGGACGAGAACGACGCGAAGGTGGAAATACGCTACGTACATAGCTATAGACTACTACCGTACGATATTGTAACGCGCGGTGAAACGAACTCGAGCTACGTACGCGCGTCTCGTCTCAACGCGTCGGCGGCGTTTTCGAGCGTCACGACGACGCCGCGCAGGGACGCCTCCACCGCTCCGCGCGCCGCGCCGCTCTCAAGCACGCGCGTCACCTCGACGACGGCGCGACGCAAGGCATCCGCCTGCGCTGGTCGGTGCGCGTCACTCGGTCCGTCCTCGAGCGAGACGTCCCGCAGACGCTCGCCGGCGTCGGCGGAGGCGGCGTTTCTTTCGATCCAGCCGATGCCGATCCCGCCCGCCTCGCGCGCGGGTCCGGGGCGCCGCCCCGGACCCGCGTCGGCGGCGCCTTCTTTGCGCCTGGCGCCTTCCACCATGGACACCGCGGCGCCGTGGCCGCCCCGGGACGCGGACGCGCTCGGGAGCGGCTTCTCCTCCTCCCGCAGCGAGGAATGGCTCGACGAAAGGCCCGAAACGCCCGAAACGCCCGAAGAGAGGCTCCCGACGAAACTCTTCGTCGCGCCGGCGGCTTTCGCGAAGAGCTCGCCGGCGCGTTCGCGGCCCGCCGCGCCGGCATCCTTCGCCTTCGCGAAGATGTCCCGCGCGGACGTTTTGTGGTCGTCCGACTCGGGTCCCGGCGCGCCGCGGGTCCCTCCCGGTCCCGTGACGCGCGGTCCCGGGCCCCCGAACACGCCGAGCATCTCCGGCGACAGCGACGCGTCGATGCGGGCGCGGCCCTCGCGGAGCGTCGGCGACGCCGGCGGGTCGACGCGCACCGCGGGGTTGGCGACCGCGGGCGCGATCTCGCGCGCGCGCTCGATGAGCGCGTCGATGTCCTCCACCGGGGGGAACTTCTGCAGGCGGCGGAGGCACGTTCCGAAATCGTCCGCCGCCATGAGCTCGGCGCGCAGGAACAGAACCATCGCCGCGGCAAACGCCTCGATGACGTCGCGGACGTCGCGCTTGTTGGCGGCGAAAAACGCGCTCCACGCGCGCATCGCGTCGTCCAGGTGGAACTCGCGGCTGAACAGCACTCGGAACCACCGCAGCAAGAAGAGCTGCGGCTCGATCCCGAGGCGCTCCAGATGCTGTTTCAGCGGGGGGTCCACCGCGCCGAGCGCGGCGAACACGCGGTCGCACGCGCCTTTCACCTCGGACTGATCGAAGCCTCCCTTCCCGGGCGCGTCCTCGAAAAACGCCACGACGCGGATGGGCGTCGTCTCCTCGGGCGCGGCCGCGCGCGCGGCGCGTGTCGGACCGAGCATCGCGCTGAACATCGCGTACGCGTCGTGCTCGACGTACGACGCGCTGAGCTCGGGCGCGCCGTCCACCACCGGGTCCCGGGGGGGGGAACTGCGCGTGCCCCACTCGTGGCCGAGCCCGGCCACGTCGGACGCGCGCTGGCTCAGCACCAGCGACGCGAGCTCGTGCATGCCCTGCCTGTACCCCACGGAGGGATTCTCGAGGGACCACACGGTGAGAATATCGAGGAGCGCCGCCTGAATGTCCGGCGAGCTGTAGAACTCATCCCCGGGGTGTAGCCGCTCGAGGTCCAGCGCGATGGTCTTGCGCACCTCCTGGGTGGCGAAGTACGCGGCCCACGAAGATCCTTCGGTGTGCATCAGAGGATTGTTCGCGGAGACGTCTCCGGCGCCAGCCTCACGCGGGTCCGTGTTGCGCTTCTCGCGAAGCGCGGCGTACTCACGCCTCCGGCGGCACACGTCGCCGCCGCCCACGAGTTGCTCGAACCAGCGCTCCGTGCGGCGCACCGCCATCGCGAACCGCGGCCGCGGGGCGCGGCGAAGTGATGAGCACGCGAAAAACGCGCGAGAAAATCGTCCGTTTGCGGATCATCACTTCTGGGCACCCCGAAGTGCCCACTAGAACAGAACTTCGGGCGCAGGCTCGAAGGGCTCATAGGGGCGCACGCGGCGGCGATGCCCCCCATCCGCGTGCTGAACGTGGCAGAGAAGCCCTCCGTCGCGAAGGAGGTGTCGCGGGTCCTGAACGGGGGCTCCCTTCCCCCTTGCCGCCGGGGCCCGTCGCAGTACAACGCGATCTGGGAGTTCCCGTACACGGTGGAGAACCGGCAGTGCACGATGGCGTTCACGTCCGTCACCGGCCACCTGATGGAGGTGGACTTCGAGCCGGCGCACAAGGGGTGGCACTCATGTAACCCCGGCGTGCTCATCGAGGGCGCGCCCGTGGTCAAGCAGGTGGCGCGCGACAAAGGCGCCGTCGCGGAGAACCTGCAGAAGGAAGCGCGCCGCGCGTCGTGGCTCATCCTGTGGCTCGATTGCGACCGCGAGGGCGAGAACATCGCGTTCGAGGTCCTGGACGTGTGCCGGCAGGTGAAGCCCAACATCCGCGTGCGCAGGGCGCAGTTCTCCGCGCTCTCGTACAACGACGTGACCCGCGCGCTCAGCACGCTGCGCGACCCGAACGAGAACGAAGCCAAGGCGGTGGACATGCGCCAGGAGCTGGACCTCCGCGTCGGATCCAGCTTCACGCGCTTCAACACCATGCTGCTCCAAAACGCGACGCGCCTGCCCGGGACGGACGCCGCGTCAGGCAAAGGCCCAGTCGTGAGTTACGGACCGTGCCAGTTCCCCACGCTGGGCTTTATCGTTCAGCGCAAGTGGGACATAGACGCGCACGTCCCCGAGAAGTTCTGGAAGATCATCGTGAAACACTACCCCGACGCGGCAAGCGCGCCGCGAAACCCGCGGGGCGCCGGCGACCGCCGCGACGCCGCGGCGTCGTCGTCGTTCGCCGAGTTCCACTGGGCGCGAGAGCGTCTGTTCGACCGGAGCTTCGCGGAGGCACTCTTCGAGGGCGTGCGCGCGGCGCGGACGGCGACGGTGCTCTCCGAGTCCGGCCGGCCGACCACCCGCAACCCGCCCGCGCCGCTGAACACGCTGGAGATGCAGAAACGCCTGAACCGCGCGATTCGCGTCTCGCCCGACGCCATCATGAAGATGGCAGAGGAGCTGTACCAGGCGGGGTTCATCTCGTACCCGCGCACGGAGACGGACGCGTTCCCGCCGGACTTCGACTTCCGCACCGCCATCGACGACCTATGCGGCCACCCCTCGTTCGGGTTCCACGCGCAGGCGCTGGCGGGCGGGCGATTCGACCGCCCGCGCGCGGGCGGCAACAACGACAACGCGCACCCGCCCATCTACCCGACCAAGCTGGCGAGCGCCGCCGAGTACGCGACGTGGCGCCGCAAGAACCCCAATTTGCCAAAGGTGTACGAGTTCGTCTGCAGGCACTTTCTGGCGTGCTGCTCGCTGCCCGCGGTGGCGCACAAGACCGCCGTGGAGGCGGAGATGGGCGGCGAGCGCTTCCGCGCCACCGGGCTCATGATCAAGGAGATGAACTACCTGGACGTGTACGGGAAGGGCCCGGCGGGCGGCCCGCGGCTGGAGCCGAGTTACGACTCGTGGGCGGGGAACACGCTGCCGACGTACGTCGCAGGCCAGCGGTTCGAGCCCAGCGAGCTGCGGCTGGACGAGAGCGCCACCGCGGCGCCCCCGCTGCTGTCGGAGGTGGACCTGCTGCAGAAGATGGAGAACCACGGAATCGGCACGGACGCCACGCAGGCGACGCACATCGAGAAGGTGGTGGGCGAGCGCGGCTACGCGGTGAAGGTTGGCGACAACCGGCTGAAACCGACGGAGCTGGGCGAGGGTTTGGTCGCGGGGTCCGCGCGCGCGGGCCTGGACGACATGTGGCTGCCGCACAAGCGCGCGGAGACGGAAGCGGACGTGAATCGCGTCGCGACCGGCGCCATGCCCGTGGACGTCGCTAAGAAGAACACGACGACGGCGGCGCTGGCGGCGTTCCGCGAGCTCGAGCGGAGGAAACACACGCTCGTGGACGCGGTGCGGGAGTTCACCTCTCGACGCGACGCGGACGGGGTTCACGGGCGCGATCGTCGTGACGGTCACGAGAACGACCACGAGAACGACCACGGTCAACGCAGAGACGGCGGACAGGAGGCGATCGCGCCGGGCGAGTCGCTCGGGACGGTGCGCGCGTGCTCGGCGTGCGGCGGCGACGTGGCTCTGTACCGTCGCGAAATCCTCGGCGGCGGAAACGGCGGCGGCCCCGCGTACGCGTTCCGCGTCGCATGCGCCGGGTGCGCCTCCAGCCGCTTCCGCCTGCCCGACGCCACGTTGGAGGCCTCCGTGGATTTGGGCCGCGAGTGCGAGGCCCCAGCGTGCGCGGACCGCCAATCAGGGCGGCGCGCCCGCGTGGTCGAGCTGCGCATGCGCGCGCGGCGCCTGCCGCTGCAGTACGCCGAGCTTCAGCGATGGAGCGGGTGCGTGTTCTGTGACCGGCGGCTCAACGAGCTGCGCGCGTTCCTGGAGGACGCGCCGGGAAACGGCGGCGACGGTGTCAACGGTGTCAGCGCTCGTACAGGTCAATCGAACGCCGATCAGGCTATGCTCGCGTCGCCGAGAGGCGCGAGCGACCGGGACCGGGGACCCGCGCAGTCGCCGCCGGGCCGCGGCGGCGGCCGCCGCTCGCGCCCGCGCGACGACGGTGACGAGCACGGGGGGCGCGAGGTCCGCGCGCGCGGCGGCCGCGGCGGAGAGGGGCGCGGCGGGCGGTGCGCGCGTGGCGGTGGCGATCGCGATGTGTGTTTCAAGTGCAACCAGGCGGGGCACTGGGCGAACCAATGTCCGAACGCGTAGACGAGATATACAGTGTAGCTACTAGCTAAAGGAAAAACCGAAACCGAACCTTCACGCCGGACGATGAGGCGCGCGCACCCAAGGTCCCGGGACGTCGGGGACCACGATGTGGCGTGCGATTGGAGCGGGGGACCGATCGAATGCGGCGACCGATCCACTCTGGACCCGCGCACGGCGGTGCGCGCCTCCGTCTCGCCGAGGAGCTTCTGGCCGTCCCCCACGATGGTCAAGACGCGTCGACAATCCGGCGCGGTCCTCCGCCCCACCGCGAAGGCGGCGGCTTTGCCGCCGTCCTCGCCCGGCAGAGGACGTGGCAAGTCCAAATCCTCCGGCCACGCCAAGACGACGCATTACGAGTTCATGGGCCCGCCCGGGGCGTTGGCGATCATTCTTGGTCTGCCCGCGGTGTGCTACGGCCTCGTGTTCTTCTGCAACGAGGACGCGTGCTTGCGGCTGGACAGCCTGCCGAGCTCGTTCCCGGGCCCGCCCGCGAACATGCCGTTGTTTTCCGTCGACGCGTGCCTCGTGTTCCTCGGCTGGATGGCGTTTTGCGTCGCCGCGCACGTCGCGCTGCCCGGCGTCGTCAAGCAGGGCACGCCCCTCCCCGACGGCTCGCGCCTGACGTACAAGCTGAACGGCCTCGCCGTCTTGGCGCTTACGCTGGCCATCGCCGGCGTCGGCGTGCACACCGGGACCCTCGACCTGTCGTGGGTCCACGCCAACTTCCTCGCGCTGCTCACCGCGGGCGTCGCCTTCGCCTTCGCGCTTTCGTTCGCGCTCTTCTTCGTTTCCCACCGCGGGCCGAAGGGAGGGAAGGTGCTCGCGAAGGGCGGGAACACCGGCAACCACCTGTACGACTTTTTCATCGGCCGCGAGCTGAATCCGCGCGTGGGTTCGATGTTCGACCTGAAGGTGTTCTGCGAGCTCACCCCCGGTTTGATCGGGTGGCTGTTGCTCGACCTCGGGTTCGCGCACGCGCAGTTTCAAAAGACGGGGTCGGTTTCGCCCGCCATGGCGTTGGTGTGCGCGTTCCAGGGCGTCTACGTCCTGGATGCGCTGTGGTTCGAGCCCGCGATTCTGACCACCATGGACGTCACCACGGATGGGTTCGGGTTCATGCTCGCGTTCGGGGACCTCGTCTGGGTGCCGTTCACGTACTCTTTGCAGGCGCGCTACATCCTCGAGCGCGGCGAGGCGCTCCCCGCGACGACGCTCGCCGCCATCGTCGCCGTCAAGCTCCTCGGGTACGCCGTCTTCCGCGGGAGCAACGGCCAGAAGAACCTGTTCCGCACGGACCCCGAGGACCCGCGCGTGGCGCACCTGAAGTACCTGCCCACCAGGCGAGGCACCCGGCTGCTCATCGACGGCTGGTGGGGGATCGCCAGGCACGTCAACTACCTCGGGGACTGGCTCATGGCGTGGGCGTGGTGCCTGCCGTGCGGCTTCGACCACGTCGTGCCGTACTTCTACGTCGCGTACTTCGGCGTGCTCCTGTTCCATCGGGACCTGCGCGACGGCGAGCAGTGCGAGCTAAAGTACGGCGACGACTGGAAGAAGTACTGCGCGATCGTCAAGTACAGGCTCATACCCTACGTGTACTAGAGGGAGGCGGGGTTGTACCGTCTACACGGCGGCGGCTGTGATTCAATCTGTCGATCGCGTTCAAAGCACAGGGCCAGACTCTGCACTTCGTGATCCGGTGTGACTCAGCGCCGATCGAGATCGGTCGTGAGATTTCCACCAGTGAGCATCGAGTCTTCGACAATCGCTCTTTTCTCGGAAGACACATCTCGCCTTCGCTCGACACTTCGGAACGCGCTCGTCACGTCCCGGTCGATCCAACTCTCAGGTGTGTTCCCGCGCTGCGTGATTGTCTCGAGCGTCTCGGCTCGCTCGGCTCGACCGAGGGCGGTCGGGCCCGGCGCGCGTCCCGACCGAACGAAAAAGCGCGCCCTCCTACGTCAAAGGGGAAACCGTATTTTATCCATCCATCCGGGTGGAACGCGGAGCCCCGCGTGTCTCCGACGCTCGTCCTCGACGAAACTGACCCCGTTCCCGAACGATCCCGAATCGACACAGACATGTTCGCCCTCTCTGCCTCCACCGCGCGCGCCGCGCCCGTCGTCGCGTCCGCGCGCGCGCCCCGCGCGTCCAAGTCGGCCCCCAAATCCGTGGCTCGCGTCGGCAAAAGCTCCGCGCCCGCGAAGCTCTCGGCACGCCGCGACGTGGCGTGCTTCGCCGCGAAGGACGAGGCTCCCCCGGTGGGCAGCGCCGCGAAGGGCCTCGGCAAGGCGCTCCCCATGGAGATGGACATCGACGCCATCATGAAGCTGCTCCCCCACCGCTACCCTTTCCTGCTCGTCGACCGCGT
>Ga0206682_10004304_pt1 | contig 11672 bp, 11 predicted proteins | sample M240m12015metaG_FD_155444 | JGI IMG/M metagenome (GOLD analysis project Ga0206682, IMG submission 155444) | Ammonia-oxidizing marine archaeal communities from Monterey Bay, California, United States - M2 40m 12015 | ecosystem: Environmental > Aquatic > Marine > Intertidal zone | place: USA... | reverse complement strand
TCTTCGGACGCACTAGCATCCTAGTCTACGGCGGCGCAGACGACCCCTCAACGATGGCGCTATCTGACAGCATATCCAACATTGGCTGTGTTGCACGAGACGCTGTTGTCTCCACTGGTAAGGACTTGATCTTCCTTGACGACTCAGGACTACGCAGCCTCTCCAGAACGATACAAGAGAAGTCGGCTCCTATTGGCGACATATCTAAGAACGTGAACACTGACGTTAAAGTGCTGTTCACTGCCGAGACTGGCAGTATTAAGATGCACTACTCTCCTAAGCAGGCCTTCGTGCTGCTGAACTATCCGTCAGTAGGGGTGGTGTACTGCTTCGACACACGGACACCGCTACAGGATGGCAGCTTCAGGGCTACAACGTGGTCTAGTATGGCTCCTCTGTGTTTCACCTCACTGGTTAACGAGGAGCTGTATTTAGGCGTCTCTACAGGCATAGGCGAGTACAAGACCTACACAGACGACACAACGAGCTATCAGCTAAGCTACTTCAGTCACCCGCTCAGCTTCGGCAGTACGTCTAACTTAAAGTTCCTGAAGAAGATTAACCTAACGACATTCGACGGAGCAGAGGCTACAGTGGTACTGAGTTGGGCATACGACTACTCAGGCAACTACTCGAAGCAGCCATACGTGCTACCTAAGTCTAACGTAGGACAGTACAACATCAGCGAGTTCAACACAGAGGCTGAGTACTCGTCTTCGATAGCACTGATTAACAGGCAGAAGATAAACGCTAGCGGGCAGGGTACGGTGGTAGCAGTAGGAGTAGAAACCACAGTAGACGGTAACGTCATAGCCATCCAAGAGCTTAACATTCACGCACTACTAGGAAGGACTGTTTAATGAGTAATTATACTAAGGCAACTAACTTTGCAGCTAAGGACGCCCTAATTAGTGGTAACCCTGCGAAGGTGATTAAGGGTACTGAGGTAGGGGCTGAGTTCGACGCCATTGCAGTAGCAACTAACAGCAAGGCTAACTTAGCATCGCCTACATTCACAGGCACAGTAACGGTAGCTGACCTCACAGCCACAGGCTCGGTAAGCCTCTCTACTGTAAATGGTGGTACATACTAATGAGCCACTATCACTCTGAACTGATACTGATGGCAGTAAAAGGTGGGTGGGCAGTGGTACAGGACTTCACCTACACAAGTGAGATGCTGAACAAGGACATCACAGTTCCTGCGGGGTACTTCACAGACCTCGCTTCAGTACCTCGATTGATGAGGTGGCTAGTCCCAGTAGCTAACGCTAAGAACAGGAAGGCAGCGGTGGTACACGACTACCTCTGCACACACGGAGTAGAGCTAGAGATTGTAAAGAGCCAGAAGCAGGCAGACTTAGTCTTCAGAGAGGCGCTAGGCGCTTCAGGACTAGGTAGGTTTAAGAGCGGGGCTATGTATTACCCGGTTAGGACATTTCAATGGATAACAGGATGGTTCAAATGAAAGCATTACTAATTACACTAGCAGCACTATCCTTGGCTAGCTGCACACAGCTTAACAGCCTAGAGATCACAGAGAACGACAACGCTATGGCGTGCGTCAAGGGCAATACAACAGCAACTAGCGGCCTGTTCGGCGGTAACGTCTCAGGCATCACGGTGGAGCTTCCTGCAGGCGTAGACACCTCAGGGTGGACGGCAGAGGACTGGAAGACACTAGCGGAGCTTTGTGACTAATGCCTAGAAGACTACTAGCACAGCTACGTCCTGCTGCGACGTCAGCGGTTACTTTGTTTAGTCCACCTACTAACAGGCCTTATAGCTTAGACTTGATAGTAGCAACCAACAACACCGCGAACTCTGTCGATATTACTATGTACCATGACGCAGCAGGCAGCACATACGACGACACTACGTGCGTACTTGCTACGACTCCTCTAAAGTCAGGGGAGACTTTGCAGTATGTACTAAGCGTGGGATTGGCAGACTATCGGTCGGCAGGTGGCCTAGGCGTTAAAACAAGCACAGCAGACAGTGTGAATTTTACAGTTTATGGCGAGCTAGAAGGAGAGTCTATATAATGACTATAAGACGGTTTCCAGTAAAAGAAGAAATGCAAGGCTTTGCTGATTATAATGATGCTACTACATCCTCAGCACCTATAGCACTGGCCTCTAACGTATGGACTGCTGTAACAAACGACGAGTCAGGTTCTTTTACTAACACAGCTTACTTACCGAGGGGCGTAGATTCTTTATTTTCTGGGAACAAGATTGACCCTCGGCAGCTTGAGCTAGGAGACGCTGTTTTAGTTCGTTACGACTTTACTTTAACACCTGCCATTAACGGAGCTTTCGTAGAGATCCGCATGACTCTAGGAACCGGAGCAGGAGCATATACGCTTCCTCGTCCAGTGGGTACTTTAAGTAACGGCGCAGGCTACGCTTATAAAACCACAGGAGAGTTCTACTTGTACATGGGAGATACCAACACTAGGGACAACCTTATAGGGCTTGAAGTAAAGTGTTCGGAGGATAGTTCGTTAACTAATGCAGGAATGGTAATACAGGTGCTTCGTCAATGAGTGTCAAGATATTTAGAGACAATAACGCTAATGCTGTGTTCGTCGCACAAGGCACTATAGGCGCATGGCCTTTTAACTGCTTACAGGCGGTGGGTAATGGGGATGACACGGTAAGCATAAAGAACTTAGCTAAGATGTACCCAGACGGCTCTGACTTCTTTGAGATTAGAGATGCTCTTTACTCTGTCTTTGTGAAAGACACAGGAGCTAGTTGGGGAGCTGACGAGACGACGGTAGTGAACGAGCTTAACGCTATCTTTGCATCGTCTGGTAGTTCTTCAAACAACGCACCGCAGATTACTTCTTCTTTGGCTGTTAGCTTAACGACAGGGTCTACCTTAAACTATGAGCTTACAGCTACAAACGGCGTAGGCTACGAATGGTCTAATCTTCCTGCGGGCGTGACTACTGTAGACGGTAATGTACGCAAGCTAATAGGTGGCTCTTCTCTAGCAACAGGCACTTATAACATAACAGCTAAGGCTATTAACTACTACGGAGAAGACAGTGAAACTATAGTTCTTACTGTAGCTAACCCTGCGTTTGCTGACACTAAAAGCGTTAGGTTTGACAATACCCAGTACATGGCTGCGACTCCTAGCGTTAGTCATCCTCTGTATAGAGCAAGCAACGGTGCAGGGGCGTCAGACGCTTGGACTATATCGTTCTGGCTTAAAGCAGGAACAGCAACCAACACAACACAAACTGTAATCTCCTTCGGAGGCAGTAGTAAGGCTAATGATGGCTGTGTGTGGGTGAAGTACGACGGAAGCAGCAATAACGACAGGATAGTATTTGAGTTCGGTACGCAGTTCAATCAGCTTAAACTAAAAACCCCTGCCAGTTCTGTTACATCAAATACGTGGGAGCATTGGGTAGTTACTTACGATGGCGGTTCCACCGGAGCAGCCTCTGGCTCTATCTCTGCGTACTACGGTAGGTTTAGTATTTATAAGAACGGCGTATCGCAGACACTGTCCACCACCCACTTAAACTACGGATACAGCAGCAGCGTGCCTGCTACGGAGTTCAGGATAGGAAGACGAGTGGGCGCTAGCGGTTACCTTAGAGCCACCTTGGTAGATGAGATAGCTCTGTGGGGTTCTGACCAATCTTCTAACGTAGCCTCTATATACAACTCAGGCGGTACGCACGACTTGGCATTACTAACAACCGCCCCTACTCACTGGTGGAGGATGGGTGACGGAGACACGTACCCTACAATACAAGATAACGTAGGCTCGCTTGATTTAACAATGCTAAACATGAACGTAGGTAACATAGTAACAGACACGCCTTAGGAGCTTACATGACAACAATAGCGGTGAAGAACGGAATAGTAGCATACGACTCAAGGCTCACTCAGGACTGTAGGGTACTGGATGATAACTTTAACAAGCGCCGAGAGAAGGATGGAGTGCAGTTCTTCATCGCAGGAAACATAACAGACGATGATGCGGTGATGCGGGGGTACTTTAGCGGTATTGACGTCAACGAGGAAGTAGAGGGTAGCCCAGAGGCTGACTTCCTCATAGTTGACGGTACTGACATATATTACGGAGGGGTGTGCGAGGAGGTCTTCTGGAAGATGAAGCTAACCACCACGACACCCTACGCTGTAGGCAGCGGGTCATCATACGCTATAGGTGCAATGGACGCAGGAGCAACAGCCAAGGAGGCGGTACAGATAGCATCCAGAGACGTATACACTGGCGGTAAACTAAGAACATACAAGATAACTCAGAAATAACTTGACATTTAGCCTTAAATGTGCTATTATATACTATATAGTCTTACATAGGATAACAACTTATGCCAACAGCAGCAGAAGCAGCGTTAGCAGGCTTAGACTCTACCTACGGAGGAGCTGTTAACGCAGGTGGCTTAGTATCATTACAGAACGCAGCAGAGGCTGCAGCAACAGGTAGCACAATAGCGTCAGCAGGTGGTTCCGCACTTGGCGGCCTCGGTGGTTTGTTGTCTGCTGCTGTTCCGGGTATGCTATTCGGCTTTGCCTTAAAAAAGATACTAGGCAGAGGCGGTCTCTTCGATGGTACGCCTACATACGAGAATACTCCTAGCGACTTAGCCGTAGGACAGGCAGAGGGGTTGTTCGACTTCAACGTCAATGGCGTAGAAGGTGGAATAGGAGAAGGCGCTACAGAGGTGGCTATAGAGGCTTTAATGCAAGCTCAGGCTACAGGCGACCCTGCCACTACTCAGGCGGTGTTAGACGTACTGAACAGTGTCGACAAGGACTTCGCTGAGAACGTCATCGAACTCACAGTAGGCAGCAACAATCCCTTCGTTATGGACTCTAGCTCTACTGCGGCTGCTCAGGCTGCATCACAGGCTGCTGCTGACGCTGCCGCTGCTGCTGAGGCATCTAATGCCGCTGCTTCTGAGGCGTTGTCTAACGTGTCTGCTGAGGGTGGTTTCTCTGCAGCCGAGGCTAACGAAGCCTACGACTTAATGCAGGACGGCACAGTGACGGCTGAACAGCTATCGATGAATACAGGCGTCCCAGTCGCTGAGATCAACGCTGCTGCTGAGCAGATAGCAAGCGAGCGAGCCGCTGCTGCTGCTTCTAGCTCGTCTAGCTCGTCTACTGACGCAGGCTTGAATGGCGACAGCTTGGGTGGTGATGACGACCTTACAGGAGATATAGACACGATTGCATCTTCTGTGGAAGGTGGTAACGCTGTCATACAGCAGGACGGAGCACAGCCAGAAATAGATATTACTGGATTGATCAGGACGTCTGAGCTAGGCGCTGACACTATGACGTTTGAGAATACGATCACTGGCGAGACCTTCAGCATCGACATGACCGACATTGACGGCTTAGCTCCTCAGGAGCAGGCAGCCATAGCTGAGGTTAACGCACGAACAGACAATACCCTAAACACTACTGACAACACAGGTGCAGGTAACACTACTGACGGCACTAACTCAGGAACTGCTACTGTCACTGGCGGCACAGGTAACAATACTACCGGAGCAGGTCAAGGCACTATCACACTATCTCCTAGCGGCTTACTAGGCGTTGCTAACGTATTAGACAGCCTCGATAACAGTAACAATAATATGGGGCCGTTTGAGACAGATACAACAACGACTACTACTGGAGACACCTTCTCAGATGCTACAGACACAAACAACACAGGAGAGACGCTGACAGTAGGCGATACTACTACTGCAGTTACTACTGGAGACACCTTCTCAGATGCTACAGACACAAACAACACAGGACAAACGCTGACAGTAGGCGACACTACTACTGCAGTTACTAATGGAGACACCTTCTCAGATGTTACAGACACAAACAACACAGGACAAACGCTGACAGTAGGCGACACTACTACAGTTATTAATGGCACTAATGGCACTAATGGTGCTGACGGTACTGATGGTGTTAATGGCGCTGACGGTGCTGACGGTGCTGATGGAACTAATGGTGCTGATGGAACTAATGGTGCTGATGGAACTAATGGTGCTGATGGAACTAATGGTGCTGATGGTACTGATGGTGCTGATGGCGCTGATGGCGCTGATGGAACTAATGGAACTAATGGAATTGATGGGATTGATGGCACGAACGGCACGGACGGCACTGATGGTGTTGATGGCACGGACGGCACTGATGGTGCTGATGGTGCTGATGGCGCTAATGGAACTAACGGCACTAATGGTGTTGATGGTGTTGATGGCGCTACAGGAGCTACTGGGGCTACTGGCGCTACTGGAGCTACAGGTAGAACAGGTGCAGCAGGCGCAACAGGAGCAACAGGAGCTACAGGCGCAACAGGCGCAACAGGAGCAACAGGTGCAGCAGGACGGAACGGAGTCTCCTTAGGCTCATCGCCCATCGCAGGTGGGTTCTTCGACACTGTCTTCGAGGTCGAGGACGTACTACAACCAGAGCTACTTCACTTAGCCAAACTAATCTACAGCTAGAGGATTGAATCAATATGGGTTTCTTATCAGGATTACTAGACAGCGCAGGTTCAATCTACGCATTCGATGACAGCATTAATCAAGTCGAGGCTATAGGTGAAGATCAGCTATCTGACGCTCGGTCATATGGCGCACAGTACCAACAGGACACAGCATTTAAGCCGTTTACGGTGACGTCTGGGCTAGGCAGCTCAGCAGTGAATGCTCAGGGCGGCGTTACACAGACGTTAGGAGAGGAGCAGGCTAACATACAGAACCTGCTACAGTCACAAGCTAACAGCTTCTTGGGCGCAGGTACCTTACAGGACTTCTACAACACTGGCGTTGACCAGTACGGACTAGGAAGCACAGCAGACCGCTCAGGAGCCGTTCTAGGAGGTTTAGACCAGACACTCAGTGGGTTAGGCCTAGGTAGAAGCAAACAACGCGAGAACGACCTTATAGGCATCCTACAGGGTGGTAGGGGAGCAGGCAGGGAGCAGGAGATATTTAATCAGCTTCAGGCAGTACAGGCCCCACAGCAGGAGCGTGATCGTCTAGCTATGGAGCAGCGTCTGTTCAATCAAGGCAGAGGCGGCGTACAGACATCACAGTATGGCGGTACACCTGAGCAGTTCGCACTGTCTAAGGCACAGGAAGAAGCTCGACTGGGCGCTTCAGTGCAGGCTCGTCAGCTAGCCAACCAAGAACAGCAGGTTGCTTCGCAGCAGGCGCTACAGGGTATTCAGCAGGGACAGGCAGAGACAAGTATGTTTGGTGCGCTAGGTCTGCAGGGTAATGAGCAGGCACTACAGCAGCTGCAGGCTGAGTCACAGGCTCGTCAGGCAGCAGGACAGCAGGCTCTACAGACACAGGGTCAGCAGTACCAGATCGGACAGTCACTACTCGATCAGTCTTACCGTCCAAACCAAGAACTAATTAATCAGCTTGAGCCGGGTGTCAACCTTGCTAACATCGCAGGTCTGGGGCAGCGTCAAGGTGCTGAGCTGTCGGCGGCACTGTCTGAGGCAGGATTGCAGCAGCGTGGTCAGGCACAAGCAACAGCGGCTAACCTCAGGTCTGACCAGATCGAGGCTATCCAGAACATCATATCAGCAGGTACAACAGCAGCGGGTAACTACGGTGCTAACCAACTAGCGCAGGGCAACACTGCAGGTGCAAGTGGTTTCCTCAATCAAGTCCTCTCAGGTTTATTCGGGTAAGGAGCAATACAGATGGCAGAGCAAATAGATTTACAAGGCTTACTCGGTGGCGTGCTCCCTGACCTAGCAACAGCAGACAAGGCTGAAGGACTACGTAGAGCAGAGAACGTAAACAAGCTAGGCGCATCAGCAGCCTACCACGGCCCTGCGCGTGAGCGTCGTTTGCGTCAAGGCATCGGTGGTATGTTCGGCTTGGATATGCGTAACGAAGCTGAGAAGGCTCGTGACGAGCTGAAGGCGCTAGGCGTCCCTGACACAGCAGAGAAGCACAAGAAGTATGCTGACGTACTTGATAAGGTTCAACCCGGATCAGGCGTTACGTACATGATGGCTGTGGCGCAGGAAGCCAGAGACAAGCAACGTGCAGACGCTACAACAACATCAGCAGGCGCACAAGAGACCAACGCAAATGTCAATGAACAGTATGAAGGCAGAAGGGTTGCTGCGATGGAAGAACAACTGGTTATTGAGAAGGGACAGCTAGACTTAGCAGAACTGACTCAGGAAGACCTCGTTGACTACCGCAACATGACTGGCGACCATACTGACAGAGAGTTGGACATCAGAGAGATGCAGGATAAAACAGACAATCGCATAGCTGACCTACAAGCGGACGAACTCGACAACCGCTCTAAGGCTGCTATACGCGAAGCCTCTGCTAAGGCAGGAGAGGCTCGTGTACTTACAGCTTCAATCAGGAATCTAGCTAACGAGTTTGCTCGCGTGGAAGTGACTAGTGGCGCATTAGGCACGATGAGGGAGAAGTGGGCTTCCATTACTGGTAATCAGGACGAGATCACAGCCCTGAAGACTAAGTTTAACCAAGTTAAGAACAACATGGTCATGGAGGCTCTACCGCCCGGCGTTGCATCGGATAAGGACATCGAGATGGCGATGACTGGCTTCCCAGATGATTCGTGGAATGATGAGCAGATTTCATCGTACATGAAGGGTATGGCTAAGCTAACAGCATTGACGTCAGCAGAAGCTGAAGCACGAGCAATACACTTAGCTGAGAACAAAGGTACCGACCACGGCTTCGAGGCAGAGTGGGCTAAGAAGATCAACGAGCCGGGCTTTGGAGAAGCACTAGCACAGCGTCACGGCCTGATCTGGAGAGAGAACTTAGACGAGAACGGTGTGCCTTTACGTCCTCTCTCCGACGCTGAAGTACAGCGGCGACTTGCGGAGGAGGAAGGAGCGAGGGCGGCGAAGTTCCAACGTCAGCGTCAGAGGTCTATTGATGACATCTCAGAGTTCATTAAAGGTGTTAATGGGCAGGGTATGCAGCCTAACGATCAGCCTACTCGCCCAACATTAGGAGTAACAGGGTAATGACAGATTATTCTAAGATGACAGACGAGCAGTTGGATGACATTATTGCACGGAATAGTGGCGGGTTTGATCGCCCTTCAGTTGACAGTGGGTTCTTCCAAGACATAGGCGGCTACCTCAAGAAGCACGGTGAAGTTCCGGGTGGTATTGGTGGAGCTATGAGCGGAGCTGCTATAGGTTCAGCAGTTATGCCCGGCGTTGGTACGCTAGTCGGCGGTGCTATCGGTGGAGCCTTAGGCTCTGCAGGTGGCTCACTGGCGTCTGACGCAGCAGCAGGCGAGGACTTGGACTTCGGAGACGCAGCTAAGGAAGCAGCCATCTCTGTGGCTATCGATGCAGGCACGTTCGGTGCAGGCAAGGTGCTACGTCCTATCGCCCGCGCTCTAAACATCACAGACGGTGGACTCACTGGACTGTTCAGGGCTAAGGGTGATCCTAACATGGCTGACGAGATCGTCGATATGTCTAAGATCAACGCCAACACGATAGAGAGCAAGCGCGTCACGCACCAGTTCCTAACGGAGCGTGCTAAGAACGGTGGCTTGTCAGCGGCACAGACAGGACAGGCTAGCGTCCTACGTAAGATGGGTGAGGGTTTAGCAGACATTGGTATCTTCTCAGGCGTCCTAGCGTCTAGGCGCATAACTGCTAACAACGAAGTTATCCACTCAGCTATTAAGGACTTGTCAGAAGGTTCTCTGGACGTCGCAGCAGACTTCACTACGAAGGGTGTAGGTCAGGTGTTGCACGGCGCTGTGGAAGCAGGGAGGTCAGCAGCTAAGTCTCTCATGGACGACGGCGTCAACTCACTGGTGAAGGAACACGGTCAGCGTACAGTGTCTACACTGCCAGTGGTGAAGGCCTTACGTAAGTTCCAGATGAAGAACACAGGGGACATAGCTAACACTGTCGGCGATAGTACACTCAAGAAGTCTACTGACATGATGGACAGATTGCTTGAGAGAGCGGGGCCACTGGCTACGGCTAAGCAGGCTGACCTGAAGTCGTTGATAGACTTTGAGAAGAGTTTGCAGCGTGACATCTCTCGTGCTATGCCTAACTCAGCCTTCAGCGATCCTGTTGCTGTAGCTGAACTGACGCAGTTGAAGAAAGCTGTGCAGGAAGGCATTACTGAGACGCTAGGGAACATCAGCCCTAATGCAGGAGCTGCTTACCGTACACTGAATAAAGAGTACTCGGATACGATGACTGACCTGTTGCCTAAGAAGCTAGGCAGGGTGTTTGCGGGTGCTGATGCGGGTGAGTATGATGCGTTAGGTAGGATGTTGCTAAGCGGAGGCAGTACCAGTGGCATCGAGATGATGATGAAGTCTCTGGATACAGCATACGCAGCAGCTAAGAAGGCGGGTACGGACATGACAGGCACAGCAGCTAAGAATGCTGACGATGCTCGTAGGTTCATTAGGCAGGGTTATGTCAAGAATCTCTTCTCTACTGTAAACGAGGCCACTGACTTGACTAAGTTCACTAACAAGGCAACGCAGCTCTCAACTCCAGACGCTATGGCGCGAGCTAAGGCTGTGTTGGGTAAGGACTTCAACGACTACAAACGTATCGTCAACGCCATCTCTGACACCAGTGAGAAGACAGGCAGTAGTTTCTTCCAACTGGCAATGCGTCAGAAGGAACTAGGCACGCTAGGTTCTGTTGGTGCTGTTGGTGTAGGCATAGGCGCAGGTATGGGCATAGCTTCTGCAGGCATGGTCTTACTCGCTCCTATGGTGCTGTCACGCATAGTGACTAACAAGCAGGCTGTGAACCACTTGCTAAGCCTGAACACACAGGTGAAGCGTGGCTTGCTTAACGACGATACTATCGCAAACGCAGTAGCTAGGGTTTTTGAATCACTAGACGACGACGACAAAGAAGCTATCAGAAGAGTAGGAGGCGGTTATGAGTAGAGCATTACCAGTACGAGGACAGCGAGTTAGTACTAATAAGAAGACTAAGAAGAAGAAGCCTAAGAAGAAATAACAGGCACAAAAAAAGCCCTATAGAGCTATCAACTCTATAGGGCTTTTTCTTTACCTAGATTTCATGCACCTTCGATACGTGCATCGTTAGCTCGTCCTTGCCGAAGCCTACGAAGAACTCAACATCCTCGAACTTCTCTAGCGACGGTGTCCAGATCATGACGTCGATGTAGTTGTCATCACTGAGGAAGTAGTCTTTCACCACTGGCGTCAGTCCGTGCGTCGATAGTGGCTTCCAGTCCTCCTGCGCCCCTGTCAACTGCTTACCGTTCAGCCCTGATCGTGGCTGTCTGACGTAGATCGTTCCAGTTGGTTTGTGCTTCGCAGCCATCCACACCTTCACCGTGTCGTGCATCAGTTCAGGCGGTGGTACGATAGTGGCAGTGATGTACTGCTTCCCACTCCTCTCCAGATGCACACCCACCTCTCGCTCCTCTTCGTAGTCGTTGAACTTCCTGACTACGTAGCCCTCACAGAAAGGCTCATCGATGATTCGATAGGGCAGGTGACCGTAGCCTCTGTCTCCCCACTCCTCACCCCACGAGTTAAGCATTATAAACGTCTTATTAGTGTCGTCGTAGCCTACAATAAGCATGAAGTGACCACCAATGTCAGGTATGTCCTTGCTTATCATGCG
>Ga0206682_10004303_pt1 | contig 11672 bp, 13 predicted proteins | sample M240m12015metaG_FD_155444 | JGI IMG/M metagenome (GOLD analysis project Ga0206682, IMG submission 155444) | Ammonia-oxidizing marine archaeal communities from Monterey Bay, California, United States - M2 40m 12015 | ecosystem: Environmental > Aquatic > Marine > Intertidal zone | place: USA... | reverse complement strand
TGTCGACAAGATCCAATGTCCAATTTGTCTCAACGATATATCCCATAATCGTTATATTACGACAAAGTGCGGGCACGACTTTTGTACTAAGTGCATGTATGAGTGGCTTTCCATAAAACAGACATGTCCGATATGTAGAACAAACAATCCCTTACAACATCTCCGTATGCCACAAGTATCGGGACTCATGGAACTAGGGCATTGTACTATCGCTCGTAATGGAAGAGTTCTCTCAAGAACAGGAGCAAGGATGGTTGTTCGCACCCCTGATGCCCTCATCACAATCATCCGCGGAAAAACAGCGATTAGATTGAAGAAACAAGATATTACCGATATACGATTTGACCTATCTAGATCGCGAGTAGTAATACACAGTGTTTCCCCACCCCAACTTTGTCGGCCATCATGTATAGTAGCAGAGTATATCCTGGATCCTGATATTTTGCATACATTTGTGATATTCATTCATGAGTGGTGGTAAACTAGGTAGAGAGATACACCTATTACAATAAATGGAGCGTCCTGATATTGAACATACCATTGACAAACCATCGAAGTCAGTAAAGGTTGATGGGATTCATAAACAGCCAACAAGTCAGTGTTTATGCTCTGCGTGTATAAAGACAAGAATGCCCTGGGCATATCAAAATCTATAGAATCATATCGAGAAACACCGATTCCTTGACCGAATACAGCGTTCCAGCGTGTGATTATAGCACTTATCACTATGGCACTTTGGGAACATCCACATACTGTAATTATCTGACGTAAAATCAAGGCTATCATTACAGAATATGTCATAGTCATCTTCTTCCTTCATCATTCGAATCAGATGAACAGCTTCGTGGAGAGAAAGAGCATATTTGCCGGCGACTCGGATAATGTCGTTGAATGTGTGGGTTTCAGGAAAAGGGGATGTATTTCGACAGCGACAATAAAAATCCATTATGTGCTACCCCCCGATATTCTCTACAGATACCTCATATGAAGGTATCTGTAGGGTTCGATAATCTTTCTCTCAAGCGAATCGCAGCAGGTATACTCACCGTACTCGCCATAGACGGTATATGGCTGGGGGGTCTTTCCAGATATCTTGGTGTATATGATGGGCATGTTGACAGTCTGCCGACCTGGCGTTATATGACAGCCATGATTCTGTACGCCCTTATTGCAGCCATAGTCTCATCCGCAATCATTCCACCCAGCAACTGCGATGCTATGAAGCTCGGTGCCCTTGTTGGATTCTTCGCATTCTCCGTATTCAACGTAACATCATGGGGAATCAATAAAAAATGGTCAGCTACAACAGCCCTGATCGACACAACCTATGGCACCGTGGCCTGGTCCCTCCTACTAGGAGGCCAATCTATGATCGGATAGACTTGTATGTGCCAGCGATATATGAGACATTCTCATATCCTCGAGATTTGAGCTTCTCAGAAGCCATACGAGCTCTCTGCCCTGTGTTGCAGTATACAACGATTTGATGTGTCTTGCTGGGTACAGGAATCTTAGCTGAACCTATCTTCCCAAGGGGGATAGATTTAGCTCCTTTGTAGTGCCCCAAGCGATATTCATCTGATGTACGAACATCAATGACCACCGCACCATCTTTTAGCATCGTTGCAGCTTTAATACCAGTTACTAACTGTGGTCCCGAATAGGTGTAGTACATAGTACCGGCAACGATAGAGTAGAGAGCAGCACTGATGCCCGTGTAAAGAAAGAATAATGCCTTGTCCATTAGAGTGTAGAGAGATATTAGCGGTGCTGAGCACTCCAAAACTTCAACCAGAATGTTGCCCGAGATAGCATAGCCACTGGATGTTGGCTCTCTTTTGGTGTGGCTTCCTGGACATATGTATTAGGATACCCTGGATCGGGGTGCTGCGTAGACATCCACCACTCGCAGTACTTCGGGTCAGTCTTCCTTGCCCAGCGGCCAGGGATGGCATTCTCAACAGGAATGAAACGTCTCAGGAATCGGAACATTTTTATTTTTATTGCAGGACCCAAGAATTAAATTCTAAATCAATTTTTTGTCAGATCTCTTACCATAAGGTTTATCTCATACAATACATAGGCCTACATCTCCGAATTTGTAGAACGATGGGTCTAAAGAGTCGGTACGAGTGCATGGGATGCTCTCTCAATCGTGTCCTCCGCACGGATTGATGTATCGAGCAATGTAGACCATTCTGAACCCCGTTGGAAATGATGGGGCGTTAATGACCGCAACGCCTGACGGATCTCATGCGATGGCATCTTCCGAACCAGAACAGCGTGTGATACTGCATAGAACGCTAGCTCCTCAACGCGGCGGGTCTGCCGTGGAGCCCCGTCCTTGTTGCGACCCAGGGGCAGATGCAACGGGGGGCAAGCCACACCATCACCATCAACAAGTAAAGCTGACCCGCTACTTGTGGATTCACGATAAAGCATTTGCACTGCAGCTACGACAAGCGGGAGTTGCTGGGTGGTAACGTCCATCCATTCTGAGTCTCCAGACTCGTTGCCCACAGCAAGAACATCTAGAACAGCTTCGGATGGCAAGGGGTTCGACACAGCCCCTGCCGCCCAAAGCCCGAGACCAGTGCATAGTGCAACAACCATTTGGCGATCTCGAAAGACTTTCGCAGACACTATTAACTTGAGAGCACCCTCAACACGTGAACAAACGGTACCGAAGTTGTCAGTAGAGGATGTATCACCCCCAAGCGATACCGCATTCAGCATTTCTGGAATGGTGACCGGCGACTTGAACCGGTTCAAACTAATGAATACCTTTGTCTGTATTGGTCGCGGGAGGTCTTTGTACCAAATCACAGGTATCTCGCGGCTATCCAACCAATCCTGTTCATCAGGAGTCATGACACGACTTGGCCAGGTGGGGCCCGATGGAGTACTCGAATAGAATACACTCTGTCTATCCGATGACATCTTCGAAGCCAAGCCATATACATTGTCATAGTAGCTGCACAAGGCTGTTAGCCGTGTTTTCCCATCGAGAGGCTCGATAATAGTAGTCTTCACACCCTCGACACGCATAATAGTCCGATTCAGATGGAAAGGATCCAACCCAACGGTCTGCTCATAAACGGAGTGCACATACTGTGTGTCGAACTCCAATCTCTTTTTTGCAGACCGGTGCGGGTTCTCCCGCTGGATGGGCGGGATTCTCATAAGATGGTTCGGTTGATTGCTTGGACCACACCCCAACATCGACATCAAGTCCCCCAAGGGAATCTGTTCCATCTTGTGGACAGACTGCCCCCGAACATTCGTTCCTTTCAGCATATTCAGCGGTTGTTATTATGGTATAATATGCTATAGTAACAGTTCAATTTGTCTCTCTACCGACGCATGCTCTTGCGGTCTGATCGACGCATTCGCCATGTCTGCCATATGGCGACATAATACCCAATTCCTAAAAATATTGCGTATAAGCATATGAGGATGCATCACCAGAAAAAGAAACAACAAAGAAAGTCCGCAAGCATAAGCGTACGAAACGGCGTAACTCTGGTCGCAAACGGAGAGCCACAAGGCGGAAGTAGATAACAAGCCCAAGTGTATACACGGGGTTGTTACTTAGTTAGAATTGGAATTTGGATTGAAGCAAGTCGTGACTTACTTAGTTCGAGTAGGCGAGACCACCCATACCGCTCATGATCCGCAGCACGTTGTAGTTGGTGGCGTACACCCGGACGTTGGCCATACCGCCAGCCCGAACGGTGTTCGCGGACACAACCATCTGGATCGAGGCGTTGTCGATCCGCGAGAAGTTGCAGGTGCCCGACGGCTGATGCTCCTCCGGGCGGAGGGCGAACGAGTACACGTTGATACCAGTGGCCGGGGTGGAGGTGTGGTGTTGGAACGGCTGAACCAGGTCGAAGTACGAACCGAGGCGCTCCGAGAAGCGGTCCTGGCCGTTGAGGAGGAGCTTGGCGCAAACAACTGGGTTGCTGCCCCAGCAGTTCTGCGACCGCGAGCTCTCGGTGACGACCGCGGCAATGGCCCGGGCCGGACTGCAGTGGAGAGCCGGGCAGTTGGCAAGACTGCAGCTATCGCAGTCAGCACCACCCTTGGCGGCGTTTGCTTCATCGGCATTCGAAAAGCCCCCTCCGAAGCCGTTCCCGGCTGTCCCCCTGTTTTGCTGAGCTGGGGTGACCTCGGAGTCGACCTGAAAGCAACCACCGCTGTCCTGACCGCCCGCCTCTTCCGGATCGTTAGGGATGCCGTTGCCTTGGAACCCGGTCGCGGTGGGCTGGCTCAAGCCGCAGTAAGGGCCGATGCAGCTGGTCTTGCCGAGGCTACTTCGTATGAAGGTGCCGCCGTTGTTGCTCGCGTTGCCGAGGTCGAGACGGTAGTTCAGTGACGACCGCGGGAGACCATCCAGCTGGTCAGTGTAGTTGAACGGCTGGGCACCGAACAGCATGTTCTGCTGCTGGAATGCCTGGAACTGACCGCAGTAGTCGACATTGCACGACGGCTGAACAACCCAGATGAGTTCCTTGCATGGGTGATTGAAGTTAAGCTGGATCTTGTTCGACGAGCTACCAATCGACTGGTCGCCAGTGAACTGGAGCTGCTCGATGAGGTACTCGTGTGGGTTCTGGGCCATCCGGCGCCGCTCGTCGGTGTCGAGGAACACGTAGTCGACGTAGAGCGAGGCACAGACAAGGCAGGTGTTGGTGTACACGTTCTCTGCCTTCGCGAAGTAACCGGACTCTGTCTCCCTCCCCCCTGCACCGTTGTTTCCGCCTCGATCGTCGCGATTGGCCTGCACAGCCCACAACATGTTCTCGAGATAGTTCATCTCAAGGACAATCTTGACCTCGTGGTACTGGAGAGCAATGAGAGGGATCGCGAGACCCGGGTTCTTGCAATACCAGAACTGCAGCGGAACGTAGAGGGTCGAAGTCGGGAGTGCATTACGGTGAACGCAACCAGTGCCGCACACCGAAGCCGATGTGTCACAGATGGTTTCAACATCCTTACCGCAGCAAGTGGCGAGGTAGGTGAGCTCGGTAGTGTTACCGACCATCTTATTGTAACCCTCCTCCTGGCTAGCGGTGATAGTCAGCTGGTTCCAGATGTGCATCCAGTCACCGTACTGACGGTCGATCCGCTGACCGCCAATCTCGACCTCAACGCAGCTGATAATCTGCTCACCAGGGTAGTCGAGCCATCTGGCGTGCGACGGTGCACTGTTCTTGTAGGTTGCACCGACGGGGACAACCACCCCCTCCAGCGCCTCCGTCTGGATCTTCGGGAGAGTCACCTGAAGATAAGTCCTGTAGGCGAGGTCACCGTTCCGGCTGATGGTGCAAGTGACCCGGCGACCGAAATCAGCCTGGCCGTTGAAAGTTTGTTCAATCGACTCTGTGGCGAAGTTGGTGTATCTGCGGTATGTAACCTTCCAGAAAGTGATCTGCGGGTTGCCAGTAAGGTAAACGTCCTGAGCGCCGTATGCGACAAGTTGCATCAATCCGCCTCCCATTCTATACTATTGCTAAAGAAAAGATTCCGCGGATTTGCCCCAAAAGAACGCTATCGCCTACATTCCATCAGAGACTCCAGCATGTTTCTCGATAAAGGTATAGAGAAAGTCCTTGGAAAACACCTCCTTCTTGCCCTCATGTGGTTTGCTAAACACGTATTGTTCTCGCTGCTTCCTCACAGACCACCCATTATCCAATGCACTGAAAACGAACATGATCACCTTCTGCTCTTGAACAGAGTTCAACATAGCCTACTGGTGTGAGAGAAAGAGCGAATGGGAATTTTCCGCTTAAACAGATGTTCCCTCAACAAAAGTATACGAAGACATGTTTAAACCTCCACCTTCATCGAAGGAAGATATCACCCCCCCCCAAGCCACTCTGGATGCCCTGCACACTAAGATAATGACCGGATTAGCGCTAGAGAAGGAAGGACTCGACCGAGAAAGGGAATCAATCTCGAACCGAGATTGTATAAATTCTGCTAGAAAACTCCGCTTCATCGCCAAAAAAGAACGGGCCCTGGAGAAGCGACATCAAGAATATCTACTCGACTCATCATCCCATGTTTTCAGTTATTTCGAGAATAAGAAGGAAGTTTCCGACGGAGGTAGTACTAACAAGAAACTACTATCATCATTCTTCTACGGTCATCGGGAAGAGCCATCCACAGCCAGCTCAGAAACAGAACAGTACATGGAAAAGTACGATGATAAAGGTTTCTCCATGGACAAGTATGTCGTGAATGTATCAGAGTGCATGTGTGGGGGAGAACTCGTGCCTGTCATAAGCGAGGGTGTCTCCATCTGCCGCCGATGCGGTGTTCAAAATAAATACATCGTCGAGCACGAGAAACCTTCTTTTCGAGAACCTCCTAAAGAGGTTTGCTTCTATGCTTACAAACGAATAAATCACTTCAGAGAGATACTTGCACAGTTCCAGGCCAAGGAAACCACTCAGATCCCCGAGAAGGTTATTACTGCAATAAAGCATCAAGTGAAGAAAGAGCGTATGAGCATTTCTGATCTCACTAACCAGAAAACGAAAGATATTCTGAAGAAGCTCAACTTCAATAAGTACTATGAGCACATCCCATTTATCAAAGACAAACTTGGGATCAAACCTCCAGTAATGCCACCTCGACTAGAAGAGAAGCTGTGCAGTCTCTTTCTCGAGGTGGAAAAACAATATGCAAAGCATTGCCCCGACTACAGGGTGAATTTCCTCAATTACTACTATGTCCTATACAAGATGTGCGAGCTTCTAAAGGAGAAACAGTTTCTAAAGCACTTCCCAATGCTGAAAGATCCCGTTAAAAGGATAGAACAAGATGCTATATGGCGTAAGATCTGTGGTGACTTGGGCTGGGCATTCATTCCCACTATGTAGTTCTCTCTATCGAGGACAACATAGTGCTAGTTTAGACCTTCAATCCGCCACCCGGGAAATTAACAAGGTTGCCGCCGATGCCAAAGCCGGCACCACTCCTGGCAGCACCGCTAAGCTGCGGGGCATAGGCGTCGAGAATAATGAAAGTACAGGCTCCAACTAAGGCAATAAGTGCAACCTCGTCGACACGGATCTGCTTCTTCGGGATAGAGTAGGCAGCAATGGCAATAACAATACCCTCAATCAAGTATTTGATGAGGCGAGTGATCAGAGACCCAATGTCGAAGTAGCTTCCTAATGCATTACCAGCCATTTATAACCTCCGTACAGAAAAAAACACATAGTACATTGTGTTCATGCCCTAAACGGCTTAAACCTCATTGAATATTCATCAACTATATGCCTGCCACTGTCGAACAACCGACTCTCTCAGACGGTTCTGCTAATCCTCGCTATGTCGATCTGCTAGACCAGGACCCGCCCCTGGCTGGCCAGAAATTTGTATGTCTTTCCTTCGTCTCTCCAGAAAACATCCTCAAAGACAAACAACACTTCTTCTTTGAGCAATTCCTAAAGACTTATGAGCTACGAAAGGGCATCGAGAAGTTTACTCAATTTCTGGCATTCGTATCTTACAAGCACGGACTAGACCTCGCGGCCCTAAACACCGACTTCGAGAGCTATGTCCTAGAAGAGAAAAATAGTATTGCTGGATCCGATATCACTGAAGAATTTAAGACATTCATCGAACAGAACGACGAGCGGTTATGCAAACAGTTCGATCAGTCCCATGAGTTCCAGACCTCTGTGCGATCACTTAAGATCCGTGGATCCTACGGAACACAGGAAGAAGCCGAGATCCGAGCCAAAACTCTGCGTAGAATGGACGATGCACATAATATCCTCGTTGGTGAGGTAGGCACATGGATGCCATGGGACCCAGAAGCATACAAAACTGGTCGTGTGGAGTACCTCGAAGGACTCCAGAACCGACTCATGCAGGAGAAGCAAAAATCAGAAGCCGCCGCAAAAGAACAGTTCGAAGAGCGTGTCAGAGAGAAAAAGAAGTCCGCTATCGAGGAGAACAAGAAACGAGCAGCCGAAACTGGGCAGATACTCACTCAGGACATCGATGATGCAGGGAACCTTATTCCAGTAGGTCCAGCTATTGGACTCACTACGCTGCAAGCAGTTGCAGAAGACACCTTTGAGAACGCGTCTGCGTCGATCGAAGCCGAGCTAATGAAAGGCAATATTAACAGAAAAGTTGAATAGAGTATAGTCGCTCCTTTAGTTATATGCCCAAGAGTGCCAGATGCTCATGCACCGGATGTAGAACAAAACTGTCGATACTTGACAAAATCATATTGTGCAGATGTGGCAAAAGCTTTTGTGCCAAACACCGCCTTTCTGAAAGCCACAAGTGCGATTACGACTACAAACAAGACAAAGTTAACTTAATTTCCATAAAAGCAGAGAAGGTTCCAGCTATCTAATCACCACGAACCACTACCATGTTTCTTAACAGTAACTGCAGGTCCTTTCTTACGACCTGCCGTTGCACTCTCAAATGAAGGACCGTCATCGTCATCAGAGTCCATATTCCTAGATAGATCCCAATACTCCCTCGATCCCAAGCGGAACTCACTGCGAGCCTCAGCCTTGTACCAGAATATCGAGTCTTCCAACTTATTTGACTTCACGTTGTTGTCAATCACCAAGCACTCGTAATTCTCTGTACACTGGTCCATCACCTGGACAAATGACTCGAACGTTGGGAACATTCCAGCATAGTTCTCGTAAATACGCCGTTTGTTCGACAACACCGGTTCCCTTAAAATGAAAACATAGTCGATGTTTGTTCTAAGATTCGGAGGGACACCTAGGGGGTACTGCATCGTAATCACTAGCATGATCTTCCAATGCCTTCCGTTCATGAAGAGCAGACGCATCAATCGGTCTCTAGTCCACTTGTCATCGTAAAGACAATCGTCCATGATCACGAAACATCGTGCATCAATCGCACCAGACACCCTCCTGGGTTTCTTCAGTTCCTTCAAAACTATCCGCTGACGCTGGAGAACATTCTCTATAAGAACACTCTGATACTCCTCATGGATGAACATCTTGGGAACTATCTTTCCGTAGAAACCATTACCAGCCTCTGTCCCTGATATAACTGTACCCACTGGTATGTCCTGATGGTGGTAAAGGAGATCACGAACCAAGAAACTTTTCCCAGTGTCACGCCGTCCAATGAGCACTATCACCGGACCACTACTCTGTTCAGTTGGAGAGAACTTAATCGATCGCATATCAAATCTCTTTAGGGCAAGAGTCATTTGTAGTAGTAGCACATTAACCATGCCTCATAAGAACGAAATGCTGTGTTTGAACTTTGAGTTTATATCCTTATGTATGACCAATGTCATTCAGTGTAACTTATAGGAAAGCAAAAGACAAGTCCCTCCTCACCGCTCTAACCGAAACCACGGGATTGCTATCACCTCAAAACTACAATCCTATCCATGAACTTTTCTTTGGGCTGTCGCCTTCCAACGCCCCAAATGTAGTATTTGGGGCCCCAGAATACATTACTGCAATCAAGAGCAAGCACGATGACAACCACTATACTATTACCATCAACAACCAAAATGGATTGGCTAAGGATGTCGATACATTCATCAAATTCTCTCCGATACTTGATCCTCTAAAACATGTGTCTGGTTGCTACACCGAAGACGACATTCACGGACTACCCGTATTCGGAGGAGCGAGTCATTCACACCCCAAAGCCTCCCGGCCAAATAATAGCTCCTACATTGACATGCTATGCTCACTATTATCTACGCATCTAAACACTAGCACTGGAATACCCAACCTACTGAAATTCTATGGGTCATTCCTTGGTGTAAAACATGAATATAGATACATGATTACTGATGATATCGACGCAGCATACGAATCAAACTTCTTCACCAGCAACCTTGGCTCGAAGTTCGTACTCGAAGGATCGCTACCCTTCAGGACAGACTCTCTGTCCGCAAAACCACAACTTCAAATGGGCGAAATGTGCTCTATCGGGGATATAGAGATCCCTACTCTCCACGATGAGGTATTCACACCCCAAATATCCGAACCAAGTACGGTCGCACCTCAAGTAATAGAGCTAGTGAAACCCAAAGCCCTCGACTCAGAACCAAGCGACTCAGAACCAAGCGACTCAGAAACTAGCGATACTGAAAGTGAGTATGAGTCTTCACCAGGAGGCAGCTCATTAAGCGATTTCTCCGGGCAAGCCTCCGACAACAGTGATTCTCAGACAGAAGACGAAGAGGATGCTTTCTGCCGTATGAGCAAATTCCCCTGCTCCGCTATTTTTCTAGAAAAACTCGAAGGAACACTCGAATCCCTGATAACGGAGGATTCGCCATCTGATAGAGAATGGGCATCAGCCTTGTTCCAGACAGTAGTGAGCCTCGTCATCCTCCAGAAGAGCATCGATTTCACCCACAATGATCTACACACGAGCAATGTAATGTGGACGCACACAGACCGAGTTTTCCTATGTTACAAGATCGGTGGAAGACACTACAAAGTACCAACCTTTGGAAAACTATTCAAGATCATTGATTTTGGTCGCAGCATATTCACATACAATGGAATAACCTTTGCAAGCGACAGTTTCGAGAAAGGAGAAGATGCCGAAGGGCAATACAATTATGCACCCTTCCATGACCCTAACAAACCTAGTGTGCCCCCGAACAAGTCATTTGACATATGTCGCCTGGGGTGTTCTCTCTTTGATTTCTTTTTCCATCGCCCCCCGAAAGAAACAGATGATCTCTCCGAACTAGAAAAACTAATAGCGAAATGGTGTCAGGATGAACAAGGGAAAAACATCCTTTATAAGGCAACCGGAGAAGAGAGATACCCCGGATTCAAGCTATACAAAATGATCGCACGTCGTGTAACTGGACTAGAGCCCTACAACGTACTAGCAAGCGAACCATTATTCACCCAGTTCCAGTGTCCAAAAAAGCATATAAACAAACTTCCTGTCCACAATATCGATGACATCCCCTGTATGACTCAGAAGTTAGGCTCATTGGTGAACACACCCACCGTCTGAAACGTCTTCTCGGCTATATATGCACTAACATAACCGGCAACAGAGACTGCAACAAAAACACCAATGCCATCCGTTGCTAGCGATTTTGGTACAAGCGTTTCCTTTCTAATGTACTTTCTCTCGATCACCTTCCAGATAACAAAAGCTATGGCCCCAGCAAAGGCTAACGTATACACATTATCATCCATTTCTTGATAGGACGATAATGTTTATCTATATCAAACGAACTATAGTTCCTCGATCAACCCCGCCAAGCTTCCAGCCGGAGCTGCAGATATTGTCAACGAATCGTCATCATCATCGGGGAAAATAGCACCATGGATAGGAGTAGTCTTGTTCGCTAGAGAAACAATGTCCTTTGGTGCTTCGACCAAACCCACCTTATTAGTTCCCATATCCAGTACCGCATCAGAGTTATTAAATCCCACCTTGGGTTTCCCTGATGACATTGCATGTGGTACCGATGAGGGAGAATCAGAACTCTTAACTACCTCCACGGTATCAGCCTGACCCAACTCTGTAGCAGTCACTATTGTCGGGGCTACAACCTTAGTCGGCTCAATAACAACATCTACCTTATCAGCCACACTCCCCAATATCGTACCCATGGATGCAACAGGCAAATCCGCATGTACGGACTCAACCAG
>Ga0206682_10004300_pt1 | contig 11674 bp, 7 predicted proteins | sample M240m12015metaG_FD_155444 | JGI IMG/M metagenome (GOLD analysis project Ga0206682, IMG submission 155444) | Ammonia-oxidizing marine archaeal communities from Monterey Bay, California, United States - M2 40m 12015 | ecosystem: Environmental > Aquatic > Marine > Intertidal zone | place: USA... | reverse complement strand
TATTTACTTCATTATCATTATTTTCTTCATTATCATTTACTTCATTATCATTATCATTATTTTCTTCATTATCATTTACTTCATTTTCATTATCATTATCATTATTTTCTTTATTATCATTTACTTCATTATCATTATCATCATTATCATCATTATCATTATTTTTTTCTTCTTTTTTTTCTTTTTCTTTTTCTAATTTTCTTTTTCTTTCTTCAACTTCTCTTAAATTCTTTTCAATTAAATCATTCTTTCTTTCTTCATGAAGCATTTTTGCTCTTACTTGATTTTCTTTATAAGCTTTCATTAATTTATTTAATTCTTTATTTGAATATTCACAATCTTCTGCTTTATCAGGATCATCACACCAAGGTAACCAATGTCCTACAGGTGCAACATAAATATTAAAATCTGGATCTATTTTATTTAATTCTATACATCTATCTTTTGCTTCTTCTTGTGTTGAAAAAATACCTCGAACTTTTACTGCTCTTACATTACAATTCTTTATTAATTCTGGAGTTATAAAAGATAAACAAACAAATTTTTGTCCAGATAATTCATTATCTACTTTTAAATATTCTATTTTTTTACCATTTGTATCATCTGACATTATTATATTAATTTAAGTTAAAATATCTTTAAATTAATTTATTTAGAAAATAATAAAGTTAAATTATTATTTTTAATTTTAATTATATTATAATTACTTGATATAAATATTATTTTTGAATTTTGTGAAATATAATCATTTAATATATTATAAATAAAACTAGGATTTTTATATTCATTTAATAATAAACTTGATAATTCGGTTTTAATTTTTAATTTTACTGAATAAATCAAATTTGAAGTATTAATACTTCCTGATGGATTTGTTGTATGTGGATATAATGAATATGAATATGTATATATTCCATTATATTTATTAGTCATTCCATATTTATATGGATTTAAATATGAAAAATAATTATTATCATAAATTTTATTAATTTTATGATTATTTAAATAAATTTCATTATTATGAATTATATCAAATTCATTATTTAAAAATAATGTAAATGTATTATAATCATAAATGTTTTTATCATATTTATAAAAACCTTCATTATTAATATCATTAGTTTTATTAGTTTTTGGATAAGTTCTACTACCCATTAACTCGTCTAATTTATCAGTTGACATAGATAAAATATATTTATCTAAATCATTTAATTGTAATAAATCAACATCAATATTATCAACTCTCGCAAATATAAAATTATTATCATCATATAATTTATTTAACTTTTTATTTATAGTTGGATTTAATTTATAAAATAATTTTATTATCATATATTCTTTATCAGTTATTTTACTATTTTTAATATTATTTTGTGATAAAGAATTATTATCCTCTATACTTGTTAATCCATAATCAAATACTAATTTACTATCATATTCTAAAATATTTTGCGACGAATCTTCAAAAATACCAAAATTATCCATTAAATTAGATGACATATTATCCATATTACTACTGTATAAATAATCATTAGGACTAATATAACCTGTAGTACAATATCTTAAACAAAATCGTTTTGCTGCTATTTCAAAAAAATTAGAACCAGGTAAAGCTAAATACTGTTTCCCTGTAATTAATCCATTTTGTTGTATAGCATAAAATAAAAATTTATTAGAATTTAAAAATTCTAAATTTATATTTATAATATCACTATCAAAATCTAAAATATTTTCTTGATATGAAGTTTGATTAATTAAAATTTCATTTTCTGAATCATTGTAATATTTTTTTAAATGTTCGCCATATATATATATATTATCTATTAATAGTTCTGAATTATTTAATTCTAAATTTATAATATACTTATTAAAATTATCAATATTATTTAATATATTATTAGTATAATATAAATTTCTAGTAGTATCTGGATTTTGACCAGTATTAAAATAACTATCTTGTTTAATAATTATTTTATTTTGTTCTATAAAAGAAAAAATAATTTTTATATTACTATGTAATAAAAATTCTATAGGCAATGAATTACTAGTATCTATAAAAAAAGGTAATGGTATATAAATATCAACATATCCATCTTCATGATTTTTATATTTAGTTATATCATTCGTATTACCAATTAAAACATCTAATATTTTATTTTTGTCTTCTGTATTTAATAATTCATTATTTATTATTAATTGTTGGCCATAAATAGTATCTATAATTTTATTATCTATAATAAAATCTACTTTTTTAATCATTGCTAAAGTAAAATTTTTAACTAATTTCCATTCAGTAAATTTATTTTTACTAGTATCTATTTTATCATTTGAATATGCTGTTGTAGTATAGTTTATTCTTGTTTTAAAATATATATTTTTAAAATAATTAGCATCAGAATTTATTGTAACTTCTATATTTGATAAACCAAAATCTGGGTCATTGTCAAAAGGTATTCTTTCATTATGTATAGTATGTATTATATGTTTTTTATATATAAATTTAAAATATGTAAATTGTGGATTAGCTGTTAAATATAAATCTTGATGGCCTTTTGATACTAATTGAATTAATCCTCCTGTCATTTATATATTTATATACTATAATATTTTTAAATGACTTATTTAAAAATATTTACTAAAAAAAAAAAATTATATTCTAATTTAATTAGAATATGCTAATCCACCCATACCACTCATAATTCTTAGTACATTATAATTTACGGTATATACATTTACGGTTGTTGCTCCTAATTTAGTTGGAGTAGTTAATTCTAATGTTGCATTATCAATTCTTGAAAAATTACATGTTCCCGATGGTTGATGTTCAACGGCATTAATAGCAAAACTATAAACATAAACACCTTCAGATGGAGAGTTATGGTGCGATTGCCATGGTTGAACTTTATTAAAGTAATCAGCTTCTCTTGTATCAAATCTGTCTTGACCATTTAATTTTAATTTACCATTTGTAATTGTATGACCTGATCCATCGATATATCTACCTAAAATTTTACTAGCACCTAATTTAAATTTAGTATGAGTATTTAAATTAGCAGTTGTAGGAACAGCTGAAAATGGTTCAATAGTTGCAGAACCGGATTTTTCTAAATCTAATCCTGCAGTAGTAGATCCTAATCTCATTGAAGCTACTTTTGCGTGTAAAAGGACTGGTATATTAATACTATCCCATAAATTAGATTTATCAGCTACACCTAATACTGTAGCATTATCTGCTCTTACTGTAGCAGAAGTAATAACTGATACTAAATTATTAAAATATACATATGATGAATTCAATGTTGCACCAGTATGTGTCATTTCAACATCATTTGACAATGACGACGAACCAATATTATTATTATTATCACTTGTATCATGTTTTACTAATATTTGATTTAAACTATTTACCATAAAACTAAACATACCACCTGGAGTAGCAGGTGTATTTTTCATACAGTATCTTAAAATAAATGATTTAGTTGCTGATTCTAAATCATTACCTAAATATTCATTAGAGGTTGAACCCCAATCTAAACTATTAACCCAATATAATGCTTTACATGGATGATTAAAATGTAAATCTACTTTAGTAGTTGTTGTATCTTCATTTACACTTTTACTTTCATCCTGTACTTGTTCAATTAAATATTCATGAGATAATTGAGCGAATCTTTTTCTTTCTTCAGTATCTAAATATACATAGTCTACAATTAAATCCGCATCTGAAATAGTTGCGGTACCACCAACAGAGGTTGATTGGACAATCATATTAGCAGCAGTTTCAAATTCAAATTTAACTTTAACTTCATGATATTGTAAAGCAATTAATGGTAGTGCTGATCCTATATGTCTATTAAACCAAAAGTATAACGGAACGAATACAGTAGTTTGACCACAATCATTAGAATGTGTTTCAATATGTAATTTGGTATTACCGCCATTACCTACCATAGCATTAAAAGCTGATCCATGATCATCATCACTTGATAATTCATGCCATACTTCTAACCATTGTGATAAATGTTTATCAACTTTTTGTCCACCAATTTGTAATTCTACATTTTTAATCATAGCATGTCCAGGATTTTTAACCCAAGACCATGGATTTGTATGAGATGCGGTTGGACTTACTAAACTAAATGTTGCTCTTAAATACATTCTTGTTACTAAATCAGCGTTTCTATTAATTGGAACTTCACAATTTTTACCAAAAGAAGCATTACCTGTAAATGTTTGAGCAATTGGCTCAGTTGAAAAATTTGTATGTCTTTTATATACACCTTTAAAAAAAGTAATTTGTGGATTACCCGTTAAATAAACATCTTGTGCACCATAGGCTACTAATTGCATTAAACCTCCAGACATTTTTGTAATATATATATTAATAGAAAAGAAAATAATTTTTATTATATTTACTTATTAAATTAATAATTATTAAAAATAATTATTAAATATTAAAAATATCTATATTATATATTATACTTAACTCGTATATGCTAAACTACATAATCCATTTTTAAATTTAATAACATTATAATTTAAAGCAAAAATATTTAAAATACCATTTTTTAATGAAGAATTATGTGTAACTTCTAATACAATTCTATCTAATCTTGAAAAATTACAAGTTCCACTTGGTTGAAATTCGAAAGGATTTAATGAAAAACTATACATATTTACACCACATTTTGGAGTATTACACTTATGATTTAATGGTTGAATATAATTATAATAATCTCCTCTATGATTTTCTGTTCGTGTTAAACCATTCATAGTTATTCTTGCTTTACTACTGGGATTTTCATTAATATTTGGACTAATACTATAAATACTATTATCCATTATAATTTGTTTTGTAAATAAATTAGAATTAGAAGGACTATTCGTTAAGAATTCATATAAATTATTAATATCAATACCTTCATTTTGTATTTCTGATTTACTTGAAGATAATATTTTTGATAATATTAACATTGAAGAATGAGACCAATTATTATTAATTATTAAATTATTATGAGTATATGATGTTTTATCATTATTTTGACTTAATAATATTATATTATTTTTTAATTCATTACTAAATATTGAAATAATTTCATTTAATTTTGTTAAATTATTATCTAATACTAAATTACTATTAAATTTAGTAGTAGCAGTAGTAGGACTATAAGTAGCTTGTGTATCTTGCCAATTAATAACATTAGAAATAATAACTGGATAATATATTTTATTAGGAGTAGGTGTAAATACTACCCAATAATGTAAAATATGTTGTTTTAATTGTATTAAATCTACTTCATATGATTTATGATTTATTTTACCTAAATAATTAAAATCATGTTCTTTATTTATATGATGATTTTGTTTAATTACCCAAAATAAAGATTTTACAGGATGATTAAAAGTTAAATCAGTAGTTGTTTTAGAATTACTACTAATAACTGAATTATTTAAATTTGATTGAACTTGTTCAATTAAATATTCTGCTTCATTACTTGCAAAATATTTTCTTTCTTCTCTATCTAAAAATATATATTTACACAATAATCCGGATAAATCAGTTTCAACTAATTGTAATGTTGGTGTAAAAGAATTTGTTCCAATATAAGCATGATTTACTAAATATTTACTTTCTCTAAATTTAATATTTAAAATAATATCTTGATATTGTAATGCTACAATTGGTAATGCACAATTTTTATATCTACAAAACCAAAAATATAAAGGAATGTATAATTGTATTTTAGATTTTTGAAAAGTTGTTCCATTTCCATTTATTAAAGTATGATGTTTTTTACTATTTATTAAAGTATCATATGCATTATTATGATTATTATCATTTATTAATTCATGATAAATATTAAACCAATCAAAATAATGTTTATCTATAGTTAAACCACCAATTTTAAATTCTATATATTCTATTAACGCATGTCCTAAATTAGGAGGTAATGATACATATTGTTCAGATTTTTGTGGTATTGTTAATTCTAATGTAAGATCTAAAGACATATCTGAAATCATATCACCTGTTTTATTAATTTTAATTGGATTTAATGTTCCTAATTTTGGTATTCCTTCAAATGTTTGTAATATATCTTGCATTGTAAAATTAGTATGTCTTTTATAAACTGATCTAAAATGTGATGTTTGTGGATTACCCATTAAAATTATATCTTGTGCACCATATGCCGCTAATTGTAATAATACTCCACTTGACATTTTATATATATATATAATATATAAAATTTATAAATTTTATATAATTAACTAAAAGCAATACCCGCATGTCCAGAATAAATTCTTAACATATTATAATTTAATAAAAATATATGTAATGTACCTTTATTAAAACTAGAAAATTCTTTATGAGTATTTAAAATAAATTCTATATTATTTATATTAGAAAAATTACAAGTTCCTGATGGTTGATGATTCATTGGATTTAAAGCAAATGAGAATGAATTTACACCAGAATCTGGTAAATTAGTATAATAATCATATGATTGAATATAATTATAAAATGAAGAAGGTAATAAATCAATTCTATCTAAATTATTTAATTTAAATTTAAAAAAAGTCATTGGATTTGTGTTTTTATCTAAATATAATGAATAATTATTATAATCATATATTTTCATATCATAATTTTCATGTGCAATACACTCATAATTAAATGATATTCTACTAAAATTTGTAAATGGATAATTTATATTATTTATATTAGATATTGTATTTGAATTTGTAAATAATTCTATAATAGATAATGAATACATATGACTTGGTATATAATTTTTTTTTATTGTAATATATGAATAATCTATATTATTTATATTATCTTTAGTAATAGTCTTATTAAATCTTATATTATTTATATCAAATAAATCTTTTAGTTTATTAAAATATAAATAATTTGTATTTAACTCTAAATTGTTATCGGTTATAAATGTATATTTATTATCAAAAAATAATAATTTAATTTTATTATTACTATCTAAAGTTATTAATGTATTTACATTAATTAAATTATTACTATCTGTTTCATATTGATTTTTTAATGTTTCTGGTATGCCGTTTATATTTATATATGAATTATTATACATATGGGTTATTATTATTATTATTAATCTTTTTGTAGCATTTATAATATTTTTTTCTAAAAAATATGAAGCATTTGTATATTTATCCATCGTAATTATCCAATAAAAAGATTTACACGGATGATGTGGATTAATTTCTAAAATATAAGGATTATTTGAATAACTTGATGTTATATTTGAATTATAATATTGAACTTGATCTATTAATATTTCATTATTAGATTTAGCTATTATTTCTCTTTCCGTATTATTTAAATAAACATAATCAACCAATAGATATGCTTCTTTTATAAATGGTTTTTTAATCCATTCTGTATTAATATTAAAATTTCTATAATTATTTATTAATTTATTAACTTCATTTAATTCTACCATGATATCAATTTCATGATATTGAATAGCAATTTGGGGTAATGATAATGATGATAATTTATTAAAAAAAAACATTAATGGTAATATTACTTTAGTATTTCTAGTAGTAATATCTTTTTTAAGTTTTGTATTATCTTCATTATTACCAATTAATAAATTATAAGATTCATTTAAATTCATATTACTAGTTAATTGATACCATAAATTCATCCATAAATTAATATGAGTATCAATTACATTACCACCAATTAATAATTCTATTTTTTTAAAAATATTTATTCCTAAATTATTTACCCATGCCCAATATTTATTATTATTTGCCTGTCCTTCTATATTTAATACAAAATAAATATTACTAACTAAATCAGCAATTCTTGGTATATTTATTAATTTTTTATTATTAAATTCAATAGAATTAATATCAATTCTATGTGTTTCTAATGAAAAATCTGTATGTTGTCTATATGAAAAATAAAAATATGATATTTCCGGATTTTCTGTTAAATATTTATCTTGCTCACCTTTACTAACTAATTGTATTAAACTACCAGTCATTTATATAAAAATTATATATATATATCTATAAATAAAATATTTACAATCTAAAAGATTAATAAAAACCTATATTACCAAAACCACCTTTAATTTTAATAATATTATAATACAAACCAAAAATATTAATCATTGATGTATTTATAAAATCATAAGGAATTAAATTATTATCTATTTTATTATTAAATGTTAATGATAAATTAATATTATCTATCTTACTAAAATTACAAGATCCGGATGGTTGAAATTCTAATGGTTTTAACGCAAAACTATATATATAAATACCATTTTTTGGTGATGAATTAAAATATTTATATGGTTGTAAATGATTAAAATAAATTGCTTCTAAGTTGTCTAATCGTTTATGATTATTAATTGTTAATGTTAATTTATCAATAATATGCCCAGATCCATCTAAATATAATCCATAATTATTAAAATCATGTAATAAAACATCATAATATATTGATCCTATATTTCCATACGTATTAGATTGTATTATTGATGCATGATTATTATTTCTTACAATATTATTATTATCATTAAATATAAAATTAGTATGATTATTATCAAAATATGTATTATTAAATGATGCTATTTCTATAGGTAATAATTCTGGAACAATTATATCATTTATAGGTATTGTATTATTAAACCTTTTTGTTGAATCTTTTGATATACTAATATTATTATTATAGTAAGCACTATTTACTATTTCTAATATATTTTTATTATTACTATTTAAAATATTTTTATATTTATCTTTTATCATATCTATTGTAAATAGTAATGTATTATTATTTGTATATATGTGTGTAAAAATATTACCTTTACTAATATTTAGATCTATATTTGTAAAAAATGCTAATATAAATCGTTTAGTTGCTATTTCTATATTACCATTTGATAAATAAAAATATTTATTTTCTATATTTTTATAATATGATGAGTTTATTGACCAAAATAAACATTTAATTGGGTGACTTAAATTTAATTTAAATGAAGTTGTATTTCTACTATCTATTGATAATTTTTTAGTTTGGTATTGTAAAGCATCTATTAAATATTGATGATTTGATTGAGCAAAAAATGATCTTTCGTTTGTATCTAAAAATATATAATCTACTAATAAACTCGGATTAACTATAGAACAATTAATTTTAAAAAAAGAATCTTCTATAATATTATTAGTATTTAAATTATGTGTTTTATTATATATAAAATTTTTATCTTTAAAAATAATTTTTATTTTTAATGTATGATAAAATAAAGATATAATAGGTAAAGATAAATTATAATTTTTAGTAAAATAAAAATTTAATGGAATATATAATTGTAAGTTTTTTCTATCTGGATTAATATTATCATATTCCATTTTATAATTTTTTTCTGTATTACCTATTAATTCATTATAAATATTTATTTGATTATTATTTTTTGATAATTCATACCATATTGTTAGCCAATCTGTATAATGAGTATCTAATATATTTCCACCTATTTCTAAATTAACAGAATCAATAATATTATGACCTAAATTTTTTATCCATCCCCATTGACCTACTTTATTAGTATTATTATTTCCATATATTACTTCTGCATTCAAATTTACTTTTAAATAGATTTTTGATAATAAATCACCATAACCTGATTTAATATCACATAGTACTTCTGTTCCTAGTGAATTACGTGTATTACCACTTAAAAAATGTTCTGTTGTTTCTTTAGAAAAATTAGTATATCTTTTATAACTATTTTTAAAAAATGATAATTGTGGATTATCTGTTAAAAATCTATCTTGCTGTCCTATTGAATTTAATTGTAATATTGCCCCACTCATATATTTATATATATATATATATTTATTTATTTATATAAATATATATTTTTTTAATTTTTTAAATATAATGTTTTTAAAAGTATAATTATAATATATATTATTAATAAATTATGAATAAAATATCTTCAACTATAGATAAGTTACATAATGATAAAATAAAAAATTTAAATAAAACTAAAAACAAAAAAGATAAAAAAACAAGAATATTGGAAATTCTATATAAAAAGCTTAAAAAATTAGAAAATAATAAAAATAAAAATTATGATAATTATTTAGTAGAGAAAACAAAAATTGTTGATGAAATTGAAAAAATTGAAAATGAAATCAAAAATTGTAATTCATATTATGATGAATTAAATTATTGGGACAAATCAATTGATATACTTGTTGATTATTATGATATTATTGATAATAATAAAAAAAATAAAATATTAAATATTAATAATATATTTAATACAGATGTAGTTGATAATACTAAAACTAAATTATATAACAAGTATTTAAAAAACACAAAAAATATAAATATAAAAAAAGATAGTAATATAAGAAAATGTATAAATTGTAAAAATGTTGATTTAACAATACATATATCAAATGGTTATTTTAGTTGTATGAATTGTGGTTATTCTGAAGAATTAATAATTGAAGGAGATAAAACTTCTTATAAAGAATTATCAAATGAAAATTCTATATATGCTTATAAAAGAATTAATCATTTTAATGAATGGTTAAGTCAATTTCAAGGTAAAGAAAGTACAGATATACCAGAAATATTATATAATAAAGTTTTAGCTGAATTAAAAAAAGAAAGAATAAATAATATAGACGATATAGATATTATAAAAATGAGAAAAATATTAAAAAATTTAGGATATAATAAATATTATGAACATATACCACATATACTAACAAAAATAGGAAAAACACCCCCTAAATTAAATAGAGAAGTAGAAGAAAAATTAAGATTAATGTTTAAACAAATTCAAGAACCTTTTTCTATTTATTGTCCTAAAAATAGAAAAAATTTTTTAAGTTATTCATATACTTTACATAAATTTTGTGAATTATTAGAATTAGATGATATATCAAAATTATTCCCAATGTTAAAAAGTCGTGAAAAATTAAAAGAACAAGACAATTTATGGAAAGATATTTGTAACTATTTAAAATGGCAATTTATACCTTCGATATAAATAGAAAATTTATATTTTTTTATCATTTTTTATCATAATATTTGGATTTATAAAATCTATTATCATAAATATTATCATAAAAATAAAACAACAAAAAATATTATCACAATCTGTTATTTTTTTTGTGGGAATATATCGTAATATTAAAAATAATAGAAAAAATATAAATATATATTTTATAGCTTTTTTAACTTTTTCAATTTCTTGAAATTTTAAATTTTCCATTATATATATATATATATATATATATTTTATTTAAAATATATTTTATTTATAATATTAATATATAAATGTCAAATAATATATTAGGATATAATAACATTAAAAAAATAATAGAGGGTGAAAATAATATATTAAATGAAAAAATAGAAATTACATTTTTTAAATTTGTTTATTATAGATATAATTATTTTAATAGAGAATATATTATAAATAGAATAGAGAATAAATCATTTGGTGATACTATTATTTTTTTAATTAAAAATATTTCTGATTATATAGGTAAAATATATATTAATTTAATATTACCAGAAATAAAAATAGAAAGAGAAAATTATATTGATAATGCAGAATATAAAAAATTATTAATTATTAAACAAAATTATAATACATTTTTT
>Ga0206682_10004297_pt1 | contig 11682 bp, 4 predicted proteins | sample M240m12015metaG_FD_155444 | JGI IMG/M metagenome (GOLD analysis project Ga0206682, IMG submission 155444) | Ammonia-oxidizing marine archaeal communities from Monterey Bay, California, United States - M2 40m 12015 | ecosystem: Environmental > Aquatic > Marine > Intertidal zone | place: USA... | reverse complement strand
CCCGGGATCCCGATCCCGATCCCGAGATTTCCGTACTTGGCCTCGTAGTACGACACGAGGTCCTCCGAGTCTCGGCGGGGGGGTGCGAGCGCGCACGTCCGCGCGTTGTGCCCCTCGCCGCCGCAGACGCCGCACTTCCGGCGGCGACGCGAACGACGCGCGGCGTCCGACGCGTCGGCGCGTTCGGTTTCGGTTTTCTTTTGCTTTCGCTTCGCCGCGGCGGACCCTTTTGGCTTCCTCCCCGGTCGCCGAGCCTGGTGGTCCTCCTCGACGGTCGCGCGCCACCGCTGGAGCTCCGGGGAGTTGGGGAGCCCGAGCGCGGAGAGGCCCGTCATCTGCCGTGCCAGGCCTTTGAACAGCGCGTTTTGTTGCCGCGACGCTTGCGGCGACGTCTTCGACTGGTCGGGCCGGGGATACCGGGGCGGCGGTTTCGGCAACCTCGGGCGTCCCCTGCCTCGTTTCGGTTTCGGACGACGCCGAAACACGGGCGCGGGCGTGGGCGGTCGAATGGAAGCTGTGTCAGCATCCTTCTCTACGTCGTCCATGTCACGCCGCGCGCTGAATTCCTCGTCTCGAGCGCTGTGCCCGTCCTGGCTCGACGCGCGAAGTGCCGTCGACGAATTGACGTTGCCCTCGCGAAGCCACCACGACTGCTGCGACAGTCCCGTCGAAACAGCGCGCCCTCGTGCAGTCCCAGACGCGTTCCAGCGGACCCTGCGTTTCGGTAGGGGTCCCACCGCCTCCCTCCACCAACATGGGGACGGCCCCACCAGCGCCATCGCGCCAGGAGTGAACCTCGGACCACGTGGCAATGATTTTTTCCACGACTTTTTTCGTGCCGTTCCAAGCCTGCAAGCCACGATTTTGGCGGAGGCTGGCAGAATTGGTGCATTTCGACTCTTGTTGAGGACCCGCGAACGCTCGCGCTCCCTCACATCCTGTCGCACGGCCCTCGCACGGGGATCGCACCATGTACGTCTCCGCCCTTTCTCCGCCGGCGAGCGGTGGACGCCTTCCGCACGCGCCCATCAGTCCGGGGACGCGAGTTGAAATCGGTCGAATCGTCTTCGCCGGAGGATCCATCCCCCGATTTCCCGGCGACGCGGACGCGCTCCTTTCCCACACCGCGACCCCGCGCGTTCGCCTCTTCGCTGACCGTCCCCCGTTTTCCGCCGACGCTCGTCCCTCACGTCTCGCCTCCCCGCAGGTCGCCGAACGGGGACTTCATGTCCTCGCTGCAGACGTCGTTGGACTTCTCGGGCGGCGACGACGGAGACCCGAGCCTGGCGAACGGCCACCGGGTGTTTTACGAGCGCGAGGTGCCTTTCGAGCTGAGGACGGCGACCGGTACCGAGGAGCCGCAGGAAGTGGGCGCGCTGGAGGCGATCAAGGTGAGGATCCTCGCCGTCGGCCCTGAAGGGGCGTACTCGGGGTTGCGCATCGAGCTCACCAGCGAGAACAACTTGTTTTTCCATTACGCGCACGAACTGGATGCGGCGGAGTTTGGGAAGCTGCAGGAGGCGCAGAGGTTGATGGTGGAGTTCACGGAGTACCCCGCCGTGATCGTGCGGAACCTGAACCACTGCGTGAAAGAGCCGCACAGCCACCTCGCGGTTTTCGTGATGACCAAAGACGGCGGCGGGCGACTGGATTTCGTGCAGAACATGGAGTACAAGTTCGTCGAGCTCCTGTCCCTGAACTTCCAGGCGTCGCCCGAGGAAACCGTGCGGGAACAGATCGCGTACAGGTACAACGCCGTCAAGGGGAAGCTCGCCACGATGCAGGCGCGCTTAGCCGACATCAACGCGCTCGTGAAGGTCAAAAACCCGAGTTTGCTGCTGCAGATGAAGAAGACCGGAATATGATGCTCGACGGACGCTCGGGAAGCTTCCCGCGACGGACGTCGGACGCGCCGCGACGGTAAAAACGTTTTGATGGTTGTTATACGGATACGTCGCGATTGCGTCACGCGACCGCCCCCGTGGGCCTGCCTCTCCCGTCCCCCCTTCCTCTGGGAGGCGTGGGCGGGCGTTCCTTATTCAGGCCCATCTGCCACGGCCCGTCCATGTCCTCGTCGATGCTCCCCGCGCTGCCGTACAGCGCCGACGGCGGCAACGGGTGGATCAGTTTTGGGTACAGCGTCAAGTCTCTGCCCAGCACCAAGATGGCGCCGGCGTTGTTCGCAGTGCCGCAGTAGTTGGTCGCCGAGAACACCGTGATGAGCAGCCCGCCCGCGAACCGCTCGAACCCGTCCATCACGCACTCGTGCGCGCGAATGATCATCTGCAGGTCGTTGTCCTCGCAGAACTTGCGCACGCGGTCGGGCCCGAACGTCACCAGGCCCGGACCGCGCGCGTTGGGCCGCAAACCCTCCACCTTGTCGCTCTCCGTCGGGTCGGACCACAGCACGTCCATCAGCATCATCCCGCCGCTCTCCATGGTCAGGGGCCGCTCGAGCTCCTCCAGCTGCGAGATGTGCGTCACGCTCCGCCCGATGCCGCCGTGCATGCACGCCACTCGGTCCTCGATGACCGCGGCGAGCGGCAACCACTGGAACATGTCGTTGAACCTGTTCCACGCCTTGACGCCCGCCGCCTCGCCGAGGCGGTCGATGCACTCGATCCTGAACCCGAACAAAGCGTTGATGTCCGCCTCCTCGTGGTTCCCACGCAGCAAGTGCACGCTGTCCGGGTACTCCACCTTGAGCGCCAGCAGCAGAGACATGGTCTCCAGCGAGAACGCGCCTCGGTCGACGTAATCGCCGAGGAATAGGTAGTCGATGTACGCGATGTCGCCCACCGTGCTCGGCGACCCGTACTCCGCGAAGAGGCGCATCAGGTCCCCGAACTGCCCGTGCAGGTCCCCGAAGATCTTCGTGGGCGCGCTCAGCTTCAAAACCGTGGGCTCCCGCTTAAACTTTTCCTCCGCCGCGGCGCACAGCTCGTCGATCTCGTCCGCGTTCAGGATGAACGAGCGGTCCGCGGGGGGCTCCCACGAGCGCGGAAGCAGCAGCTTGTTGATCACGCGCTTGTGCACCGAGTCCGCCGCCGAGGAATCCTCGGGCGTGTAGCCCCCCCTCGCGCCGGTGTTCGGGGTCATCAGACCGGGGTCCCCGCCGCCCATGCGCGCGGGCGTCGCGACATCGCCGGGCGCACCGATGCGCTTGCTCTCGGACTCGAACTGGTCGATCGAGAGCTGGCGCACGAGCGACCCGAGGCCGGCGGCGTGCCCGTCGAGCCCGGCAGCCACCACCACCGCGCGGTGGTGCAGCCGCACGTCCGAGGACGGCGGCGGGCGCGCAGAGGAGGGCGTGTGTTTCTTCCCCGCGCTGCTTCCGGGCGAGGGCGTGACGTACCTCTTGCCGCCCGACCCCGCGGACGAGTCTGGGCTCGAGTCGATGTCCACGTTGGTACGGTGCGCGAGCGCCACCGCGGCGCGCGCCTCCGCGGAGGAGAGCCGCGCCAGCTGGTTCAGGTTGTTCTCCGGGGATCCGTCCTCGGAGCCCGGCGTGCGCACCGCGAACGACCCGCCCTGCGGGGTGCCGAACGCGCCTGACGCGTTTCGTTCGGCGTTCCTGGACCCGGGTCCGGCTTTCGCGTCGACGCCGGTTTTCGAGGCGGCCGTTCCGAACGTCTCGCCGTCTCGCGCGTCCTCCTCCTCCGCCGCGGCGGTCGCGCGCGGCGGGAGCGTCGCCGTCGCCTTCGCCGCCTCCTCCAGGAGCCCGACGTCGCGGAGCCACCTCTGCCACGCGGGCGCGGCGAGGTCGATCACCTCGGCGAGCGCGAGCGTGGCCTCCGCGCGGGACATGTTCGCCTCGCCCGGGGCCTCCTCGGCGACGTACATGTCCCCGAGCAGGTTCCCGCCGCGCAAGCCGCCGCACGTGAACACCAGGGGGCCGACGCCCGCCGTGGTGTGCCTGCACCGTCGGCTCGCCGCCGCCGCCGCGTCCTTGGCGGGAGCTCCGACGGCGCGCACCTCGGTGACGGACCAGCCCGCGGCGGGACCCGCGGATGTGTTTAAAACGGCGAGGGACAGCGAGTCGTCCACCATGCTCCCGCCGCCGAGCGCGCCGCCGCTCACATGCAGCCGCGTGCCCACGAAGGACACGGCGTGCTGGTAACGCGCGGTGGGCGCCTCGCCGGGCGCCGCCGCCCACTCCCAGCGCCCGTCCCTGTGCCTGGCGAGCCCGAAGGCGTCGCCGAGGGGCGCGGAGTCCGCGCCCCTGCCGCCGCACAGCAGCAGCAGCCCGTCCGCGCGCGGCGCCGCGGCGGCGTACATGCGCGGCGGCGGGACGTCGCCCGCGGGGTTCATCTTGACCCACTCGTACGGCTTGTTGGTGGTGTCCAGGCACCAGCTGTCGCCCAGGGGCTTGCTGCCATCGTTCCCGCCGTGCACCACCAGGAACCTCTGCGCGACGAAGGAGATGACGTGCGCGTACCGCTGCCCGGGGCCGGGGCCGCGCACCACCACGCGGTGCCACCGCGGCGCCCCCTGCAGGTCCAGCACGTGCAGATCCTCCGAAGCCAAACCGGCGGGCCCGATGCCGCCCTGGACCACCACCATGTTGCCCACCGCCGCGGCGGAGTGCGCGGCGCGGGGAGAGGGGCCTTCGCCGGAAGCCTCGAGCTTACTCCAAACGCCGCTGCGCACGTCGAAGCTGTGCACGTCCGAGGTGGCGCCCGCGAGGCCTGGGGAGGAGCGTCGTCGGGGGGGGCGGGCGGATGTCAACGACCAGATCCGATCGCGCGAGTCGTGCTCGGAGCGGGAAAAAAAGATGAGAGACGGGTGGCGAGCGGGTCGGGGACGTACGGATGCCGCTCGAGCTCCCGTTGGGCCCGTCTCCTTCCAGCGCGGTGGCACCTCCGAAGACGATCAGGCGCTGCCCGCCGCCCTCGGCGGGGACGCATGTCAAGGTGTGCCCGCAGCGCGGTCCCGGATCGTCGCTCCTCGGGTCGATGTGGAACTCAGCACACCGCAACCCGGTCGTCGAGGACGACATCCTCGCCGCTCTCCGTCCGACGAGACGGAGGGAGCGGGTTTTCTCTCCTTCCCTACGCGATGCCCGCGGGAGCAAGCGCGTCTGCGAGTTGGATCTGGCCGCCAACTCCCGAGGGAGCGGTCGGTTCTGACGCCAGCCAACCAGGCCGTTCGAATGTTGAAAAAATCGCCGGCTTTCGTGAGCTCAGCGCGAATCCGGTATCGGACCTGAAGTCCTGAACGCGTTTCCAGTTTCCAGCCGTTGACGCGCACGCGCTCGTCGGCTCGTGTGCGTTTCGCGTCTTCCGAGAGAACGGAACCGCCGCAGGGCTCAGACGACCGTCGCGCCTCGGTCGGACGCGTCTGTCGCCATGGAGGCGGACGATGCCGTCGACCCGCGCTTCGCGGAGCTGCGGAGCAAGTATGACGAGACGACCCGTCTGCTCTCCGCGCAGTGCGACACGATAGAGCGGCTGCAGGCTCAGATTCGGACGCTCGAGCGACAGCCGGGGACGAACGGTGGGGATGCGAAGCCCGACGAAGGCGAGTGCGTCGCCGAGAGCTGCGCCGAGGTCACGGACGAGTCCACCGCCGGGTTCGAGAACAAGTATCGAAGGGCCAAGCGACTCGTCAGGATGCAGGCCGTGGAGGTGGCGACCCTCCGCGAGCGCGTGCAGCGCCGCGAGACCGCGGAGGCGAGTCTGAGATCGCGCGTCGCCGACGCGGAAGAGGCGCTCCGCGTCACGCGAGTCTCGGCGGACACGCTGGGCGTGGACTACGCCGCCGCGCTCGAAACCGCCGAGCGCGAGCGCGCGGAGGCGCTCCAGGCGCGCGATGAGGCTCGCGCCGCGGCCGCGGCCGGGGACTCGGAGCTCACCCGCGCGCGGACCATGCGGCTGGTCGCCGAGGCGACGGCGCGGGACGCCGCCGCGCAGCGCCGCGAGGACCAGGCGAGTCTGGACGAGCTCAACGCGCGCGTGTGCGCGTACGAGACGCGCGTTTCGGAGATGCAGGCGAACCATTCCGCGTCGCTCGAGGCGACGCACGACGCGCAGATAGAGGCGGACGTCGTGAACGCGCGCCTCGAGTCGGCGGAGCGCCGCGCGGCGGAGGCTGAGTCGCGACTCGCCGAGGCGGCGGCGGCGCGCGCCGAAGAGCGGGAGGAGCTCGCCAAGGAGCTCGCGGCGAGTCGCGCGGCGGCCACGGCGGCGCACACGGTGGCGCAGCGCGCGACGGTCGCGACGGAGGAGGCGGAGGCCTCGCGCGCGGCTCTGGCGGGGCGAGCCGAGGCTGCCGAGAAGGAAGCCGCCGCGAAAGAGGCTGGCGCGGCGGCGCTCGCCGAGAAGCTCGCCGTCGCCGAGGCGGACTACGCGCACGCCGAGACGCTCACCGTGGACGCTGTGCGCTCGCTCGAGTCGGAGCGCGCGGCGTGGGAGAGCGCGGCCGAGGAGAAGGAGAATCGCGTCGCGCGCCTGGAGGCGCAGCTGGAGGCGGCGCGCGAGGAGAGCGCGCGGCACCGCCTACGCGCGACTGGGCTCGAGGAAAGGCTCAACCGCGCCGCGGACGAGGGCGAGGCGCGCGCGCGGTGCGCGGCGCTCCTCGTCGCCGCCGCCGGACACGCGGCGTGGGCGAAGGTCGCCGCCGTGGCGGGTGCTGCGGGGTATTCCCGAGCGGCCGAGCGCGCCGGGACCGCGGGGGGGTACACGCCGATCCCCGCGCTGGCGCGGCGGTCCTCGCCCTCGGGAAACGCCCCCACCCCGGAGGCGCGCGCGGGCGAATCGACGCCCGCGGCGACGCCGACTCGGTCCGACTCAGTCCCAGAAACCGCCCGTTACGCATCCCCTCGCGCGTCCACGCCGCGCGCGTCGCGGTCACCCGTCTCGCCGTCGCCGCGCGAGCGGAGGAAGGCGCCCTTCGCGCCCCATCGCGCGATTCTCGCCACCCACGGCGTGCGCCGCGTCGTGCGCGCGCTCCGCGCCAAAGCCGCGAAGCTCGCCTCGCGGCGCGCGGCGGAGCGCGCCGCGTGGGCCGCGCGCGCCGACCGCCGCGTCGCCGCCGCCGAGGCGCGCGCCGCGCGCCGCGGCGCGCGGCTCGAACGCCGCCTGGAAGACGCGGAGGCGCGTGTCGTCGCGGCGACGTCGCGTTGGAACGACGCGGGCGCGTCGTTCGCCGCGCGGCTGGACCGGTTCGCGGACGTCGAGGCTGTGAAGGCGCGCGCCGCGTTGGCGGCGCGCGCGGAGGCGCTCGCCGCGGCGGTGACGCAGACGGTGGCTCGCGCGGAAGAGGCGACAGAGGCGGCGGACGCGGCGGTCGACCGCGCGAAGCTCGACGCCGAGACGCGCGTCGCGCGGTCCGACGCGGAGGCGAAAGCGAGGGCGGAGGAGGAGATTGCCTCCGCGCGCGCGACGACGGAGGAAGAGAACGCCGCCGTCAAGGCGGCGGCCCGGCGCAGCGCGGAGCGCAAGGGCGAAGCCGAGATCGCGAGGGCGGCGGCGGAGGCGAAAGCCAGGGCGGCGGAGGCGAGGGCGCACGCGGCGGACTACGACCGGGCCACCGCCGAGGCGGAGAGGGAGGCCATGCGCGCGCGTCTGGCGGTTGCGGAAAAGCGCGCGGCGGAAGCCGAGGCGGCGCTCGGCGCGGCGCGCGCGCGCGCCGAGGCAGCGGCGGCGCGCGCGGGCGACTCCGAGAGCGCCGCCGAGGAGACCTGGGCGAAGCTCCACGAGGCCGAGGCGCTGCGCGCGGCGGCGGAGCGGGAGACGCGCGCGGAGGGAGAGAAGCGCGCGGCGCTCGAGCGCGAGCGGGCGACCGCGGTCTCGGCGCTCGAGACCGCCGCCGAGTCGGCGAAGAAGGAGGTTCGAGCCGCCGAGGCGCGCGCCGGGGAGGCGGAGGCGAGGGCGGCGCGCGCCGAGAAGGACGCGGCGGCGGCGCGGGCGGCGGCGACCGCCGCCCGCGCCGCCGCCGAGGCGGCTGAGTCCAGGGCGGAGATGTGCGCGTCGCGCGCGGAAGCCGCCGAGTCCGCGATGGAGGCTGAGGCGCGCGCGGCGGCTGCGCTCGGCGTTCCGGCGGGGGACAAAGGCGCGAAGGCGATGGCGGCGGCGGCGAAGGTTGTCGCGGAGGCTCGCGCGCGCGCCGACGCCGCGGAGGCGGCGTCCGCGAAAGCCGCCGCCGCCGCCGCCAGCCTCGAGCGGCGCGCCGTCGAGGCCGAGCGCGTCTCCGTGGAGGGCTGGGGCGCGCAGGCCGTCGCCCAGGCCACCGCCGAGGCGGAGGCGAAAGCGAAGGCGGAGGCGGACATTGCCTCCGCGCGCGCCGCCGCCGCGGCGAAGGCGGCGGCGGAGCGCGTGGCTCAGCTCGAACGGGACCTCGCCGCCGCCGCGCGCGGCGCCGAGGACGCCGAGCGCCGCGCGGCGCGCGAATCCGCGGAAGCCGCGACCGCGCGGGAGGCAATCACGCGAGCCGCAGAGCGCGAACGTAAGGCGCGGGAAGACGCCGGGGAGGCGCGTCGCGAGGCGGAGGAGGCGAAAGCGCGAGCCGAGGACGCGGCGTCGAAAGCCGCCGACGCCGCCGCCGAGCGCGACGCGGCGGCGACGCGCGCGGAGGCGTCTGGAGTTGCCTCCGCGCGCGTCGCCACCGCGGAGGCTGCCGCCGCTGAGGCGCGCGCGCGCGTCCTCGAGGTCGAACGCGCCTCGCGGGAGAAAATGGCCGCGGCCGAGACGCGCGTCGTCGAGGCTGAGGCGGCCACCGCGGCGGCGGCGGCGCGCGCCGAGGAGGCGTCTCGGGCGGCGCGCGCCGAGGCGGCGGACGCCGTCGCCGCCGCCGAGGCGGTTTCCGCGGCGCGCGCCGGGGAGGCCTCCGCGGAGGCTGAGCGCTCCGTGCGCCGCGCGTACGAGACGGTGAAGGCCGAGGTGAGCAAGGCGGTGGCGCGCGCGACCGCGGACATCGAGGCCATGCGTCGCGAAGCCGCTGACGCGGTGGCGGAGGCGGAGGCGCGCGCGGAGGGCGCGGCGCGCGAGGCGCGCGCCAGGGAGACCAACGCCGCGTCCGACGCCGAGACGATTCGGCTCCTCGAGCGCCGCGCGGTGGCCGCCGAGGCCGCGCACGAGGAGGCTGAGTCGAGGCTCGAGGCGCTGGCGGGAGCGCCTGCGCGCGGCGAGGGGCTCCCCCGAGAGACGCTCGAGGCGTCTCTCGGAGAAGCGGAGCAGGCGGCGAAGAGAAGCGCGGAGGAGGAGGCGGCGGAGAAGCGCGCCGCCGCGGCGAACGCCGAAGCGCGCGACGCGCGCCGAGACGCCGAGCGCGCCGAGGCGCGCGCCGCCGCCGCCGAGGCTGCCGCCGAGGCGCGCGCGGAGGCCTTCTCGGCCGCCACGGTCGCGCGTCACGACGCGGAGGACCGCGCGAAGATCGCGCGTGAGTCTCTGGTCGAGGCGGAGGCGCTCCGCCGCGAAGCCGACGGCGCGCGCGCCGAGGCGGAGGCTGCCCTCGCCCGGAACGCCGACGCGCTGCGGCACGCCGAGTCGAGGATCGAAAACCTGCGGAGCGCGTTTGCCGAGGCGGCGAACCGAGCAGCCTCCGCCGAGTCCGAGCTCGGCCAGGCGCGTCGCTCGGCCGCGGGCTCGGCAGACCGAAAGGGCGTCGCCGCGGGGGACCGAGAGACGCGATGGCGCGAGGCGCAGCGGCGCCAGGCGTCCATCGTCTCGAAGATTCGCCAACGCGTGGGCGCGACGAAAGCGTCGCCCGAGGCGTCCTCGCCCGAGGCGTCCTCGCCCGCGGCGGCGGCGGCGGCGCGCTCGCCCCTGAGCTCGAGCAGCCCATCCGTGGAACGCGCTCGCGCGCAGGCGCGCGCGGCGCTCGAGAACGTGCGCGACGTCGCCGAGTCCCTGGGAAGCGCGCGGCGGACCCCGAAGCCTTCCGAACGCCCGCCGCGCGGGTGGAGCGCGTCGAAGAAAACGCCCGAAAAGTTTTCGGGTTGGTCGCCGCGCGACGAAAACGCGCCGCCGCCGCCAAACGGCGTCGCTCCGGAATCAGACGCGCGAGCGTGAAGCGCCCGCGACGTGAAGGTTGGACATCGACAGACGCGTGGGTTATTATGCGGATCGGTCCTTCTCTTGTCTCGACGCCGAGCGCGCGGTTTTTCACCCGAAGAGCGCGCACGCGGCGCTCTCGACCATCTGATGAGGTCACAGAACTTTAATTTTACGAGGCGAGACGATGAGAATCAGACTGAGAGCGCTTTACAAACGAAATGCGCCAGCCATGCCAGCGTGTGGCCATCTTTTCACTCTTCCAACGACACTCTTCGACGCGCACCGCGTGGGGGGTCAAAGAGGCCAGGATGATGTCCAAGGCGCGAAAACGGGCGCTTCCCCTGCGCACGACGGGTGCGGGTATCTTGTGTTGGCGCGAAACCGTTCGCCGAAAGCAAGGCGCGACCCCCGCGGGTCCTAAGATCGCGTGGCTCGGGCTTCACGTACTCATAATCAGCCTCCTGCGCGCGATGGACAACGACCTGACCGCGGGAGGCGCGGGGTACCAGGCCGCATTCTGGTTCGCGGTCGTGGGCAACGTCGTGGCGTTCGCGTGCGCGGCGAACAGCAACCCAGGGTACGTGGACGAGCGGGACCGGGGGGACCGGGACGCGCTCGCCGAGCGGGGGAGCGTCCGGGGGATGAGCCGCGGGGTTGACGACGACGACGTCGCCCCCGTCGTCGTCGCCGGCGACGGCGACGCGACCGGCGCCGCAGAAACCGACCCGCCGCGGGATAAAGGGAAAGCCCCCGCCGCTGTCGCGACCGTGACTCTCACAGAGGCGGAAGACGACGAAGACACGCACATGGAGCTGCTGGCCACGGGGACCTCGTCGAGCGGCGGCGGCGCCGACGACGCCGGCGTCGCCGTCGACGACGTCGCGCCGCTGGGCCAGGTGTGCGGGCACTGCGACGCGTGGCAGGGTTTGCGGACGAAGCACTGTCACGACTGCGGCCGGTGCGTGCGCAAGTTCGACCACCACTGCTTCTGGGTCGGAACCTGCGTCGGGGAGAAGAACCACGCGCGGTTCGTGACGTACCTGTTCACGGAGACGGCGGGGATATTGTGGGCGTTTCACATCAGCAACACGGGCGTGCGCATGTACAACACGTGGGACGAGATGTTTTCGAAAAACGCGGGCCCGGTGCTCATGTCCTTCGCGCTGTTCCTGTTCATCCTGTTCGTGGGCGGGCTGTTCGGGTTCCACGTATTCTGCATCGCGACCAACCAGACCACGTGGGAGATCGCCAGCAAACGAAAAATCTCCTACCTCAAAGGCGTCCCGGACAACGTGTACGCCTTCGACCGCGGGCTGGCCAGAAACGCGCGCGAGTTCTGCTGCGCGCTGCCGCCGGCGAGGTACGAGATGCGCTCGCTGCGGGAGCTCAGGCAATTTAGCGAGAAGGAGACCATCTGGGAAAACAGGTACTGGGTGTGTTGTTAGAGGACGCGCGGACGGACGCGCGTGGAGTCGCGCGTAGAGTCGCCGGGTATGTAAAGGTATCGTATAGCTCCGTATCAGAATGGACGACGTCTCGAGACGACGTCTCGCGCGCGCGGAAAAAAAAAGACGTTCATCCCCTCTCGTACGCGATCTCGGCGACAATCACCTTCCCCTCCGGGACGCGCCACGCCGGTTTCTCGGGCACCTTCTCGAAGTACACCACCTCGTTCTCCTTCGCGTAC
>Ga0206682_10004296_pt1 | contig 11688 bp, 14 predicted proteins | sample M240m12015metaG_FD_155444 | JGI IMG/M metagenome (GOLD analysis project Ga0206682, IMG submission 155444) | Ammonia-oxidizing marine archaeal communities from Monterey Bay, California, United States - M2 40m 12015 | ecosystem: Environmental > Aquatic > Marine > Intertidal zone | place: USA... | reverse complement strand
TATACTTTACACTGGAATGATGTGCTCGTACGGGCGAGGTCAAAGCAATCGAGGGTTGCTGCTCGCTCAACGATCATGAAGTCTTCGACTATCTTATTCTTGGATATGATAGCATTTTGAGCGTTTGCGGTTGGTTCGTGTTTCCAGGGGAGTAGCTTATATCCGATGGGGTGTGCGTGCTGTGCTAGGGTGTTCCATTTGTCCTGGACCGGTTCGGGTATTTTCTCGACGTATGAGTGACCATAGCATACTTTGACCAAATCGTGGATACTTTCCGTCCCGTATGTCCGAAATACTCCAGACAGCTCATCATTTGTTGATTGCAGCCTAGAGATAATATCTCCTGTGTTCGTCCCAGAGTCCGGCACTGTGTTCTGCAGTGTCTCGTATATGGTTTCCAGACTGCGAGCACACTGATTCACCTGGCTGGCGCTCGCGATATCCATGGTTTTGTATCGCGTTACGGCCCGGATAGTCTTATTAACCATACTTCTGTATTCAATGGTTTTTGACATTAGGTTATGTTCGATGACCGGCTGGCTCTTTGCCATCTGTTTTTTCCTAGATTTCTTCTCAGGCATTGGATTATACACAGATGATTTTGTCCATAATCATCTGTGTATGGTCTTTAAGATTTGCCGATATGGTACTTCAATATGGGTATACCCTGCTACTTTGTCAGCTTGATCCGGAAATACCCCGAACTTATGGTGGATTTCGAGCGGAAACAAGGGCCAGTAGATCTTCTATATCTTGATTCGAACTCTATAGTCTATGATGCACTAAGGGATATTGACGTTACTGAAAAAGATGTTGACGGTTCAGTGATTAAAGCAGTCCTTGCAAAGTTGGATGAGTATCTCAGCGTGGTAGCTCCTCGTGAAAAGGCAGTAATAGCTTTTGATGGTGTGGCTCCAGCGGCGAAAACCAGTCAGCAGCGTGAACGGAGGTACAGGAGTAGTCTCGAGCGGAGTGTCCAGTCAAAAGGGGGGTCGGTATGGGACACTTGTAAGATCACTCCTGGTACAGAGTTCATGGAGAGACTTATGACGTCTCTCACGAGACACTATAATCGCAACAAGAAAGTATTGTTATGTCCATCGACCCAGCCAGGTGAAGGTGAGCAGAAGATCTTCGAGAACATTCGCAGTATGAATTTGGTGGAGAAATCAGTGGTTGTGTATGGGCTAGATGCGGATCTTATTATGCTATCTTTGTTGCACTACACGAGATGTAAGACGCTTTCTCTTTATCGAGAGACACCCCATTTCATTAGGTCCATCAGCAGGACGCTTCAGCCGGGGAAAACTTATTTGCTCGATGTGCGTGGGCTGGCTGACAGACTGTATAGTGACTTAGGTGGTAGGACTAACTGTGTGAGAGACTATGTGCTTATGTGCTTCGTTATGGGAAATGACTTTCTCCCGCATTTTCCGTCGATTAGTCTAAGAGATGGTGGACATGACATCATAATGAGGGAGTACAATGCCGCTATGAAATCCGAGGGGCATGATGTTGGCCTCTCCACCGGAGATTCGATAAACTGGAGAGTATTTAAGAAGTTGATCCGATCACTTGGTGAACGAGAGGCTCATGCGATTCGGACGAAGGTAAAGGATCGCGAAAGACTCGAGGGTATGCCCGCTAGAAAAAGAGAGAAGCAGTCGATCGAGGACAGTATTCTCATGGACATACCAGTACACTGTAGGGGGTTAGAGAAGGCTGTAATGTTTGCCAAGCCGGGTTGGAGGGAGCGCTACTATCGAGTCCTGCAGGGTGTAGAACCAGATTCTACTCGGATGAAGATGCTTGCACATGAGTATCTCAGAGGTATAGAATGGACTTGGTCGTATTATGTTTCTGGATGTAAGGATTGGCGGTGGTGTTATCCTGTTTCATACCCGCCTCTGTTTTCGGATTTGGTGGGTATTGTACCGGACTTCTCTATGGAGTTGCTACCCCCGTCGTCCGCTGAGGCATATACTCCTGAAGAGCAACTACTGCGTGTGGTCCCTGCGAGATCTGCGGGGGTGGTTCCGATAGGGATACGTGATGTCGTGGGTGCGAAGGGTGAGCATATCGAGCACAAGTGGGCATTCTGTCGATACTTCTGGGAAGGGAATATAGAGTTTAGGGATCATGAGATCATATCTGTTGAGACATTAGCATGACAGAGAACAGAATAGTAATCATTGGAGCTTCATGGTGTGGACCGTGTAAGGTCCTGAAAGGGTTTGCAGCGGATGTGCTAGAGAAGCAGAATGTGAATGTGAAGGTTGTCTACTTAGATATCGATGATGATGAAGAAGAGGTAGAAGCCATTGGCGTTTCTAAGCTCCCTACAGTGGTTTTTGAGTCGAACAAGAAAGAGGTCTCTCGATTCGTCGGTTCAAAGCGTGATGGGTTCGAGAAGTTCGTGGGAACAGTGGGCATGCATTTGACTTTAGATAGTGCTTTTGCTGACGCATAGTATATGGACTTGGATCTGTCACATTATGATTACGACGATCTTAGGGGGCTATTTCAGCTACCAAATCCGTACACGCGGAGTGAGTGGAAAGCGGTGTATTCTGTGGTGAAGGCTGTTCATCCGGATAAGTCTCGGCTGGATGGTAGCTACTTCGACTTCTTTAAGAAAGCACATGCATTATTGGGTGCAGTTTTACAGACGCGTGGTCATAGAAAGGATATTGACGATGTTCTAGGTCGGGCTGAGCGAGAGAAAATAGGGGCGATGTCTCATGAACAGTTTAGCGAGTGGTTTAATACTGCATTTGAGGAAGTAAATGGAAAGGAGAAAGGTGTTGGCTACGGTGATTGGTTAGCATCAGACGAGGGTCTTGTGGAGACAGGTGAGGGGGGCAGTGTCCACACTTACTTTTCGAATCAGCGTGCTAAAGGTGCTGGTCGAGCTGCACTTGTGGTCACAGATTGTGGATCATCGTTTGATGTTATCGGTGAAGAACCATCAAGCTATTCGTCTTCTATGTTTAGTAAGTTGCAGTTTGACGACGTACAGGCGGCACATAGTCAGACATTCATACCTGTAGACTTCAGTGATTTCCGGAAGGCGGATATGGTGGAGACATTAGAGCAGAGACAGCAGGCAAGATCGAATGCGTCGCTCGCGGTGAGATCTACAGCGGACTCCGTAAGTGAGCTCAGTAGCATTAGGAAGAAGCAAGAAGCATCTGGTATGGCTAGGCAATACCGCCTAACACGCCAGATGGAGGAAAGTACACAGCGTCAGTCCGATGTTACTGGGAGACTGTTAGCTTTGAAGAGTAGTATGCGATAAAATGTGCTTGCATGTTATACGAAGATGTCATTCCAGAAACTTGCGGCGTATGCGGTATTGCTTGGTAGCGTAGTGATTCTTGGCGAGTGGTACCAGTATCGAGTGGATAGTAACGGCGATCCGGACAAGCTTGCCTATCGGGAAATCATAGACAAACACATGTTTAGTAGTAATACCAGCCTCCAGGGCAAAATACCTCTATGGATACCCATTGAACATGCTGCAAATGCTAGGTATTGGCCTTCTTTTGGATCTCGGATGACCAATCGCGTAAACAAGCCCTATTTCAGCTTGTGTATCGAAACTATCGTGAAAAACGTAGGTCCCGAATATGAGGTAGTTATTATAGACGACGCATCATACGGTGCACTTATACCAGGATGGGATATTGAAATGGGCCTTGTTGCTGAGCCTATGAAGAGTAATATCCGCACTCTAGCTCTTTGGAAGGTTCTTTACTATTATGGTGGCGTTTTGTGCCCTCCATCGACTGTTTGCCTCAAGAGTATTTCTTACCTAGAAAGTGCGGCGACTACGGAATTGTTTAGCGTGGAGCAGGTGGCAACAGCTTACAGTGATAACCTGTATCAGGCTAACCCGCGGTTTGTTGGATGCCGCAAGGAGAATACTGGGATGCTCAACATGATAACAAAATTAGAGTCCTTACTCTCTTCAGATTCTACAGATGCAGTCGCCTTTACAGGAGGGATCCAAGCAATCATGGCACAGTGTAAGGGTATGTCTGTGGTTAATGGAAAATTGGTAGGGTCGAGAAATGTATCTGGCTCCCCTGTTAGCCTTGATGGACTTTTCGAAGGGGTGGGGTTCTCCCCAGAGTTGGTGTGTCTTGTGCTGCCTGAACAGGCGATTGATGCCCGACTCAAGTATGGATGGTTCTCGCGGATGAGTCAGGATCAGGTCTTGAATAGTTCTGTCCCTTTCGTTTCGATAATCAGGCAAGCTCTTCAACAATGATCTTGTAGTGGATAGTGTACTTTGTATGATGATATAATGTTCTTGAGCTGATTGGTATATTATGTAGCTTGCATATTTGTCTAATGACAGTCATGAGTGATTTTGCGTCTTTGACTTTTCTTGAATAGTACCATTTTGATGGGTAGTAGTATGCCTTTGTTGCACAAAGGAATATCGCAATTGATGATTCCCTACCCTTTCTTTTGAGGAGCTCATCATATATCACGTATCCATTTCTCTCTCGTTGCCCTATGTCACTTAGGAACGCGATCAGAATCTCTTTGGGTACTTTTTTACGGAAGATCGAGGAATTCATATTATCCTCCAATGACATTAAAAATTTCGAGTACAAATAGTCTCAGGTGCAGCCGGTCCGTGTGGCACGAGTGACACGTCCCGACGTATCGGGCTGTAGTTTTAGTGGCCTCGTATTTCTGTATGTCACTGAGAGTAGGCAATAAACGCAGGGCATGGAAAAACCCATCTAGAATATCTAGCGGTGAGTACCCGTGTGCACATATGTTGTCGGCAATATCGAGAGCATCGGCGACTGCATTAGCTTGAATAGCTTGTATTAGCCGCTCATAGTAAGTAAAGTCCACTGCGACACAATGACGTTTGCATTGTTCGAGGGACATAGGTCCGCCAACGAGACAAAGCTTATCCAGGGTGCTGAGTAAAGTCCGAGGGCATCTGTTGCATGTGCTAAGTACAAATTTGCATACATCATGATCAATTAATGTTGATTCTTCAGCGAGAATATGGTTCATAATGGATTGCATGCCATCGTCCTCGATTCGAGGTATGTTGATTGTAGTGAATCGAGAGACAAGGCCATCTACGATGCGATGTTCGCTGGTTGCAGTGGCGATAAATTGGGTTATGTGGGCAAATGCGTCAATCGTGCTACGCAGGACTTGTTGGCTCTGTTCGTTTACTATGTCGATATCGTCAATGATCACGAGCCTTTTTTTGCGGGTGGCGTTGTTCTTGCAGAAGGTACGGACGTCGTTACGGAAGAAGTTTATTCCATTCTCACTGACATTGTTGATAGAAAGGATATCACACTCCGCAACTCCTATCGTTCGACCGATTGCTTTGGCAATACTGGTTTTTCCTGTCCCAGGTGGACCAACTAGAAGGGTGTTTAACCGGGCATTGGTCCCAACCGCAGCTAAGGTGCGGTGAACTCCTGGCGGGAACTGAAACTTACAGAGAACCTTGGGTTCGTACTTACTCGTAAAGGGGATGTACATTAATGGGGACACTATGGTGTTCTTTAGTACTTTGCGGTGTAATAGTTTATAAGTATTTCGGAACGAGTTGTAAGACGATGAGTACGCATTATGATACCCTCGGTATTCAAGAAACGGCAACTCATGAAGAGATCAAGAGTGCATGGAGAGAGTTGGCTTTCGCACTTCATCCTGACAGGAACCAAGGGGGGGGGTCTGCGAAATTTGTAGAGGCAAGCGTCGCCTGGGATGTCCTATCGGATCCGGGTAAACGTAGAACCTATGACATGCAATGCTCACAACCCGATTTGCTGGAAACTGTGGGTAGAGATGACCATCCATTTACAGCAGATGTTTTTAATGTCCTTTTTGAGGAGGCGGCCCGAATGAGGGGGTTCTTCTCTGAGGAAGGATCTCGCAACGGGGTTAGTACCCGACCAGTGGTGAAGCCGCACCCCATATTGAAGAAGGTGACATGCCCTCTGGTTGATGCATTCTTGCGGCCTGAAGTTCCCATTAGGATAGAGAGGTGGGCAGTTGTTGATGGGAAGCAGGTTGATAATAGCACTGTTGTACACGTGAAGGTGCCGACCATTGATAGCGAAGGCAGAGGTGTGGTGGTCTTAAAAGGAGAAGGGAATTCTCTTAGTAAGAGGATCAAGGGTGATGTGAAAGTGGCATTCCAGGTTTTCTTAGGTAAAGGAGTGAAACTGCTAGAGAGTGGAACGGTTGAGTATGCTTCGGACCTCACGCTGAGGGAGTCACTAACGGGATTTTCTCTCGATTTTGAACATCCAGCTGGCAAGATTTACAATATATCGTCTAAGGAGTCTGTTGTGCCTCATGGACACCATCATGTCATACCGGGTGCAGGATTGGAGAGGAATTGTGGTGTAAAAGGAGACTTTGTTTTGGTGTTCAACGTCGTTTTCCCGACGATGTTGAACAGTTCTGCTAGAGAAGCTATTCGAGGGATTCTCGCTTAAGTGATTCGTCTGGTTTCGATGCCGGCATCGACTAAGTATATCGAATTCTCGGTCATGACCAGATATTCGTTGCCAACCTTGAAGATCTTGGTAATCGGGGATGTGTACTCCTCTGCACTCTTGACTAGAAGTTTTTCGTCGCTGTCCCTCACGCCGACAACCACAGTTTTGTCGATGGATCCCTGCCAATAGTCGAGGACGATTGGTCTGTCGTCGACAATCGCTTTCTGGACAGCATGAGAGAGTGTTTCGTTACTCGGCATTCTGTAGGTACCTGAAGTTTCTGACTCGGTTGTTGCCATTTTAATCTAGAGTAACAAGTATTCCTTAAGCTTTCGTACGCGGATATCATTCTCTCGATGGACAGTAAGATGGCCGAGATGTCATTATTGAGCAGCAACAACTATCTCAGTGAACTTACTGAGAAACCAGAGGATCTCGTCAGGGCATTTGAGGGGCTAGTTGATAAGACCACTACTAGCTATATGGCTGAGAATAGGGAGCGAAGTGGATGTGTGGCTAATCTTATTATAGGAATCTACTCGGTTATGCATGTGTTCCGTATGGTTCTTTTGTACACTAGATCGAGGCAGTTGGCTCTATATCATGCGTCACGGGCAGGAGTATACTTCCTGGAGTTTGTATCCCAGATAACGGATAATGGACAGCATTACCTGCAGTTAACGCCTAAAGATGCCATAATGTTTGCTTACAAGAAGACTTTATTTGACATTAACACAGAGTACCGGTCGAAGTTTGTAGCGACCGAGCAGCAGATTGCCGTCCTATCACCTTGTATGGCAATTATTAATGTAAGTATTCGTCTTCGTTGCTATGAACTTGAGAATATTACTAGGGACCATGCTGAATTCGATCTTGGGTTAGCCAACAGACAACACCGGGCAGTGCATCAGGCTTTGCTCTCTTGTTCCCAAGTAACTGTCGAGGCTATGGGCGATCTCCTAGATGTAATGATAGCAGACAAATTACATTCAGTCATGTGTAGGGGGTTGATTCTAGCACTGGCACGGAGACTGAAGAAAAAAGGTGGGAAACTTGATGTTTCTAAGTTCCATGTGGTTACTGGGGGTGGCCACATTAATGTCGCTAAAGTAGCTGCGATGCTAGTCGTCTAAGTCGTCAGGCTGCCGTTGTGTTACTACAATGTACTTCGTCTTACGCTTTTTCGATCGAACCTGCTGGGGTGTTGTTATTTTCGGACTTGCTGTGCATATCCTGGAGTGATACTGAGCTAGTAATGTTTTGAGTTGTTCGTAGACACTATGAAGAGTATTCTCGTTACAACGACCTACGATTAGCACAGACCCCGTCCGGAACACCATGAATGAGACTTCCTGACAAGCCCTCTCGCCTTTGCGGCCAGCACAGCTAGTACTGCACTTACAGACGCCATCGCCTATGTTTGTGTTGTTCTTCCTGGACATGAAGAATTTACATTGGATTCCAGGGTAAGAACATGGGTCATAACTGACATGGAGACCACGCTCATACTTGAGTATGTCGACAAGTGTGTCTCTGTCGATGTAGAAACCGCAATTGAAGTTTGAGTTCACCAGGACAGTGTCGATGGTTGCGGGGTTGTGTATTATGGGAGGGCAACCGGGTTTGTTGAGGAAGGAACATACTAGCTTGAGGGAATTATCCAGGAGTTCCTGTGAGAGCATGCCTGGGAAGGAGAGCTTGCCTGTATTGAACACCTTGAGGTTGACTTCATTGTAGGTTCCTTGACAGAACACTCGGAGCACCAACATGAAGCAGTTGTAGAATGCACCTTTTTCCTTGTTCCGCTGGGATATTATGTCCTTTTTGCATAGTCCGATGTTGACCTTTGATATGAAAGGGTGTGCAGCTGTCGGGGCACTTGCCGTACCCCGAATTGGAGTTAACTTGGCACACTCGATACCGTCGACGTAACCCTGGATATTCTGTACTTCACTAGTAGTATAGCAGGTTGTCTTCATCTGTTTCTTTATTACGCCATCAGCCCTCCTTGCATAGGGAATGACTGGTAGGCGCCAGAAGATATTATCTAGGTCTAGTGAGTTTGTGTCGAGGTACACGATCTTTGTCTTTGTAGAGATGTATAGGTCTGTTGGTGGGGGTCTAGTCTCCTCAGATGAGCATGCGGTCGACGGTGTCGTCAACGCTGGGGCATGTGATGCTTTTGTGCTGCAAAATGTATTCCATTGTTGTTCAAGTGCTGCTGTCATATGGTTTCCTAAAGTCCTGAGAGATCTCTAAGTTCAATTTGAATAATCTAGAGTATCTACAATGGAGAGCGAAGCAAGCGTAGTACGCAGTGCACCTCAGCCATCTTTAGAGTCCAAGACAAGTACATTCGATCCCAAAGTTCCACCCCGCAGTAGTTTTTTGTCGAAGCTCCGCACACGACTTGCATTCTATAATTGAAACCGACGTAGCTGTAACAATGTCTGTTTTGCGTGATAGGGTGAATCCTGAGTGCTAGGATTCGCAGATATTGTAAAAAATGCAAGTGATTCTCGATTTGCACGAACCTTCTCTGCTTTCGTGCGTATCAACCAGTCTAGGAGATGATAGATTACATCCCGCTCATGACAGTTTTTACATTCACTAAGGGTTCGCAATTCCCTGTGTAATGTAGCTAGGTCGACGTTGGTATCCGTGATATTTGAGTACAGCATTTCGACATCAGAGTCACTTATTTTGGAATCACATGGCGAGTGTGCAAACAGCTGCAGGGCATTAATCATGCTCCGAACATCTGATCCGTATGTATCTATGATTATACACAAGTCGTTCTCTTGACACGAGACATCTTCGCCTTTTGCTACTGCATCTAGCAATGACAGAAGCGAACTTCGTGGAGTGGTATTGAACCTAGCTAAGACGAACATACTCTGTAACGCTTTATCTATGCGACTGATGTAGTTGCAGATTAAACAAAAGCGTACATTAGTACTGTGCTCTTGAATTATGTGACGAAGTGCGACCTGGGCATTCTTAGTCATGGCATCTACCTCATCGAGTATAACAAATTTCAGTCCTTCTGTGAAGAATGCATGTGCTGACACAAATTGGAGTATTTGAGTACGTATTATGTCGATACCTCTGTCATCTGATGCATTCAGATGCATAGTGTGGTCTTTGGCCACTTGTGATGTGCATTCCTGGTATTCCCTGACCAGGTTAATGATAGTAGTTGTTTTTCCGGTTCCAGGTGGTCCATAGAGCAGGAGGTTGGGGAAGGTTTGTTTTTTTAGGATACAACCAAAGAGTTGTTGGTTGGCATCATCCAGAACGACCTTTGCTAGGGTCTGTGGTCGATATTTTTCCGCCCATGGGGTATCTGCCATTATTATGTAAGGTGTCGCTGGTCTAAATTGAATCGAATTTAAGAGACATTTGGGAAGCATTATAATGGCACAACTACACATCGTTATAGGAGCAATGTTCAGTGGGAAGTCGACCCGACTACTAGAGGATGTTCGGACGGCTTATTTGCAGGGTCGAAAACCCTTGGTGGTCAATCATTCTTTAGACACTCGGCGAGGGGCGGATGTTGTCACGTCGCATAGGGGGGACTCTATTCCCTGTGTGCAATCTAGCGACCTATCTGCTCTTGTACAGCACCTACAGGCTTCGGACCCACAGGAGTCGGTATCTTGTGAGGTAGATGTTTCAGGAGCGTCAGTCAACTATACATGGACACCATCTAATGGGAAGTGTATTGTACTAGTTAACTGTGATTCGACATCCCGCACATGGTCGTTCAGTGGCACTACCCCCATGGATGCAATTGCAGGGGCAGCGGAGGTCGTCGATGTGAGTCGGGATGGTCTGCTATGTTTGCTAGCGGCTGAGAAGCAGGGTTCGTCAGATACCTATGATTGTGTCTTTATCGACGAAGGTCAGTTCTTTGGTGAGCAACTCGTGGAGTTTGCCCGAGTCTGTGTTGATGTGCACGGCTGCAACCTCCATGTGTATGGTCTTGATGGTGACTATGGACGGTGTAAGTTTGGGAACATTATTGATCTTGTTCCGATGTGCGACAGCATTGAGAAGATTACGTCAACATGCGGTGTTTGTAAGAAGTCACCCGGGTTGTTTTCAAAGCGGCTTGTCGCTGGTGGAGATCAAGTCCTAGTGGGATGTACAGAATATGTGAACTGCTGCCGGAAGTGCTATTTAGTTGAAAGCATTTGATGAAACGGCTTAGACTTCTTTCGGATGATTTGCTATTGAATGCCAGATACAACTGAACGACGAAAACGGGGTAGGAAACCGAGAGGAGGGAAAGTAGTAGGTACAGCGATGATAAGTGCTGATGCGACATCCGTTAGTCAGAATATTATTTTGCATTTACTCTGCTCGACGTTAGATGTTACGACAATTGAGGCAGAGAATGTTGTGAATGACCCACAAATTTCTGACGGAAGCGATATCAGTTCAGCGGGACATGTATGTGAACCATCTTCCCAAGTTCTTGTACCTAAGACCGGAAATGATCTTTGGGAAAAAGTGCGAAAGCTGAATGATGTTCTCCACCGCACAAGCGGTCTTGGTAAAAGCAGTGATTGCTTTTGGTGCACATGCGGATTTAGCACCCCCCCGATACATATTCCGAGATGCGTGAAGGCGGATTCTATAGAGTGCTATGGGTGTTTTTGTTCACCCGAGTGTGCCCTTGCGTTCTTGCTGAAAGAAGGTGCCGATAAGTCCCAGACATGGGAGAGAGTTGCTTTACTGAATACTGTGTATGGTGCTGTATTTGACTACGCAAAGAGCATTCGGCCGGCACCACCACCACATTACTTACTCGAGAAGTATTATGGCTCTCTCACGATTGATGAGTATCGGGAGCTGCTTGGTTCTAACAAGCGGTTAATTGTAGTTGACCGCCCATTGACCAGGGCAGTTCCGCATCTTTTTGATGATTGCGATGAGATGTCTGACCCGGCTCTGTTGCCAGTAAACAAGAACGAAATTTTGAAAAGTGCTTTTGGATGTGTGTAGGGTATTTTGTATAAAGCCCTACACACAACATTTAGACGAGATAGTGCAAGTATTTGAAAGAATGACTCCCTTGGATCTCTTGGTCCGGGTAGTATCTATCATAGGTAGTGATAAGGGTGATTCACTGGTGGATGCATATACGCTTGGTGCTGACCGAGTGGATGCTAGCGAATTCATA
>Ga0206682_10004292_pt1 | contig 11705 bp, 5 predicted proteins | sample M240m12015metaG_FD_155444 | JGI IMG/M metagenome (GOLD analysis project Ga0206682, IMG submission 155444) | Ammonia-oxidizing marine archaeal communities from Monterey Bay, California, United States - M2 40m 12015 | ecosystem: Environmental > Aquatic > Marine > Intertidal zone | place: USA... | reverse complement strand
CCGCAAAGAGAAAAAGGTGTCCCGGAGAAAAAAAATTTCGATCGATCCAGGGGGTGCCAAGTTCGGCGTCGCGTCCTCTCCCCGGCGCACACCCACGGGCACACCCACCGGTCACGCGAACCCCCGTGCACGCGCGCGTCGACGAGCCGTCCGCGCGCGACGTCGTCGCCCGCCGCGATGCGTTTCGAGGATGACATCGACGACGCCGAGCTCCTGGAGCTGATGGACGCGCCGACGGTGCCCAGATCCGCGGGCGACGGCTCGCGGGGGACGAACGCGACGCCGGCCGCGGAGGCCCCCGCGGTGGCGACCGCCGCCCCCGAGGTCGACCCCGCGCTCGCCTCGTCCCTGACCGCGACGCTCAAGAAGTTCTTCGGCCACGACGCGTTCCGCGCCGGCCAGCTGGACGTCGTCGCCGCGGCCGTCTCCGGGCGCGACGCCGCGGTGTACTGGAGCACGGGGTCGGGCAAGTCGATGTGCTACCAGGTCCCGGCGCTGCACACCGGGCGGACCACGCTGGTGGTCAGCCCGCTCGTGTCGCTGATGCAGGACCAGGTGACGCACCTGAACAACACCGCGGGCGAGGGCCGCGCGGAGCTCGCGGCGTTCCTGGGCAGCGCGCAGTCGGATCCGAGCGTGCAGGAGCGCGCGCTGCGCGGCGACTTCGCCGTGCTCTACGTCACCCCCGAGAAGCTCGTCGGCTTCGTCGACGACGACGACCTTCCTAAAAAGAGTACCGAGCCGACGTACTTCGTGCGGCGTCTCCAGGAGATGGTCGAGGCGAAGACGCTGGGCCTCGTGGCGGTGGACGAAGCACACTGCGTATCGCAGTGGGGGCACGACTTCCGCGCCGCCTACCGCGCGCTCGACGCGCTGCGCTTGTACCTCGCGCCGAACGGCGAAGTGCCGCTCATGGCGCTCACCGCGACCGCGGTGAGTGCGGTGAGGGACGATATCGACAAAGTGTTGGGGTTAAGGACACCGTTCGTGGCGGTGAACAGCTGCGACCGCCCCAACCTGCGCGTCCGCGTCGCGAAGAAACGCGGCGCGGAGACGGATTTTAAATTTCTCGCAGACGCCGCGCGCGACGCGAACGGGTCCGTCATCGTGTACTGCCCGTCCGTGCGCGAGACGGAGGCGGTGTGCGAAGCGCTGCGTGCTAAGTTTGGACAAAACGCATCTGTGGGCGTGTACCACGCGCGTCTGTCGCCGGCGCAAAGAAAAAAGACGCACATGGACTTTTTGGTCGGCGCGGTGAAGGTGGTCGCCGCGACGGTGGCGTTCGGGATGGGCATCGACAAGCCGGACATCCGTTTGGTCGTGCACTACGGCGCGCCGAAGACCATGGAGGAGTACTACCAGCAGGTGGGCCGGGCGGGAAGGGACGGCCTGCCGAGCGAGTGCCTGATGCTCTACGGCGACAACGACTTCGTGAAGTACGCCTCCGACTTTTACGTCGGCAAGTTATCGCAAAAGGCGCGAGAGACGCAGAAGAAAAGCACGGACGCGCTCGAGCGTTTCGCGCGCGACGCGCGCGGGTGCAGACGAGCGGGCATTCTGCGACACTTCGGGGAGACGACACCGAACACGTGGCGCCCCGCACCACGTCACCTCGGCGACGCGACATCAGCGGGGACATCCCGCGACAACAAACCTCTCGTTCCGCGTCGCGTCTGCGGGACGTGCGACGCGTGCTCGCGTCTGTTCGAGTCGGCGGCGAGCGGGAAGGCGCTCGAGGCGGAGTACACTTTGGAGTGCGCGCCCGTTCTGATGGCCGTCGCGAGAGGCTTCCCCGGCTCCGGCGCGAGCATGACACACGTCGTGGCGCTCGCGACGGACTCGAACCCGCCCGCGAACGGGCGCGCGCCCGCGGCGGGCGTCCGCGAACGCGTGCGCGCCGCGCGCCTCGCGTTGGCGCCGACCGCGCGGTCGCCGGCGTTCGTCAAGGAGATCACGCGCGCGTTGGCGGAGAACGGTTATTTGCGCGCCGTCGCGGTGAAGAGCGAGTACGGCTCGTACGAGGTGTTCCAAACCACGCCACAGGGTGTCGCGGTGGCGAACGCGGCGTTCGATGTGTTCGCGTCGGATGATCGTGGTCACACGCAAAACCCTAAACTCGACGCGGCGGCGCGCCGCGAAGCCGCGCTCGCCGCGCTGGCGCGCCGCGCCCCCGGCGCGCGGGTGATCCTCCCCGTGCCCGAATCTTTGGCGCGCGCCGAGGCGGACGCGAAGGCGGCGGCGGACGCGAAGGTGCTCGAGCTCGAAACCGCGGGCGTGGACACGAGCGCCATCCCCGCCGCGGAGCTCGAGGCTGGTTCCGGTCCTGCGCTCAACGCCGAGCTCCAGTGGGCGCGCGCGATTGCCAAGCTGCGTCAGAGCGGCGACGACGCGAAACGCGCGCGCGCGAACGCGATGGCGGAGCTTTTGCGCCGCGTCGAGCGATGGCGCGACTCGACCGCCGAGAAACTCGGTATGGCCCCCGCGTCGGTGTTCGCCTCGTTCGTCGCGAAACGCGTGGCGTACACGTGCGCGTCCGGCGGCCACCTGGACGTCGAGAGCCTGCGCTCCGCGGGCGTACGCGTGGCGGGCGCCGACGGTTTGGCCGCGGAGCTGAAGAGCGCCGCCGCCGAGCTTGGTTTGGCGCGCGAAACATTCGGCGGCGCGGGTGACGCGTCCGACAAACGCATGCGCCTCGCGTCGTTCGCGCCTGTTACACCCTGGCCGTTCGCGGTGTACAAGCCGCGGAAGAAGAAGGGCTGCCCCGACGAGCCTCCGCCGTGGGAGACGTCTTGGCGCCGTTTCGCGGGCGGCGAAGCGCCCGCGGCGATCGCGCTGACGCAGCCGAGCGGCCGCGCCGTGCAGGTCACCACCGTGGTCGGGCACCTGCTCGAGGCCCTGACGCAGGGCCGAACGGTGGACTTCAAACGACTGGGGTCGTTCGAGGGACTCGCCGACCGGTTCCCGACCGAACGCGAGTGGCGCGCGATGGACGACGCGGCGGACGAAACCGCGCAGGACCCGGCGGGCGACCCCGCGTCCTTCTCGCAGCGGGAGCTCCTGCGCGGCGACGCGCTTTTGGGCGCGGAGGCGGTGGACGTGGACCGCGAGCTGAAGTCGGAGAAGCAGAGAGCGGCGGAGGCTTCGTGGTACGACAAGATCCGCGTCTACGTCGCGCTGCGAAGAGCGGGCGTCGAACCCGAGTGGGACGACGCGGACGAAGCCGCGCCGGACGCGAAGCGCGCCAGGACGAACCACCGGTAGGTAGAGACGCTCGTTTCGTGTGAACTACTTACTCGTACGTCGTATGATAACACGAGCTGTTCGAGCTGTTCATCGTATCGCATCGACGCTTTTGTGATCACTTGATGTTTCTCCTCGCCGCGGCTTCGACGTAGGCGGTGAAGGTGTCGCGTTTCCGGAAGAACCGCTTGTCCGGCGGCTCGACCTCGTCCTCGTCCCACACGAAATCGGTTTTGTAATGCGCGCGCGTGTTCATGGTGGAGGGGTCGTACCGCGCGTTGCCGTTCTTCCACAGGCTGCGCCCGATCTCGTTCGCCATGGCGTTGTCCCGCTGCCACTGCGTCAGGGTCGCGGGGTCCACGTCCCCGTCCCCCGCGGAACCGCTCGCGCTCGCGTCGGAGCCGCCCACCTTTCCCGGTCGCCTGGTCCTGGCCAATTCCGCAGCGATCGCCTCTTCTTTCGCCTTCTCCTCAGCCTCGAGCTCGGCGAGCTCGGCTGCGAAGTCTGTGGCCATCGCGGCGTTGCGGTATCGGTCCTCCTTGACGATCTGCTCGGTGACCGCCTGGTTTCGGGCGTTGTCGAACCATCCCGCGCGGGTGACCTCGGACATGGTCGCGCGTCTCGAAGTGACCGATTAGGAAATTCTCGCAACAGCCAAAAGCGCACCTCAATCACCGCATGACCGCGACGAGTTCCCTGGCTTCCCTGGGCGAGGAATCTGAACGCACGCCTGGAAGGAACGCGCTCGTCATTCTTCTCGACGCGATGGCGTCCCCGGTGGCGCCCGTGGCGACTCTGTTCGGAAGCACCGGCGGGGTCAGCGCCTCGGGTCGGCCGGCGACGAAAACCGCCGGCCAGCGGAGGAACGTCGTCGACGACGACGACGCGGCGGTGCGTCTCGTCTCCCGTCGTTCAAATCCGACGCGACACATCTCTCCCCCTCCGACGTTCGATCTCTTTGAAACGAACACCGGCGCGCTCGCGCGACACGACGCGAGAACCGACGAGCCGAACGAGCCGTCCGCCGGATTCTCGACGGAGAGTCTCCTCCGCGGATGCGTGCGACGGTACCCCGACGGTCGACTGACCGCATCGACTGACCGCGTTCCCCTCTTCCGACGCGCGCACGAGCAGGCTTACCAAGTGGCGGACGAGACCGTGGAGAGCGAAGAGAAGCGGCGCGAGACGGAGACTGAGGCGCGGAGAGACGCGCTCGTCGCGCTGCGCAGACTGGTCAAGGAGGTGGACGCGGACGCCTGGAAGTACAGCAAACCGAGGCACGCCATGCGGTGAGGAGGAGCGCGTCGATAAAACGCCGCAGTAGTTGGCTGAAGCGTGCGTTCGAGACAAGAGAGGGACGCGCGCGTCGGTGCGACGCACGTTTTTTTAGTGAAAACGTATTGTAGGTGACGTTACAGTCGGCGTCGCTTTTCAGTCGCGCGTCGCGCCGCGCCGAGCCCCCGCCGCTTTGAACGCGCGCACCGCGCCGATTTTCGCGACGGCGCCTCTGAGCTGCCGCTTCGCCCACCACGCGCGCCGCTCCTCCTGAGACACCGCGCCGAACGCGCCGACGTCCTCGGGCGTCGCGGGGGGGCGAAGCCGCGGAGAAAAGGGACGACGCGCGCGGACGCGCGTCTCCCCCTCGATTCCGTTTTTCAAACGCGTTTTTTTTCTGTTGGACGAAAGCGTCTCGCCGTCGCCGCCGCCGCGCGGACCGAGGTTTTCCGCCTGTTCCGCGTCGACGTCATCGGGCGTCGCCGGAACGCCACCGCCGGTTTGGATCACTTCACCAGCAGGCGACCGCCACGGACCCGGAACCGGAACCGGAACCGGAAGCGCGTTCGCCGACGGAGGAGCGACGCCGCGACGCGAAGGCGACGGCGTCGTCGTGTCGTTGCCCGCGAAGTCCGTCTCCCACCACTCGCGCGTCGCTCGCGGACGAGGCCGCGAAAGGGGAAGGGACGGGGACGACGAAAGGGGAAGAGACCCCGCGAAGCGCGGGCGCGTGAGCGGCGAAAGCGGTGATCCCCCCACGCCTTCCCCGTCCTCGCGCGGAAGCACGTCGACGTCGGCGACGTCGACGCCCGGCGCGCCGGGCGCGCCTCCGCGCGGCGGCGAAAAAGCCGGGGCGAAAAAGGGCCCCGGCGGCGAGGGGTTTGGCGAGTTCCCCGCGCTCGCCGCCGAGTCTCCCCTCGACTGCAGCCTCTCGCGCCCGCCCAGCTTCGCCTTGACCCGGGACGCCACCTCACCGCGCGGCGGCGTGCGGAGCTCGCGGCGAGGTGGCGTCCCGGAGTTCGCCGGCGGGCTCGGCGGCGCCGGCGACTCCGAACGCCGCGCTGAGAGCGGGAGCGACATGGCGAGGTCGGTGAGTTCGCGCAACGCCGCGGGGATGGTCACCGCGCGCTCCTCCTTTGCGGCGTCTGGCGCCTGCGCCGGACTCCGCGTGTCTTCGGCGTGCTCTGCGGCGTGCTCTCGACGCGTGTCTCTGGGGAGCATGCGCAGCAGCGGCGTCGCGCGCTTCGCCCAGTCGGGCGCCGCGTCTCGGGCCGGCGCCGCGTTCTCGGCGTCATCCGCGAACTTCGGCGCGGCGGAGAGGTTCAGCGGAGGGACGAGGCTCTCGCGGGGACGGATCCCGAGGATCCCGCGCGCGCGCGTGTTTTCTTTTTCGGGAGACGGATCCGTGTTTTCTGACGTGACCGTCCCCGACCCGTTGGGATTTCCGCCAAACGCGGTTCTCGACGGTTCGGCGACGGCGCGGGCGGGCGAGACAGTCGCCGCCGCGCCGTTTGTCTTTTCCGCCTTCACGAGACGCTCCGCCTTCACGAGACGCGCGCCCAACGACGCGACGGCGGCGTTTTTCGCCTCGAGCGCGTACTCGATGGCGACGCGGCGCGCGATCTCGTCCGCCTTGTCGGCTCGCGCCAGCGCGCACTCCGCGCGGACGCGGTCCACCAACCCCTTCGAGTACTCCAGCGTGACGTCGGCGGCGGCGGCGGCGCGCCGGAAGTCGCGGATCAGCTCGCGGAGCTTCTCCGCCGTCTTCTTCGCGTTCTCGCCGGGAACCGCCTTCTCCAGCGCGAGCGGAACGACCGGGAACGCGAACGGGCCGAGGCCGGGCACGTCCAGGTGCGTCTCGGCTTTCGCGGGAAGCCTCGTTCGTTCCAGGTCACTCTCGAGCGTCGCGATCGTCGCGCGAAGCGCCTCGATCGTGTTTTGCGAAACCGTATCCTTGGTCTGCGCCAAACGCGTCTCCGCGTCCAGTCGCGCCTCGACGTCGGCGGCGCGCGCGGAAGCCTCCGCGGCGCGCGCCTCCGCCGCCCGCGTCGCGTTCAAAGAACGCTCCTCGGCGGCGGTGCGGAGCGTCTCCGCGCGCGTCGCGGCGACGTGCGCCGCGCGCGCTTTGCCCTCGGCATCGTCCAGCCTCCGCTCCAGCGATGCGATCGTCGCGCGCTCCGCGGCGAGCGCGCGGAACAGCCGGTCCGCCGTCGTCTCCGGATCTGAGACGGTTCGCGGAGGCGGTTCGGGCGAGTCGTTCGCGTTTTCTTCGTCTCGCGTTTTCTTTTTCGCTTCTTTCGCGTTCGCGGCGGAGCGTTCCGCCGTCGCGGCCGAGGTCACCTCGGGCGCGACGAACACGCGCGAATCCCCGTCGGTCTCGGAACCGATGGTATCGTCCAGGGTATCGTCCAGGGTATCCTTTCTTTTTCCGCCGCGCGTACCCGAAAAGCTTTTCGTCGCCGACGCGGGCCTCGACCCGCGCGCCTCCGAGGCGGGCGTCCTCGGCCGCGAGGCGGAGCCGTCTCCGCGGCCCGTCGCGCCGGGCGCGACGTCCGCGAACCGCAACGCGACAGATCCGTCGTTTGGATTGAACGTCAGAAAAGGGTCCTCCTCGTCCTCTTCCCACGACGGCGACGGACCGAGGCTGAGGCTGAGGCTCGCCGATCCGAGCTCCGGGCCGACGTCGACGTCGCGCGTTCCCGCGCTTGACGAAGAAAACGCCCGGAGCTTACGCGAACGCTTTTCCAAAAAGTCAGCCGCGGACCACGTCGCGGCGACGTTCGTGACGTCGTCGATGGCGCTCGCCTCGAGCTCCACGACGGCGCGCGCCGAGAGACCGCGCGTCAGTCGCGCGACGACGGAGACGGAGGCGCCGTCGGCGCCGGCGGCGGACGCGGACGGCGCGGCGTCCCACGCGGGCGCGACGCGCGCTTGCACGCCCATCGCGCGGCACCGCGCGTTGAACTCGTCGACGTCCGGGAGGACCCGCGCCAGGTTCGCGCGCGAGCCCTCGCGCCACCGGCGGCGACGCTCGCGGTTTTGAAATTGAAATCTCGGGGACGTCTCGGAGACGTCCCCGAGATTTCCGGGATCGAGCGGGGGCGGGGAAGGCGCGCCCGCCAGCGCGCGCGCGAGCGTCGCCGCGAGGGGCTTGAGCTCGAGCCGAGCCTCGAGCCAGGGATCGAGGGTCGCGCCGCGTGTTTGTTTCGCGTCGTCGATCACTCCGTCTCGATCGGTGGTCGCGTCGTCGATCGCTCCGTTCGCCGCCGCCGACGTCGTCGACCGGTTCGAACACTCGCCGTTCGGATCGCGGAACACGTACGCCGCGCCGCTCCGCGCGCCGACGACGACCCGGTCGCCGTCCCGCAGCCGGGCCGGCGGCGCCCCGGCCGCGCGCGCGTCCTCGAGGCTGGGCACGCGCGCGCCGTTCACCCAGACGTCCGCGTCCGGGTCGCCGTCGGCCGCGGCGACGAACACGGCGTCGGGAAACGCCTCGTCGCGCAGGACGACGGCGTGTGTCGGCCGAACGCCGAAGCCGGCGATCGCGACGTCGACGCAGTCTCGGTCCGCCCCGACGCGGACGCGCCCGCCGGGCTCCGCGGGGACGGCGATCGTCCGCGGGGGCGGCGGGTCGCTCTCGTTTCCGCGGGTCACCGCGTGCGCGCGGAACAAGGGCGTGAGCGTCGCGGGCGCGGACGAACGAGGCGGGGGATCCGCGTCGAGCGCGTCGCCGTTCGGACCTCCGGCCGTCTCCGACGCGGCGGCGGCGGGAACGCCGGGAACGCCGGGAACGTCACCGAAAAAGGCGCCGCGCCGCGCGGGAAGCTTCCCGCTCGCGGCGTAGCGCTCGAGCTTCGCGGTCCATTTGGCGCGCGCGGCTCTGCGCCGCCGCTCGACGGTATCCCGCGCCGCGCGCGCGTCGCGCAGCGCCATGCGCAGCCGGTCGGTCTCCTCGGACTCGGACTCGGCGCTCGGCGCGGGGTCGAACGTCGCGCGTCTCCCGAAGCTCGCGCGTTTCGCGGGCGCTTCCGCGCGGCGCGCCCGCGCCGCCGCCAACGCCTTCGCGAGCCGCTCCACCTCGCCCTCGACCGCGCGGGCCTCGCTCTCCGCCTCCGCGAACAGCTCGGCGTCCGGGTCGACGTTCCGCCGGGAGAGGCACCGCACGTTCCGGAACGCCGACGCGAACCGCAACGTCGCCAGCGTCGCGTCGGCGTCGTCATCGCGCGGACTCACAGCCGCGACCACCCAGGTCATCGCGTCGCCGCCCGGCCGGCAACGCCGCGCGAGGCGCGATAACGGGGCTTCTCTTTTGTCCGCCTTTTCTTTTTTTGTCGCCGCCTCGACGCCGTTCGCGGCGGAGGACACCGCCTCGACCAGCTCGCGCAGCGAGTCGTCCGCGCGCGCGCGCTCAAACCCGCACAGCTCTACGAGCGTCGCCTCGCTGACGAGCGGCGCGTCGCGCGCCGCCTCGAGCGCGCCGGCGCGCGTCGCCGCGAGCGTTTTCGCGGGCACGCCTCGCAGAAATCGCGTCAGCGTGACCCGCGCGACGAAGTGCGTCGTGACGGGAACCTTCGACGCGACTTTCGACGACGGCGGCGCGTCGCGAGGGTTTCGCTCGTCTTCGGGATCCTCCGCCGACGCTCCCGGCGTCGCCGCCTGCTCGAGCGCGCCTCGCAGCAGGCGACGCATCTTCTCCGCGGAGTCCACGCGCACGCGCACGGGCCCGGTGGTGTTCACGATGTTCGCGCTCCCGGTTTCGTGCGCGCACAAGTCACGCGCGCGGTCGCCGCGCACCTCCACGAACGACGCGTCGACTCTCGTCACGGCGCCGGATGCCATCTCGCGTTCCTTCTCGACGCGCGCGAACAGTGCGTCCACGAACCGGGGAAGCAGACCGTTCGCCGCCCGAGAGGCGTCTGCGGTTTGTGGAGTCGCGTCGTCGCCGCGCATGGCGTGTCTCGCGCCCGCGCCCGAATGGCCCACCGCGAACACGCCGACGTTATGCCCCCGCCACGCCGCGTCCAGCGCGGGCACGCCCACGTCCGCGAAGAGACGCGCGCGCGTGTGCCTGTGCGCGGCGGCGTCGGCGGACATGTCCACGCCGCCCTTCGTGCGCTCGAACGCGCCGTACACGTGGTCGAACGCGAACTCCTCGGTGTTCCACGTGCTCGCGTCGCTCACCGCGAGGCGCCCGCTCCCGAGCGCCTGCACGGCGCAGCCCGAAGCGCTCGGACGAGACGAATCGTAGGCCGCGAAGTTTCCCTCCGCGACGTCCAGCGGCTGGACGCACACCGCCACCTTGACGCGCGACACAGCGGGTCCGTCCGAGGCCGAGGGCTCGAGCGCCATCGTGGCTCCGTCCTCGCGCCCGCGCGCCCCGGCTCTGAGGAGTAAGGAACGAGCGTGTCGCGTGGAACTTTTCCGCGCCGCACAACGGTCGGCACCTCGCGTGTTCCTATTCCCTTGGAGTACTTTTCTGGGAGTTTTCAAGTCATCAACAACCCTCCCTCGCGCTCACAGGCGCCCCGCGCGGGGTCCCCAAGCGGCTCGACAGGCACTATGTCGTCCTCCGGATCGTGGGCGAGCGCCTCGGCACTCCCCCTCGTGCAGCGCACCGCGACGGCGGCGTTCTTCATCGCCTTCCTCGCGTGGCTCGACGTGCTCCCCATCCCCTGGTTCGAGCGCGAGGCGGACGGCGTCGTGTCGTTCAACTACCACCCGCTGTGCATGACCCTGGCGTTCGTTTTGCTGATGCCCGAGGCCGTCATCGCGTACGCGGACGGCGAGGATCACCGGGGCATGTCCCACGCGGACGCAAAGCGCGTGCACGCCGCTCTGCACGTCCTCGCGACGACGCTCCTGGTGATGGGCCTCATGGCGATATTCGCCAACCACGGCGGCCACGAGATCCCGCCGCTGTACTCGGCGCACAGCTGGATGGGCGTCGTCACGACGGCGCTGGTGTGTTGCCAAGCCGCACTGGGCGTCTCCGTGTTCCTCTTCTCTCCCGCGCGCGCGTTCACGAAAGCGCTCGGGCTGGGAAGCGACGATGACACTCGCGGCGTCGCCGACGCGCGCGCCAGACTGGCGCCCTACCACCGCTTCTTCGGCGCCGCCGCGTTCGTGGCGGGCGCCGGGACGTGCGCGAGCGGCTTGGTCGAGAAGCAGGCGTTTTTGAAGTGCCCGATCGACCCCACGTACAAGTTCTGCGCGGTTTTGGCGTTGCCGAACGTGATGGTGGTGTTGGTGCTCGTCGTCGCGTCGTGCGCGTGCGGCGCGACCTACGCGCGGCGCGTAGGCGCCCGCGACGCCGTCGGCGGCGCGAGTCTTCGGCGCGACGGCGCGTTCGCGTCGCCCCGCGGGGCGACGGAGGACGAGGCGAGGGAGGATGCGCGTTCGGCGCTGATGTCCGCGAGACGGCGGACGCGGGGGAACGACGAGTATCCCGGATACGACGATTCCTTGGAGTATTGACGGGATATACGCGTCGCGTTCCTTTCGCGAAGTAGCTATCCTATACGTACGAAAGTAGTTCCGTCGAAAGCGCCTCCGCCTTCGAGCGAGCGTCCCGACGATATCACTACGAACTCCCCGCCGCGGCGGCGCCGTTCGCGGCGTCCCACATCCCCGGCCGCCACACCCCCTGCACGCTCTTGTTCACCGTGAACCTCCGGCCGTTCTTCACGGGTCCCCCCCCCTGTTTCCCCTTCTCGCTGAACATGTAGCGCAGGTGGAACTTAATCTGTTCCTCATCCATGTTCCTCAGATCCACAGTCTTGGTGTTCCCGTTACGGAACTCCCCGGTCATGTGCGGGTGCTTCCCCCGGCGCACGGTCGAGGTCACCTCGGCGTGTGGGTACTGCGCCGCGTACTCGGTCAGGCTGGAATTGACGAACGCGCGGATGTGCTTGCTGGACCCGCTGTGGTCGCAGTAGTTCACGTTCAGCCGGAGGAGCTGCCAGACGCCCCGGATGGACATGCCGCGCGTCGCCCACCGCTGAGGATCGAGGGAGCCGAACCGGAACCTCGCGGGAACGTGCGCGTTCGCCGCACGCGCTGTCTCCGTCCGGAAACGCGCGTCTCGGCCGACAGTCGCGGTCGCCTCCACGCGCGAAAGCCTGTGCCGTTCCCGGGGCTCGATCGGAAACCCTTTCAGACGCGCGCGCAGTCTCCCTAAAACATTGCAACAG
>Ga0206682_10004287_pt1 | contig 11720 bp, 12 predicted proteins | sample M240m12015metaG_FD_155444 | JGI IMG/M metagenome (GOLD analysis project Ga0206682, IMG submission 155444) | Ammonia-oxidizing marine archaeal communities from Monterey Bay, California, United States - M2 40m 12015 | ecosystem: Environmental > Aquatic > Marine > Intertidal zone | place: USA... | reverse complement strand
GGTTAAATACTGAAGAACTTACAAATGACTATAAAATCTCATTTTACTATAAAGATAATATAAAGTCCGTACTTAGACTCGAAAATAAAAAAAATAAAAAAATTTTGCTCTCAAATGAAGTCAAAGCTGTATGGGATCGGAGGCCTCTTTCTCAAAAAATACATTTTAATGGCAATGAAGAGATTAAAAAAATTATAGATGATGAAGTGAACGAGTTGAATTTATGGATAAGATACTACTTTCATGATCTTAAAATGATTGGAAGTTCAGTATTAGACAGGCCCAACGAAAGCAAAATAAGACAAGTTAATGTTGCAAAGAAAACTATTCATAAAAATAACCTTAATGTTCACATACCACAAACAATAATAACCAATGAATTAAATGAGCTACTTACTTTTTTAGAAGACAAGACTCATGTTGTTCTAAAACCAATTGGGTCAGACGCTTATCAGGTAGATGATATCTATGAAATACCATTTGTTAGTCTTAAAAAAGTAGCTGAAGAAGTGCAAGAAAGTGCAACTCAGGAAGACCTTGACCTTTGCCCAGTCTTCGTACAAGAATATATTGATAAAGAATTTGAGCTTAGAGTAACATCTGTTGGCTCTAAGAATTTTTGTTGTAAAATTGATTCACAAAAACTTCCCAAGGGTAAAGGAAGAGAAGATTGGAGAGAGGGTTATGACTCTGGTCTTAAAGATCTGCAAGAAGGGATAGAAACCCCAGAAGTTATAAGCAATTTTTGTAAGGAGTTTCTTAAAGAAATAAATTCGTCATTTGGCTGTTTTGATTTTATGAAAGGTATTGATGGCAATTACTACTTTCTTGAATGCAATCCAAACGGTCAATGGTTATGGATTGAAGAGGATATAGGATTATCAATATCCAAGGAAATCGCAGATTATTTAAATGGATAATGTAGAAATATACTATAAAAAATATCCAGAGAACCTAATCTCATTATTACATCAAAAAAACTCTAGTATATTTTTTGATTACCTTTCAGATGGAGTAATTTGTAACTTTAGGGAAGATAACTTAATTTCAATTATAATTTTTGTGAAATTAAAATTTCCTTACAAGAAATTTTATGAATTTCATGTTGAAATGTTTACAAATAACAAGTTTAAGGGTTTAACGAGCATCCTTAAATCTCTTGAAATACTTGAAGAAAAATTTGGATCTAGAAATTTGGTGTCAAGGCATTCTCTAGCTGAATTACAAACATTACTAATGTTAAATGACTTAGATTATTTTCCAATTGAGTATTCGTATGATGATCCGCGAAGTATTATCGTAAAGAAATATAAGAAAGCATCATTGGATGAAAAAAAAGATAAAGATGCTTTTGTACATTTCATTTTTTTTATAAAAAACTGGTTAAAGATAGAATTAAATTTTTATAGTATTGATAACTTTATTTCTGAGCATGGTGTTTTGTTAAAAAAAAATAAGATTTATTTTAAAAAATTGAGTCAATCAGGAGTTTTTATAATCGATGAGGATAAGGGCGAGGGTATTATTTTTTTTGAAAAAAAAGTGTTTAAAAAAGATTTGATGCAAATATTGAATAGTTTTTCAAAAAAAAATATTCACAGTATCTATATTAATAAATCTGAGATTAGGCTAACAGAAGTTTTATTTTTAATGGGCTATAACAATTCTTACTTTGAGAGCAAATGTTTTGTTAAATGGGTAAAATAAAACCAAAAACTTGTAAACTACTTGTAAAAGGGTAACTGTTGAGTGGGAATAAAGTGAATAAATAAGGTTATATTAAAATTATGGAAGTTTTATTTTTCTTAACTATGCTAATTATAGCCGCAGTTCCTGGAGCATTAATTGTCATCTTTGTAAAATTGCTACTGAAGTCAAAAACTCCTCAGGAGTTGGTTCAAGATAGTAAAAGCTTGATAGAAGAAGCTAAAGAATCAGGAAGCCAGATTTATAAAAATCTTATTCAATCTGATGAAAGTATTCTACTAGATGCAGATGAAGAATTATTTGTTATAGCTAATAAAGAAATAGAAACTTCAAATCAAAATGAAGGCATGTGGGTTAAAAGTTTAATCCTTGCAGAGGGAGATCAAGATCATCAAAAAATTGAATACATAAAACTAAGAGTGGCAGAATTGAATCAAAAAAATGAAATTTAGTTTATTTAGTGATAATATTTGAGATTAATACTGGAGGGATTTTATGGATGGGTTTGGATTTATAGTTGGATTAATTGTTGCTGCAATAATTGGCGTCCTAATTGCGAAGGACGCTAATAGTAGAGGTATGAATGGAAGTGGATGGGGAATTTTTGTTTTCTTGATTTGTATAGTTGCTTTGCCTATATATTTAATAGTTAGAAAGCCTGTTCAGGAAGAATAGAATACATTATTTTAGATAATAAGAATTATATAAGCTTTGTATTTAGGATTTCAGTTCTCCTTCTGTTTTTACTTTTTGCATCAATAGATAATAATCCTGTTGTTAGGTTTCAAGCCACAGTAGGATTGTCTCCTTCTCCTATTGAAACCATCTTTGGACTCAAAAGTCTTTTTAGTGGTATGACCGAGGGGCTTTATCAAATTTTAAACTTAAATTTTACAGATGCCATAAAAGCAAATATTTTTTCCCCATTTATAATTCCATTCCTATTATATTTTTTAATAAAAGGTGAAGTTCCAAAGATGAGTAATAAATCAGATGAAATTGCTTTTTTTTCAAGTTTCATTTTTTTATCTATTTTTGTAAATATTTTTAACTAAGGTTTCAAGACTAACTTTCGAAGAATGGTTATTAGATCAAGCTACTATTGAGTGGAAATAGAGCAAAAATTTCCTGCCTTGGTATGGTCTTATATACTAGTATGATTGGCTTGCCTACTTGCTATTATCCTCTCTATGTCTATATTGTGTCAGCATATACAAAATTAATACAAAACTCTTCCAAGTGCTTGATTGTGATGCTTGAAAGATTATTAATCATTGAAAGATAGGGGGCAAAATGATCAGAAATCTAATGATAAATTTTTTAAAAACTGCCTCTAAGGTTAAAGAAAAAGAAGTTAAAGCCGTAATTTTTTCATTTTTATTTGTGGTCGTCTTGATGTCAGCCTATTACATTTTGCGACCAGTTCGCGATGCTATGGCTAGTGATTGGACAGATGCAGAGGTAAGTTGGCTGTGGACCCTAAATTTTTTTATTAGCACTGCAATCGTAGCGCTATATGGGGCTATGGTTTCGAAGTTTCGTTTTCGATTATTGGTGCCAACTATGTACGGCATTTTTGCGATATCATTTATTATTTTTTATGCCCTAGGATCTGTTTTTGAGGATCGAACTGTAATTGATAAATCATTTTATGTTTGGGTAAGCGTATTTAGTCTTTTTCATATTTCTGTTTTTTGGACCTTTATGTCAGAGCTATTCAGTAAAGAGCAAGCAGGTAGGTTATTCGGTATTATTGCTGTTGGTGCTAGTGTGGGCGGTCTGATTGGGCCATCTATTACTGCATTTTTTTCAGTTTTTTTAGGTATTGATAACCTAATGCTTATAGCTAGCATGATGTTATTTATTCTAATTCCAATTATTTTTTATCTTCAATCATTGAAAGCAAAAGAATTAAATAATGAGGCGTTAGATATACCCGTTTCCAATCAATCAATTGGTGGAAATCCACTTGCAGGCTTTAAAATATTTTTCTCTAATCCATATCTATTATCGATTGGTTTATTTATTTTTTTATATACTGGTATAAGCTCATTTGTTTATTTCGAATTGAAAAACTTATTGAGCGATTTTAGTCGTCCTGAACGTTCTGTTATTTGGGCTCAAATGGATCTTGCAGTAAATATTTTAGCAATCTCTACTGGGCTATTTGCAACAAGTCGCATTGTTACCAAATTTGGTATGCCTATAACTATTGCCATGGTTCCAATTATGATTTGTATAGGTCTGCTAGTGTTGGCAATTTCGCCTTTATTGGGAGTGGTTGTGGTATTGCAGATCATCCGCCGCGCCGGTAATTATGCGGTGACTCGTCCTGCTCGTGAAATGTTATTTACTCTTGTTAATCAAGAAACTCGTTTCAAAGCAAAACCTGTTATTGATATTGTTGCCTATCGAGGTGGCGATATGCTCACTGCTTGGTTGTTTACTGGACTTACGCAGGGTTTAGGATTAGGTTTGGCTGCAGTTGCTGCAGTTGGCGCTGGAATAGCCAGCTTATGGGCACTAGTTGGTATTTATCTTGGAAAATGGTTTGAGCGTGATGGAACTTAATATAAAAATCTATAGAATAGGAAATCTAGCTAACAATCATAAGGCTGCATACAAAATTTATTTAAGGTATCGGAATCAATTTGCCTATCTACAAACTATGAAAATAACTAACGGAGCAACATCATGAAATACTCATTTATAATTAAAACCTTTGCATTTATTCTGGTTTTTAGTCCTTTTGCAATGTCCAGCCATCATCCTAGTGATGAGCATAAATCTCACACAAAATATGTTACCTATAGCCAGATAGGTAATCCTGCTGATGTACTTAAAGTTAAAACAGAAGCATCTCGTGCGCTAAAAAAAGGAGAGGTTAGAGTTCAAGTCTTAGCTGCGCCAATCAATCCTTCTGATCTCTTACAGATAGCTGGAAATTATGGTGTTGACGCTATATTGCCTGCAAGACCAGGTAGTGAGGGTGTTGGCCGTGTTAAGGAGATATCATCAGGAGTAAAGACTTTAAAAGTTGGCCAGTTAGTGCTTCTCGCTAGCGGTAGTACCTGGGCTGAAGAACAAGTGGGTCCAGCTGAAGGTTTTTTGCCATTACCTGACTTAGGGCCTATTGGCGCTGACGTGATTGAGCAGCTTGCAATGTCAGCTGTGAATCCATTGACTGCATTACTAATGCTTACAACTTTTGAGGATCTTGAAGAAGGCCAATGGATTGCACAAAGTGCTGCTAACTCTGCGGTTGGTGGCTATATTATTCAACTAGCAAAACAACGTGGTATTAAAACTGTAAACATTGTGCGCAGAGAGGGTTTGGCTGAAGATCTTTTGGCCAAAGGTGCAGATATTGTTTTAATCGATGGCCCAGATCTAGCCAAGCAAATAGCTAAAGCAACAGACAACGCGTCGATTAGGTTAGCACTTGATCCTGTAGGTGGGGACACTTATGCTCGTTTAGCTGAAAGCCTAGGTTACGGTGGTACATTGGTAGCCTATGGGTTTTTATCAGGCAAGCCGCCAATGCTAAATACAGGACAACTTATCTTTAATGACACTCGACTTCGAGGCTTTTGGCTCTATAAGTGGTATGAAACAGCGACTATTCAGGATAAACAAGAAGCTTTTGGGCAGGTAATTCCCTTAATCGTAAATGGCACATTAAAAGCTAATATTGATTCACGCTTTACGGTTGATCAAATTGAACAAGCTGTTACCCGTGCATGGGTAGGCGGTAGAAATGGAAAGGTGCTCATAGTTCCAAGTCCACTTGATTAGTTAATGTCAATGTTGATTTAAAGTACTTTGTATTGTGTTTATATGTACAATAATGTAACTTATTTTTAAACTTAAGGCTTAAATGACCAAAATATTAATAACAACAATTCCATTTGGGGACCCAGACCCAAAATCTCTAGAAATGCTTAAAAACGCTGGCATCGATTATACAATTAACCCCTTCAACAGAAAAATTACTGAGTCAGATCTAAAAGAAATTATTACTGACTATGATGGGCTTATAGCTGGAACAGAAACGATTTCTAAACAAGTCCTGGACTTAGCTCCGAAGCTTAAAATTATAGCTAGAGTTGGAGTCGGTACCGATGGAGTTGATTTAAATTATGCAAAAAATAAGGATATTAAGATTACCTATACTCCAGATGCTCCTGGGCCTGCAATTGCAGAGCTAGCTATAGGTTTTATGTACTCTCTATTACGATCAACTCATACTGCAAATTTACAAATTAGAAATGGCAAATGGAATAGGTCTATTGGGAGAAGCTTTTCAGATATGACTATTGGTGTAATTGGTGCTGGGAGAGTGGGGTCCAAGGTAATAGATTTAATAAATAAAATTGGATGTAAAAAGCTTCTTGTAAGTGATGTTTACCATAATGAAACTTTGAGAGAGCAATATGGGTTTGAGTGGGCATCAAAAGAAAAAGTATTCAATGAATCTGACATAATTACATTTCATGTACCATTAACAGCTGATGCAAAAGGCATGGTTAAGAAAGAGCAATTGCTGTCAATGAAACAGGATGTGTTGATCATAAATACTGCTAGGGGCGGCATCATAGATGAAGATGATTTATATAGCATAATGCAGACAGGACATATTGGGGGTGTAGCTATTGATGTGTTTGACCAAGAGCCTTACTCAGGGCCTTTAATTAATATAGATAGATGCTTACTAACTCCTCATATAGGATCAGCATCAAGGGAATGTAGGGCTAAGATGGAACTAGAGTCGGTTGAAGAAATAATACGTTTTTTTAAAAATGAAGAATTGCTTTCTCCAGTACCTGAATCAGAATACCTTTTACAAAAGAAATAAAAATGAAAAAAATTATAGTATTTGGTGGCTCAGGTTTTTTAGGATCTCATGTTGTTGATAAGCTCCTATCTAACGGCTTTGAAGTTACTGTTTGCGATCAAGAAAAATCTAACCATCTTGCTAAAAATAAAAATTTTTATAAGTGCAACATTTTAAATTTAGATGAGGTTAGGGATGTTGTTAATGGGTCTGATATTGTTTATAACTTTGCCGCATTGGCTGATTTAAATGATGCAATTAATAAGCCACTAGAAACTATAAATGTTAATATATTAGGTAACGCAAATATTCTTGAAGCTTGTAAGGAATTTTCGATAGAAAGATTTATTTATGCCAGCACAGTATATGTTTATGGTAAAGAAGGTGGTTTTTACAGATGCAGTAAAAAAGCGGCCGAAGATTATGTCAAAGAATATTCAAATAGCTATAACTTAGATTATACAATTCTTCAATATGGTTCCTTGTATGGGCCAAGATCCGACATATCTAATGGGTTATATAGAATAGTAGACTCAGCTCTTAGTACTGGATATTTAAAGTATGATGGAGATCCTAACGCAACAAGATCCTATATTCATGTTGAAGATGCGGCTCAAAGTAGTGTCGATATATTAAGCAAAGACTTTATTAATGAGAGTGTTATTCTTTCTGGATTAGAGCCAATAAAAATTATTGACATGCTTAAAACTCTTGCCGAAATTATGGGTTTACCCGAAGATAAAATAGTCTTTTCAGATAAGCCTCAAACAGGTCACTATGTTATGACGCCTTATTCATATAGTAGTGATATAGGTAAAAAATACATCCCATCCAAACATATTGACTTAGGGCAAGGGTTGCTTCAGTTAATTCATCTTATTAATAAGTAATTATGAATACAAATATTTTAAGCAATAAAAATTTTATATTTTGGGATTTTGATGGTGTTATAAAAGACTCTGTTGAAATAAAGAGTAATGCTTATGAGGATCTATTTTTGCAATGGGGTGAACAGGTCTCTGATAAAGTACGAGACCACCACAGGCTAAATGGAGGTATGTCAAGGTTTGAAAAAATTCCATTGTATTTATCCTGGACAAATGAAAATGTAAACGAAGCACTGGTAAATAAGCTTTGTAATGATTTTTCACAACTAGTTAAATATAAGGTTATTAATTCGCCTTGGGTTCCTGGGGCTGTCGAGCTTATAAAGCACTTAAATTATATTAATCATAATTGTTTCATTGTTACAGCTACACCTCAGGATGAAATAATAGAGATTTTGCATGAATTAGAGTTACATTCGGCATTTAAAGAGGTTATTGGAGCACCAACTAACAAAAGTGATGCCATAAAACTAATTATGGAAAAATACAAAATCTTAAAGGATGACGCTATTATGCTGGGGGACTCAAATACAGATATGATTGCAGCAAGTAATAATAATATTGATTTTATATTACGTAAAACTAATGAAAATCAGGCACTTCAAGCTAATTTATATACCCAAATGGTAGATAATTTTTTGTAACCGGCTGATATTACAAGCATTTGGATTAGTTGTCTTTTAAAAAAATAGTTAGCCCAATAGCGATAGGCCATGCACCCAATATAAATTCAAATATAAATATTTGGTTGTATTCTGTTCCATGAATATAGATAGCAACTAAGTTAAATATTGCTGCTCCAATGTAAATTATTCCCGCTGAAAGAAACCACGATGGATTTAAAGTGATCACACCTAAAATAGCAAACAAGAAAATGGCTAAGAAAAATGATGTAAAGTCTCTTAGAAGAGCATTTTGTGCTGTATTGGAGAGCTCATTAAACACAAACCCAAAATCAGCAGCTGCAGTGATTGGCGTAAATACCCATGCAAGTACTGGACTTAACATCAGGTAGCCATACAAAATACCGAAAAATCTGACAATAAACGTATAACTTCTTTCTACAGAAATAAGAGAATAAAAGAAATATCCTCCAAAAAATCCAGCTACACAGTGAAGTATTTTGCCTATGATGCTTCTGTTGCCACCTAGTAATTGTGTTTGAAACAAGAGTTCAACCATCAGAAATAGTGCCATTGCAATGGCAACAGATCCTGCAACTGCAAATAGATACTTCCCACTATAAGAACTATATTTAGAAATTAACCCAGCAACTGCAAAAGCTATACCAAAACCAATAACAACTACAGCATATAAGGCAATTCCCAGTCTTTGGAAATCAAATAGAATGACTTCAACCCAAGTAATAAATCCTACAGGCATATCAGCTGATGCTAGCCAAATTAGATTGGTTATCGATGTAATAGGGGTGATCAACATTACTGTAAATAATGCTGCAGATAAAATGGCAAATGGATACTTTGCAATATTCATTATTCTTTAGGCAAAACTTTAATTAATTTACCTTTAGGCCCGTCAGTTAGTAAATAAATTATCCCACTTGGAGAAGATTGTATATTCCTTAATCTTGAATCTAATTCAGAAAATAGATTTTCCTGTACATTATCTTTCTCTGTAAAAGTAACTTTTTTTACATCTTTAGAAACCAATGCAGTTACTAAAAAGCTATCTTTCAATTCAGGATATATATCACCCTCATAATAGATCATATCTGAAGGAGCAATGGATGGTGTCCAATGAAGTAGGGGCTGTTCCATACCATTTTTTTCTGTAAAAGGACTTATCACTGCACCTGAATAATCTATTCCATATGTTATTGCTGGCCAACCGTAATTCAATGTTGGTTCTATTAAATTCATTTCATCACCCCCTCTAGGACCATGTTCATGTTCATAAACATCTCCAGAGGAAGTTACAACAAGGCCTTGCATATTTCTATGACCATAAGAATAAATTTCAGGAAGAGCATTCTCGTCCTTTATAAAAGGGTTATCTGCTGGTACTGAACCATCTTTGTTGATCCTAATAATTTTACCGAAATGATTATCTAGAGTTTGAGCTTGTTCACGATGATCAAACCCATCACCGCTAGCCAATAAAATAGTACCATCATTTAAAAAAGCAATTTTTGCAGCTAAATGGACTGGTGACCTTCTAGGTGCCTTGGCCTCAAATAAAACCTTGTTATTAATTAATGCATCTTCTTTGAGCTCAGCTGATGACAAAAACAATGTTGATTTACCATTTGCATCTTTAGCTGAGTAACTAAAATAAATAATGTTATTTGATTTAAATTCGGGATCAAGGATTACTTCAGATAATCCTCCTTGGCCACCATATTGAACATTAGGAACATTATTAATATTGGTTATAGATTTATCTGTTAAAGAAGCAATTTTTAGTTTTCCAGGCATTTCAGTATATAAAACCCTGTCTTCGCTAAGGAACACTATACTCCAAGCATCATCTAGGTTATCTAAGATGGTTTCATATTTATAGCCTGAAAATACTGTACTAGTAAAAAATAATATACTTAAAATAACTTTTGTTTTCATATTGCCCTGTTGTTATTAGATTTCTTAATTATATACATAGTCTTTATTTTAACTACAATGTTAGTACTAAAAATCATTACTAGAATAAAAAAGTAGTCCTAAAAGGGAGATATTTAAATGTTTAAGTTTGAGGGAAGAACTGCAGTAATTAGTGGAGGAGCTGAGGGTATTGGTCTATCTATTGCCAAAGCATTAGGCGAGCAAAAGATGAATATAGTTCTTGGTGATATTGATCAAAAAAATCTACTCAAATCAACTACTGAACTGGAATCATTAGGAATTCCTGTCTTGGGTGCTTTATTGGATGTAGCTGATGAGATGCAATGGAAGTCAGTTGCTGATAAAGCAATAGAGAAATTTGGGAAGGTTCATATGGTTGTTAATAATGCAGGTGTTGGCGGCGACTCAGGACCTATAGAAAATCAAGAAACTGAAGGCTGGCAATGGGCACTAGGAGTAAATCTAATGGGAGTTGTTTATGGTGCAAAGGTAATGACTCCTCTTATCAAGGACCATGGCGAAGGTGGTTGGATCTTAAATGTATCTTCAATGGCAGGCATGGGCGGGGTTCCATATAGTGGAGCTTATACAGCAAGCAAGGCTGCTGTAGTTGCATTGTCTGAAAGTTGGGCTGCAGAGCTACAAGATAAACGTATTGGTGTATCTGTTCTATGTCCTGCTTTTGTTCAAACTCGCATATATGATTCTGAAAGAAATCGACCGGATAAATACAAATCAGAAAACTATCAAATTGAAAATGAAAGCAGCTTTTCAAAACAAACAAAACAGATGGTGAAAGATGGTATTGATGTTTCTATTGTGGGTAAAAGAGTTGTTGAGGCTATTAATCATGGAGAGTTATATATCTTTACCCATCCTAATTATCGCCAAGTGAATCAGCAAAGGTTTGATGGTATTGATGAGGCCTTTGCAAGGTCTGCAGAAAGTCCATTATTGAAAGATATAGTTAATCAAAAAATTGATATGCTTTAGTAAAAGGAGAAAATATAGATGAAACAAATACAACTAATTAAACCAGGTGGCTTAGAAAATATATCAGTCTGTGATGCTGATGTCCCTATGCCAAAATCTGATGAAGTTCTTATCAAAGTAGCAGCAAGTAGCCTAAATTATCATGATTTATTAGTTGCTCTTGGAGCTATTCCAACTGACGACAAGAGGGTTCCTTTGTCGGATGCAGCAGGAGAAATAATAGAAGTTGGCTCTGATGTGACTGAGTGGAAAGTTGGTGATCACGTAATGAGTGTATGTTTTCCAAATTGGCAAAGCGGCCCACCTAAGTATGAGCTGTTAAGTTTTATTGGAGATCATGAGGACGGATATGCAACAGAATGTATTGCCATTAAGGCATCTGCTATTACAAGAACTCCCAGTAACTTTGATTTAAAAGAATCAGCTACTCTGCCATGTGCTGGCCTTACTGCTTGGAGGGCATTGGTTGATGACGGTAAACTTAAGGCTGGAGAAACAGTTTTGGTTCAAGGTACTGGAGGGGTTTCTATTTTTGCATTGCAACTAGCCAAGTCTATGGGTGCAAAAGTTATTGCAACATCATCTTCTGCAGAAAAATTAGAAAAACTTAAAGCTTTAGGCGCTGATGAGCTTATAAACTACAAAGAAACACCTGAGTGGGGTAAAGAGGTTTTAGCTAAGACCAATAATGAAGGGGTTGACCATGTCATTGAAGTCGGCGGA
>Ga0206682_10004286_pt1 | contig 11721 bp, 9 predicted proteins | sample M240m12015metaG_FD_155444 | JGI IMG/M metagenome (GOLD analysis project Ga0206682, IMG submission 155444) | Ammonia-oxidizing marine archaeal communities from Monterey Bay, California, United States - M2 40m 12015 | ecosystem: Environmental > Aquatic > Marine > Intertidal zone | place: USA... | reverse complement strand
TCCGCCATCTCGACACGCGCGCGGGCGACTCTGGCGAGGTCCGGAGGCGTTCGGCGGCACACGAAAAAGTCGTCACGAAGGAAACGAGTCGCAGTGTGTGTCAGCGTGCTACTTTCGTAAAACTACGATAGTGATCGGCTACTCCCCGAAGAACGTCTGCTGCACTCGGCTCGCGATGAACCTGCGCTGGAAACCGCTCGCCGCGCCTGACACCTCCTCCCACAGCGTCGCCAGCGCGCGCGCCTCCGACGTCTCGAGGCGGGGGGGGGCGGCGCCCGCGTCGAGGCGGTCGGCGCCGTCATCGCCGCGGCACGCCGTCAGGTGGGCGCGCGAGGCGAGCGTCCGCTTCGTCGTCGCCGAGCTCCCGTGCGCCCACATCGCGCTCCGCAGGGCGTTCGCCAGGGGGAGCCCCCCGCCGTCCCCCGCGAGCGTGGGCGCGGCGCGCACCGCGCGCGTCGCCGCCGCGCGCACGGCGTCCAGCTCCAGCAGCCGCTCGAGCACGGGCGAGACGTGGAAGTCCACCGCGGCGAGCGGCACGTCGCGCCGCGTCAGCGAGGTTGTTTTTTCGTCACCCTCCGCCGCGCGCGCCCGTTCAGCCTTCTCGGCGGCGTGCGCGAACGTCACGTGCAGCCCCTTGGTCCAGTCCCAGGGCTCCGCGAGGAGCCGGCGGCGCCACCGCCCCGCGGCGGCGCGGAGCATCTCCACGTCGCTCCGCATGCCGCCGAAGCGCGCGCGCATCAGGAGCGCGCACACCAGCGCGCCGTGCTCGTCGCTCAAGCCGGCGCGCGCCGCGCCCAGGTTGCGGAGCGGGTCCGCGTCGCTTCCCGGGGACCCTGGCGATGCGGACGGCTCCGGAGACGGGTCCGGGTCGCCGAGGGCGTCCTTGACGTCACACGCGGCGAGTTCCGCGGCGACGCGCGCGACGGCGTCGCGCGCGGCGGCGCCGAGCAGGTACCCCTTGCTCTGCGCCGCCATGAACCAGACGAGCAGCGGCGTCGCGGGGTGCACCGTGGCGTCCTCCACGGCGATCACCGCCAGCCTGCGCAGGCACTCCGCGGGCTGCGCGTGCAGGAGCGCCAGCGCGCACCTGCGCGCCGGGCCGCACGCGCCCCGGCGCACAGCCTTCTGCACCGCGGACTTGAGCACGCTGGGCGACAAGTTGGCGCGCTCGCCTCCCCCCGCCCACGTCGCCGCCAACGCCGCGGCGGCGGCGGCGTCCTCGGGCGCGGCGGAGGTGACCAGCCGCACCGTCGTCGCGCAGGGCTTGCCGTCCGCGGCCCTCTCCTTGAACTGCGCGGTCGCGCTCCACGCGGCCGCGGCATCGTCGAAGCCCTCGGCACGTGCCGCGGGCCCGGGCGCCGTCCCGCGCTCCAGCGTCCAGCGCCACGCGCCGCGGGCGTCGAGCCACGCGCAGAACACGAGCTCGCACTTCGCGCTCTTCTGCGCGTCCATGAGCGACGCAAACGCCGCTCTCGAAACCGCGTCTCGGCCGTTTCGGCGTTTCGGCGTTTCGGCGAGCGCCGGCTCGGGGTCCGGTCGCGCGTGCGACGTCGGCGTCGCGTTGGAGACGTCGCGGTGACTGACGCGCGACGCGGGTCGCGGATCCGCCTCCGGCGGCGTTTTCCGACGCGCGTCCTCGGGCGACGCGCAACCGGCGCCCGCGCACTCGGCGGCGTGCGACTGTATCAGCGCCGGGTGGAACGGCCGAAAACACACAGGACACTCCGCGAAGGACGACCCGGAGACGCTCGAGTGTCGCGGTCGTTTCGCCGAAGGTCGCGAGGCGTCTAAAGCTGCGCCGAACATCGCGGCGACGGTTCGAGGCTCGCCCGATTTGGCCATCGCCTCTTACGATTAGTCTCGCGAAGACGCGCGCGTTTTCTTTCTTCGCGGTTTCACGATCGCCGTGTCCAAGAAAAGTAGCGCGTCAACTGCGTCTCGCCGTGCGCCGGGACGTCCACCTCGACGGTCAGGTTCTGGTGCGCGTCCACGGACAGGCTCGTGCGCACGCTTCTCGTGTCCTCCTCCTCGAACGGCTCGTCCGCCTCGGACGGGGGCGACCACGGCCGGGGCTCGGCTAATCCCTCGGGAGCGGCGAAATACGTCGTGAGCAATCGTTGCACCTTGCGCGCGACGTACCGCTTCCAACGCTTGGGGGCGGAGCCGATTTGCCCGCGCGCGCGACGGAACGGCGACGCGAGAGACCCCACGATGGGCTCGGGAGCTTCGTACGAGTCCCGACTCCGCTTCATACCCCACTCCCGCGCGAGTCGGCGTGCAGTCCGCGCGCGTGAGAGTGTCCAGATGGAACAATTTTCAAACGCCTCGAGACAGCCAGGCGCGCGGCGCGTCGAAGTTAGTAACCGTTTATTCACCGATGCGCTCTTCTCGACGTCCAACGCCGGGACGCGACGCGCACCAGTCCTCCGCGCGTCGGTCTGACGATGGCAAAGGAAGCGATGGAGCACTTCCGCGCGGTGTGCGCGCGGACGCGTGACACCGTCGCGCGCAACGCCAAGTTCAACGGTTCCGTCGAGCGCCTTTTCGACGTCGAGCGTCGTCTCGGAGGGAACGCGGTCGCCGCGTTGGACGCGTCGACGCTCGCGGACCTCGGGGAGGCTGCCGAGCGCGCGCTGCACGCACTGGGCGACTGGCGCGCCGCGAGCGTCACGAACCGGATGAAGGGACACGACGCGGACGTCGAGTCCGCGCTCGCCGAGCTCTGCGCCCGCGGCGTGGAAGTCGCGGCCCAGGCGGAACGAGCCCCTCGAGGCGAGACGTCCGACATCGTCGTCCCGGCGATCCCGGCCGTTCCCGAATGCGACGCCGTCGTATCCACGTCGTCGTCGACGGACCCTCCGCCCTTTCCCCCGACGATCCCGACGCCCATGCGCCGCCATCCGCCCGCGTCCGCCGCGGCGGCGGCCCACCCTCGGACCGAGGCGGTCCCCGAGATCCCCCGCGGCGGCGCGGCGCTGTCGACGGCGGCCGCCGCGGATGCGAACGCCGCGTACACCGCCGCGCTCGAGTCGGAGGCTTCCGGGCACACGCACATCGCGCTCGAGCGCCTCTGCGAGGCTGCGGAGCTCGGCCACGCCGCCGCGGCGACGCGCGCGGCGACGGCGCTCATGACCTCGGAGGGGACCGGGCGGCTCCGCGCGCCGGACGACTCGCGGCGCGCCGCGCGCTACTTGCGCGTCGCCGTCGCCGCCGGCGACGCCGACGCCATGAACGCGCTCGGCTCGATGCTTCTGTGCGACGACGAGAAAGCGACGGGCGAGGCACGTGACCGTGAGGCTGCTGTGCGGCTTTTCGCCGAGGCCGGCGCGCGGGGCTGCGCCGCGGCGGATTACAACCTCGCGGCGTGCCTCGAGGCGGGCGCCGGCGTCGAGAAAGACGCGGAAAAAGCCAAATCTCTGTTCCGCCGCGCGCTTTCTCTGGGCGTGTTCCGCGCGCACTTGCCGCTCGGGTACCTGGCGCTGCGCCACGACGCGGACCTCGGCGCCGCCGCCAGACACTTCTCCGCGATTTCCGGGGACGTCCCCGGGGACGTCTCGGCGAAGCGCCTCGAGGCTCTGGGGATCGGCGAGGGGGACGTCGCGGAGGCGACGTTTTGCCTGGCGGACGTGAGCGAGCGCGCGGCGGACGTCGGGCTCGCGCGCCTCGAGCGCGTACGCGCGAGCGGGGCGGTTCCCGTCGACGAGAAGCGACTGGCGGCGCTTCGCGAGGACGGCGGTGCGACGTATCTGTCGAGCGCCGATGACGCGACGGACGACGCGTCGGATCTGTGCCTTCACCGCGGCGCGGACGAGGCGGCGGCGCGACGCGACGCGACGCTCCTCGTCCTGGCGACGTCCTCGGCGGAGGAGGACGCGAACGCCGCCGGGGACCTGGTGCGGCAGGTGGCGAGCGCGCGCGAACGCGCGCGCGCGCTCACGCGCCGCGCCGCCGAGCTCGGCGACGGGCGCGCCGCGTTTCGCGTCGGCGTATCGCTGTGGCGCCCGACCGCCGCGCTCGGGTGCCGGGAAGAAACCTTCGCGGCGCGCGAGGCGGCGGCGACGTGGGTGGCGCGCGGCGCCGCCGCGGGCTGCGGCGCCGCGTACGCCTGGCTCGGCGACGTGGCGATGCGCGGCGCGTGTCGCCTGGACGGCGTTTCCGACGGTACGACTGCTCGCGCGCTGTACGCGCGCGCTGCGCGGCTGGGGGACGCGAAGGGCGCGCGGCGCTTGGCGGCGCTGGAGGAAAAGGCGTGGAGCGAGGCGAAGGCGGCTGGGCGGCTCCGCGTCTACCCGACGGCGCCGCCGGAAGCGTGGCGGCGGCGCGTGCCGCCGGAGTGGGTCGACGAAACCATCGCGGGCAGGCCGGTCGCGGCAGCGGCTGCGCAGTAGAGACACATGGTGACACGCGTCGATTCGTGGATAAATGACACGCGTACATCTGACGGATACCCATCCCGCTATCGTGTCGACCCGTCGCGTCATCGGCTCTTCTCTTTCTTCTCTTTCTTCTCTTTCTTCTCTTTCTTCCCGCTCTTCTCCTTCTTCGCCTTCTTCGCCTTCTTCAGGCTCTTCTCGGGGCTCTTCTCGGGGCTCTGCTCGCGCCTCGCCTTCTTCGCCGGCTTCGTCTGATTCGCGTCGATCCCGCCCCCGAGCAGCTCGCCCTGCTCCGAGAACGTCTTCCTCACGCCGGTGTGCTCCGTCTTTATGACGCCCTTCCCCCCGAGCCCGCGCTTCGCGCCGCGCTCCACCTTCCCGTCGTGCGCGCGGTGGAAAAGGCGCTCCTGGTCCTCCTCGGTGAACCCCCGCTCGGTGCTCTTCGGCACGTCCGCGCTCCGCTCGCGCGCGCTGCCCACGAGCCCGCCCCACTGGAACTTGGCGTTGACCCACCACGCCAGCGTCTTCGTGCTTTCGGAGGGCAAACCCTCGTACGCCTCGCCGGTCAAAACCGGCTCCTCCGCGACGTCGGGCGTGGAGGGCGTCGAGGCGGACGACGCGCGCTTCCCGTCCTCCGCCCGCGCCTTCGAGGACTCGTCCGCCTTGTCGTTCGCGGCTCCCACCTGGATGCCGTACTTACGCAGCTGCTCCTGCTCCATCGCCGCGATGCGCGCGAGCTTGCCCTTGGCGCGTCCCCAGTTCCCCCAGGAGTCCTTCGCCAGGTCCTTCGCCAAATCGAGGTCGCTCTTCTTGCCGGAATACAGGATGCCGTCGCGCCCCTTCTCCGCGCCGACGGAGACGAGCGCGTTGCCGTTCGCGTCCACCGCGCACGAAGCCAGGTTTCTGGCGGTTTCGTCGTCCTCGGAGTCGCTGTCGCTGTCGGATGCGGAGTCGGAGTCCGCGTGCGCGGCCACCGCCTTGGCGAACTTGTCGGCGGCGGACTCGAAGTGGCCTTCCCACCATTTTTCCTCCCACTTGTACCGCAAAGCCTCGTCTGCGCCCAGCCCCTGCTGCAACTCGCGCTTCTTCACTTTCAGAGCCTCGGACATGCCTTGTCTATTCTTACCCAGGCCGTCACCCTCGGACCAGCCCATCTTGCTCAGCATGGCCTTGCCGTACCCGCTGTACGCCTTCTCCTTCGGCGCGGTGTCGAAGTTGGGAATCTTCATGGCGACGAGGAAATCGGCGGCGACGCCGCGACCGCGCTACGCGCCGCGGAGCGCGTCTCCCGTCGCACGAGACGTCCCGCGTCCCTCGCCCGCGCCGCGTATTCGGAACCGCCGCCGAACCTGAGACCGCTCGAGTCTCAGCCCGCGCCCGAAGCAATGCCGCGCGGGCGCCCGCCGCCGAAAGGCGGCCGTCCGCGAGTAAAAAAAAGTTTGAAGCGCGTTTTTTTCGAGACCAGGAATGCATACCCATAATCACGGACCGTGCGTCAAGTCTCTTGCGAGCCCGCGACTTCCGAAACTTCGACAGCCACCCGACGCCCCGACACCTGCACACGAAAAGCGCGTCGTCTATCCGGTTTCGCCATCACTCCGACACGCTCGCACCCATGACCATGTCCGCCGTTTCCGCCACCCTCGGCGCCGCCGCGCGCGTCGCCCCCGCGCTTCGCGCCTCGCACCGCTCCGCGGCGCCCGCGCGCCTCCTGACGGTGCGCGCCGCCGGCAAGGAGGTGGTGGCCACGGACAAGTCCCCCGCCGCGCTCGGCCCGTACTCGCAGGCGATCCGCGCCGGGAACACGCTGTACGTCAGCGGCCAGATCGGGTTGAAGGCGGAGACGATGAAGTTCGCGGGCGATACCATCGAGGAGCAGACCGAGCAGGTCATGGCGAACATGGGCGAGATCCTGAAGGAGGCGGGCGCGGACTTCAAGGACGTCGTCAAGACCACCATCCTGCTCGCGGACATGGCGGACTTCAAGACGGTGAACGAGATTTACGGCAAGCGCTTCCCCGAGAACCCGCCCGCGCGCGCGACGTTCGCCGTCAAGACCCTTCCCCTCGACGCGCTCGTCGAGATCGACTGCACCGCGTACTTGCCGTGAGCGCGTCGACGAACGACAGGAGCCGACAGAAGCCGCGTTTGAATCGACTCGACGCGAACCGCGCGAACCGCGCGAACGAACGCCATCTTCACAACGCGCCTCGTGACATGTGATACACAAAAAGAAACGAGAAACCGACGACGCGTCCTTCAAACGTCCTTCAAAACGTCCTGTGCACCGCCGGGTACGGCGGCATCTGCATGGCGTTCGGCGCGGACGTCTGCACGTCCGGGGGCATGGGGTCGTTCTCGCGCTCGGGGCGGTACCACCTCCCCCATCCCTTCGTCATTCTCGAGACTGAGTGCGGAGGTCCCGCGACGTACCCGTCGGCGAACCCGTCGCGCGCGTCGTTGCGCGCGGCGAGCGCGGCGAGCGCGAGCGCGGCGACGTGCGCGAGCCACACGAAGACCGAAACCCCGAACCCGCCGCGTTCCATCTCGAACCACGACAGGTCCCCCACGGCGACGAGGCGCAAGCGGTCCACCGCCGTGGGCAGGATCAGCGCGAACACCGCGGAGGGCACGACGTCGTACCCCTCGCCCGCCTCGCGATCCGCCATGTCGGGGAACGTGTTGGCGTAGTGCGCGAAGCACACCATCTCGACGAACACGACAAACGCGAGGGTGTAAAAACACGCGCGGCCGACGGCGGGCAGGTTCGCGTGGCACGTGTTGCGCCTACAGTCCTCGCTGCACCGGGACACGAGCACGCCGAACAGCGCGACAAGCAAGAACCCGAGCGGGAACGTGAGCGCGCGGATGGCCACCTCGGCGCCCCCCGCCGAGCGCAGGCGCCGCTTCGTCTCCTCGCACGCGCCTCGCGTCGCGACGGCGGCGACGGCGCCGTCGCTCGGCCAGATCCCGAAGTAGTCGAGCTCCGCCGCACTACACGTCCCCTCGGCCCAGCAGGCCTCCTGCTCGCCGGGCGCATCCTCGTACTCGTCGTCGTACTCGTCCTCGTCCTCGTCGCCGTCCTCGTCCTCGTCCTCGTCGCCGTCCTCGTCGCCCTCGTCCTCGTCGCTCGCCAACCGCCTTCTTCTCCGCGAGGTCGGGCGCCCGTCGGCGTAAAACGCCTCGACGCGCGCGCAGTCGACGTGGTCCGTCGCGGTCCACACATGGGCTTCGCTGCCCCGCACCAGATCCTCTTCGTACTCCGTGCTCAGGCTCCGCACCGCGTCGATCCCGCGCCCGTCGAAGAACGTCTCCAGGATGAGATAGTGCTCGTCCGCGGCTGCCCACTGCGCCTCCGCGGCGGCGTCGAGGGACCACCCCTCCGCCAGCGCCGCGCCGGTGGCGAGGTCCACCTCCGCGGAGAGGCGGAAGAACGGCGCGAGGGCGCCGAAGTTGACCAGGAAGGAGACGCATACGATCACGTACGCGGTGACGAGGAACCAGGGCGGGCACCGGCAGCACTTGTCCGCGGGGTAGCAGCAGTCGTGGCACGCCCCGCAGCAGCAGCGATTCTCGCAGCACCGGTCGCTCCACGGACCCTCGTCCGGCCCGCGCGGGACGCCGGAAATCGGGCCCGGCGCGAAGTGCACCGGGTTGGAGTGCACGGGGAACGCCATCGCGGGCGCGGCGAGCGAGCCGGCGTGCGAAGCGTTCGTCGAAACGTTCGTCGTGGGGTAGTACACCGCGCCCGCCATGGGGTACCCCGCCGACGCCGCGCGAGGCGCGCCGGTCGCACCTCCGGCCGAGGCGAGATTCGCGCCGAACGGAGCGGGAGCGGGGGTGGGGTAAGCCGGGGCCGCACCGGGAGGAAGCGGCTCATCATGCATCTCCCGGTACGGATTCCCGGAGGACGACCCCGGAGCGCCGGGGGTGTGGATGCCCATGGCGTCGCCTGAAGTGCCCGTCGATGTTGGTTTTGTCAACGTGGACACGTGTGACTTTTTCGTGTTGTCGAACCGATTTTTTTCAATCGCTCGAGTCGAGACTGCGCCAGGAGTCACAGACGGTGCGGAAAAATGTGCCCGGAATCCTCATTCGACGAGTCAAGCGTCTCGATACACGTCTCGCTGCGTTTCGCAGAACTTTTCGCCCCGTCCCCATCGTCGAAGCGGCAGCGGCGGTTTGCCCCGCACTCATCACGCGCGCCCGGGCTCTGCTCACGACGGCGAACGCGTAACTGCTCCGTAGGACCCGCGAAAGGCACCGGACCACAGTCAAGATGCGCCCTCCCATGGGACGCGGCGGAGGTGCGCGCTCGACCCGCGCGCCGCGCGCGATTCCGACGCCGTTCGCGATGCGGAAAAAAACCTCGCCACCGACACTCGTACTGACGGCGCGTCCAATTTCCAACCAACAACAACCGCAGGACGCTCTCCCGGAGGCCGCGGAGGCTTCTCTCCCGGCGGTCGCGGCGGCGGTCGCGGTACGTCACGCCCTCATCTCATCAATCCGATCCGCGCCGGGCGCGCTCGATCCTCGCGCCGCGCCACGCGTCGCAATTGCCGTTCGCCTGTCGTGTTTTCGGGGCGGCGGTGCGGCGGCGGCCGCGCGGGGCACGTTCGCGATGGAAATTTCGCGCCTCGCGGAAGACTCCCCGTCCCTCGATCAGAACCTGACCCTCTCCTCCTCTTTCCTCGCGCTTCTCGCAGGCGGACGCGGCGGTCGCGACGGCGGACGCGGACGCGGCGGCGGACGCGGCGGACGCGACGGCGGACGCGGACGCGGCGGCGGCCGCGGCGGCCGCGGCGGCGGCCGCGGCGGCATGAAGGGCGGCGCCAAGGTGGTGGTCGAGAAGCACCGCCACGACGGCATCTTCGTCGCGCGCGGCAAGGAAGACGCGCTGGTGACCAAGAACATGGTCGTGGGCGAGTCCGTGTACGGCGAGAAGCGCATCTCCGTGGACGCTGAGGACGGCACCAAGACGGAGTACCGCGTGTGGAACCCCTTCCGCTCGAAAGTCGCCGCCGGCATCCTGGGCGGCCTGGACAACATCTACATCAAGCCCGGCACCAAGCTGCTGTACCTGGGCGCCGCCGCGGGCACCACCGTGTCGCACTGCTCCGACGTGGTCGGGCCGGAGGGCATCGTGTACGCGGTGGAGTTCTCGCACCGCCCCGGGCGCGACCTGGTGAACATGGCGAAGAAGCGCACGAACGTGATCCCCATCATCGAGGATGCGCGCCACCCGCAGAAGTACCGCATGCTCGTGGGCATGGTGGACACCATCTTCGCGGACGTGGCGCAGCCCGACCAGGCGCGCATCGTGGCGCTCAACGCGCAGCACTTCCTGAAGCCCGGCGGGAACTTCATCATTTCCATCAAGGCGAACTGCATCGACTCCACCGTGCCCGCGGAGGCGGTGTTCGCGCGCGAGGTGAAGAAGCTGCAGCAGGAGCAGTTCAAGCCCGCCGAGCAGCTCACGCTCGAGCCGTACGAGCGCGACCACGCCATCGTGTGCGGCTCCTACCGCGTCGGGAAGAAGAAGTGATTCGAGATTCGAACGCGCGAGTCGGAGCGTCGAAGACATGAGACGTGGAGGAGGTTTAGCGTAGAGCGTCGAGTCGTCTCTCCCCGGGAAGACGCGTGAGGCGGGTCTCGGGGCGCGGGCGGAGGAACCTGTGTGTATATCGAAAAAAAAAACTTCAGTGATGATCACAAGTCGGGGCTTTCCATATTTTCTCACACACTCGGAGCGACCCCGGCCGACGCCTGACTCGTCTTTGCCGCGTGATTTTCTGTCGTGCGCGCAGTGCCTCGAGCGGCCCGCGACGATGGTGCTCCTCGATGAGAACGCCATCAAGTCCATGGCGCCCGGCCGGTTCTTCCGCGACCACAAGGGCGCCGTGAACTCCCTGGACTTCCACCACACGGAGGACGTCATGGTGACCGTCGGTACGTTCGATCGCCCGGCGAAAAACCCAGGGGTCCTGCACCGAAGGCACCGCACGCGCGTGGATCTCTGCGCCGCGCGCGATCGCGCGAGGACGAGTGAGGACGCCTCGAGCGCCCGAGCGCCCGCACGATCCGCGCACCTCGCGCATCACCGCCGACCGCCCGAAACCCCGAAGCACGCTCGTGCCTGACGCCCACGTCCCGCTCCCGCGCGCATTTCGCCTTTCGTCCCGTCGTCTTCGCGTCCGCCTCTCGCGGAACCTTTTTTTTTCCCAGGCGACGACGACGCGTTGCACCTGTACCGCACCAACACCGGAACGTTGCTGAAGACGCTGTACTCGAAGAAGTACGGGTGCTCGTGCGTCACATTCACGCACGCCTCGCAGGCTGTGGTGTACGCGTCCAAGGTGAAGGCGGCGTCGAAGGACCCGCGCAAAGATCACGCGCTGCGGTACCACTCGCTGCACGACAACACGTACCTGCGGTACTTCGTGGGGCACACGAAACAGGTGGTGTCGGTGTCGATGTCCGCGAAGACGGACCAGTTCCTGAGCGCCGCGGCGGACCACACGATCCGGCTGTGGGATTTGCGCACGAACCAGTGCAACGGCGTCGTGCGGTGCGCGACGACGCCGGCGGTGGCGTACGACGCGCAGGGCTTGATCTTCGCCGCCGCCACGGACGACGGCGAGGTGCGGCTGTACGACGCGCGCGGGTACGACAAAGGCCCGTTCAACACCATCGCGATCGGCGGCGTGAAAGGGGCCGTCGACCCCTCGACCGGGAAAAGGCCGAGAGTGACGTGCGCCAAGTTCTCGGACGACGGGAACGACCTGATGTGCGTGGCGGGCGGCGCGGTGTACATCCACAGCGCTTTCGCGCCGTTCGAGGAGGTGAGGCGCATCGACGTCGCGACGGAAACCGGGGGGAGCGGCGGGAAGCGCGGCGGCGGCGGTCTGGAGGCGCTCGATTTGGAGGCGTGCTGGACCCCGGACGGGCGGTACGTGCTGTCGGGCGGCGCGGACTCGCGCGTGCACGTGTGGTCCGTGCGGAGCGGCTCGAAGGTGACCACGTGGCAATCGAGGCACGCGGGCGTCCCGTCGTCCGTGCGATGGGCGCCCGGTTCGATGATGGCCGCCAGCGCGTGCACCGAGGGGGGCTGCGCGCTTTGGATCCCGCAGATCGAATGACTGATGATGTCGATACGCGAAGTGTGAGCAAAGCGCTTGTAGAGCACATACACACCCGTTCGGTGCGTTCACGTCGGTATGTAATACACCTCGCGTATCTACACGCTCTCGTTCGCGCGCCGCGAAACGCGCGCGTCGTCGCCGCCGCTTCCGCGACTCGTACGTCTCATCACTTACCGAACCAGCCCTTCTTCTTGGGCGTTTCT
>Ga0206682_10004280_pt1 | contig 11737 bp, 6 predicted proteins | sample M240m12015metaG_FD_155444 | JGI IMG/M metagenome (GOLD analysis project Ga0206682, IMG submission 155444) | Ammonia-oxidizing marine archaeal communities from Monterey Bay, California, United States - M2 40m 12015 | ecosystem: Environmental > Aquatic > Marine > Intertidal zone | place: USA... | reverse complement strand
GCAGCATCCATGTTTATTGATGGCGATACAGACGGAGAACTAAATCTAGCGACAGCTGAAGATTTCGAGAAAGTCGAGCTTGAAGTTTTTCCGGCAGGTTCCAGCGCATCTAGAGTTTCTCAATTATCGGCAGCTATATGGGATGGTGGAGATCCTGATAATAATGTCCTTTTAGCGGGTGCGGATTTTGCGTCTAGAATAAATTTAGAGGTATTTGGGTCAGAGACAGATCAGACCGGCGCAAGTAAGATTGACACCTTACAAGTTGTAGTTACCGGAGAAGATGGCGAGAGCGGAATTAAAGGCTCTATTGAACAAACTCAGGAAATTATTGGAGATTCTGAGACAGGACTTTCATCACAGTACTCCGTAAAAGTAGACAACCAAGGACACGTAGCTGGATTCGGGCTGTCTAACACGACTAATGACGATGGATCAGCAACCTCTGCTTTTATTGTTAGCGCTAATAAGTTTGCCATCGTAAATCCAAACGCCACATCCCAAACATCCAATGAGCCGACCAACAGTAACAGTGTAACTGTGCCCTTTGTCTATACCCCCTATCAGGCACCATCAGAAGAAAACGGCAACATCGCCATTCAAGAAGGTGTGTACATAGACTCCGCGTTTATTAAGAACGGGTCTATAACTACTGCGATGATCAACAACGCCACGATAGACACGGCTCATATTACTGGGCAGCTAAGCGCTAACAGGATTGGTCCTACGGGAAGCATTGACACCTCCCTCCTTAACATTGATGGCTCATCACTCACATCTCAGGTGATAAATGGTGTTTCTACGTTAGTGCTGGGAGAAGTGTCAGCAACTAAAATCACCACAGGGACTTTTAACGCTGACAACATAACAGTAGAGAACCTGAGAGCTAACCAGATAACTGGTGATATTAATGATCTGATTCCGTTCTCTCTATCTTCGTCGGTAGCAATTGATGCCCCTAACGGAGCAGAGCAAGTCATATTCACAGGACAAATTCCAGCTCAGGCAGACGGTGTAAAGAAAAGACCTTACATCAGCGCGGAAGGTTGGGGGGTGTTTGAGAATGACGACGCCTACAGATTAGAGCTGTGGATGAAAACAAACGAAACCTCAAGTTCTACTCCTTCCTTAGGGACAGTAACTAATTACGGATCTCAAAATTACGGCTTTGGTTATATTGTCTACTGGTTTGAAGTGGCTGGAGATGTAACATCCCTTGTCTCGTCGGGATCTGCATTACTGGTAATGGGCTACACCTACGGCAACACGTCATCCAGTGGGTATACATCATCAACAAATAGAACTCGAATTTATTACACAAAATCGTCAACAGGGACAATCACCACAGGTATGTCTGTGTTCGGACAGATCCTGACCAATCAGTACACTATGGTGAATGACTTTTTCTTCAGGTCTGCGTCTGACTACCATCCTTATCAGTTCTCTATTAGTGGCGGTCTTGGCACCAAAACAAGCTCAGCTGTTGATTTTGAAATAAGGATTGGAGTTTATAACGCGAACAAGTACTACGTTCCAAGCAGCCAGCCATACAAAAATTGGGTGATGGATAAAATTTACGCCTTAGAAGGCATAGCTATGAGCCTAAGATAATGACACAACTTTATGTTCAATTTGATACAGGTGAGGGACGCATAACGGCAGGTCCACAAGCAGGCATGAAAGACCAGTCAGGGTGGTATGCGTATGCACCAGCTCCGGATAGGTTGCCAAGAGATGAAGTAGATTATGTTGTTGATGACGAGTTTGGAACAGTAATTCAGTATGTTACGGCAACAGCTCCAGAGCCTTCATATGCAGAGTCTAGGGCATTAACTTACCCAAGCATTGCAAATCAGTTAGACAAACTGTTTCACGATATAGACAACGGCACACTTAATGAAACAGGTGAGTTCTTTACAGCAATTAAAGAAGTAAAAGACTCCTACCCCAAAGCGTAATAATTACTTTTTTTAGTAATTTACTTGATTTTAAAGTATCATAAGGGTAAAGCGGGACTCCGACCTCCGGAACATCTCACCCCGAATTAGCTACTCGTTTATACACGAATATAGCTTATAAAAATCCAACATATTAAAGGCAGGCTTTAGTGGCAATTGTCGTGCGTGATCCGTCGTTAGACGACTTTCCTCAGATCAATGATTTGGGTAAGTGGTTTCAAGAAAACAGCAGTTACAAAAACTGTGGATGGTCTGACGGTAAGTTCTACGGCTTGCTCAAAGAAGCAATAAATCCTTTGTCGGATATTTTTATGTTGATTGCAGATGATGACGGCGAAGTTGTTGGGATGTTCATGGGGTGCGTCACAGAGTGCTTTTTTTCATACGAGAAAGTTGCAGAGGATTTAGGGCTTGTATTCAAGCCTGATAGGCGAAAAGGAATTGGTAGCACTATTAAAGAGATTATTTCAAGTTACAGGCTCTGGGCTACAGGGAAAGGAGTAAAGCAAGTGACCTTAGGAATCACGTCAGGTATAGCAGGTGATGGCTATAAGAAATTATTGAAACGCCACGGCTTTAGTGAAGTCGGGGCTTTATTAAAGATAGAGGTTTAGCTTATGTGTTTTGGCGGTGGTGGCGGAAGCGATCCAAAAGAATTAGAGAGCAAAGAGGCGTTAGCTCAGCAAGCAGCTAATGCATTGCGACGTTACGGTGATGTGTTTGTCCCTTTAGAGAACATGTTTATTGATGACACTAAAGCAATGTTTGCTGACGGTGCTTCTGATGATGCAATGGCATCTGCACAAAATCAGACCTCTGCTATCTATGAGCAAGGCTTTGGAGATATGCAAGGCGCTCAATTCAATATGGGATTAGACCCCATGTCTGGTCGCGCTCAAGGTGAGTCATCAGCATTAAGACAGGCTCAGGCTAGAGGTATGGGTCTTGCTGGCGCAGATGCAGGTCTTGGTTATACAGATGCTGCCTACCAAGGTTTGGGTAATGTAATAGCAATGGGTCAGGGTCTTCAAACTCAAGCAATGACTGGAAACATTGATCGTATGCAGAACAGTTTAGATAGAGCGGGATCAGCGGCTAAAAGAGATTTCGCTAGATCACAAAGTCTCGCATCTATTGCAGGTACTGGTGCCGGTATGGCGGCAGGATATGGATTAGGAGGTGGAGGCTAATGATGGACTTTAGAGGCTATATGGCTATGTTAAACCCAGAAGCAGCAGGAGCTGTTGGTAGCTTTTACAACTTCTCGGGTGGCAGTAATCCTTATTCAAACATTAACCCTTACAGATATTCTGGCATGAGTCCCGAAGACAATCCCGGAGACCAGTTATATGCCGATTTAATTAGGGCTCAGACTCAAGATTACAATCAACGATTTGCCCCGATGGAAAATTTTCTGGCAGGACAAATAACCGCAACAGGCACCAAGTCCTTGGGTGCAGATCTGGAACGCACACGCTCAAATATGGGAAGTGCAGTGACCAATGTTCAGGGTCAACAAGACCGCAACATGGCTCGAATGGGTTTGCAAAACAGAAGCAACATATCTAACAGCACAACAGCTGTGGGCGGCTTAGTTGGTGGACTTAACGATACAAGACTCAGAGATGCAGATCGTCGCCAGTCAATCCTTTCAGGCTCCCTATCAGGTATCTCACAGAAGGCAAGGAGTACAGGACAATGACAATGATTGCGGTAGGACAAGGTCTTAGAGGTCTTGCAAACAGAGGGATGGCAGCGGTAGCTAGATCTGAGTCTATTGAGAATCAGCAAAGAATGGCTCTTGAGGCACAGGAGCAAGCGGCGGAATCACAGCTTCTTGGCACCGGCGCAGGTATTGGTGGAATGCAGGGAGCATCGACAGCGATGAAGCTGAAAGGCGCTCACGCAGGTAACGTCAAAAGACTGTCCGACGCGCAAGGGGCTCTTAGCGCAGCTACCGACGCGTCAGGTCCGATAAACAACATCGGAACCGCTATGGAGGGGATAGGCAAGTCTGGAGAAACAGTTAAAACCATAATGGAAGGTGGCGAGTTAGCGAATACGGCTGGAGGAATAAACAACATATCGACTGCTGTTGAAGGAGTAACGGCAACTGGAGAGGTTCTGGCAGGTGGTGCAGAAGTTGGTGGAGCAATCAACAACCTTGCTGGGGTGACTGAGGCAGTCGCTACTGGTGGCGAGGCAGTCGCTGCCGCAGGTGAAGTTGCCGCAGCATCAGAAGCCGTGGCAGCTACAGGACCAATGGCTCAGCTCTCGGCATTAGCATCACCAATAGCTATTGGCTTAGGCGTGGCTTTCTTACTTAACAAATTATTCGACTAGGTATTTATCATGGCAGGTTTTGCAGACGGTTTTAGAAGTGGCTTCGGGCTAATAAGTGACGTTAAGGATCGTGAGTTACAACGGGACAGGCTTGAAGAGCAGGCTCGTCAGGGTGATCTTGATCGGGAAGCTACGGCTGCATACAGACAGGCGCAGGCAGAAAATGCCGCTGAGCAAAATCGTCTTGCGGGAGAAAGAAACATAACAGCTAAGTCTGAAGCTAATAGCCAAGCCCTATACAGGAAAGGTCAGATAGATAATCAGGCAGAATCAAACCGAATCAGGGGAGTGGAGGCAACAAACAAAACAGCACAGCTTGGTCTGGACAAGACTAGAATTGATGCTGACGCCAACTTGCGTAAGGCGCAAGCAGGCGCAATTAATGACGAGCTAGATCTGAAGAAGCAGCGCCGAGGTCAAAGAGAAACAAATGCAACGGCAGCCGTCGAGGCACAGTCGTTTCTGGACTTGGCTGAGAAAGTGAGAACTGGTGAAGTGGCTTACGATGCTGACACGCAAGCTAATCTTGCTGCAATGGCAGAAGCCACCAGAGGAACGCTGATGGACTTGGATTACGTCACCCAGCCTAACGTTCAGTTCCAAGCGGGAAGACTTCAGCAAACCTTAGGGCTCATTGCAGAAGGTAAGGCTGATCAGATAGATGAGACCGCCCTTAGAGATACTTTTAATGTAGTGTTTCACAGCAACAATATGGCTGGTGTTGGGCAGGAAGTTACCTCCAGAACTCACCCATTTGCAGGATCTTTCGCAGACAAGGGTTATGTTGTCGTTGGTAAGCAGGTTTCTAGCGTTGGTTTGGAAGGCGACTCTTTAGGCTTGAAGGTAGACGTTTTGGTTGAAGACCCCGATACGGGAAATCAATTTACCTATGAAGCTCCGATGACCGTCGGTCGTGAAGCAAGTGCAGACAAGGCATTTATGTCGGTAGAGGAAGCTGTTCAGGCAGCTAGCGGGTTTTATCAGTACGCCCAAGCAATGGCTCCTTATCGAGGAATTCTTGGAGAGATTAACCAAAGAGGCTATGACTTAACGGAAGGTCGCAAAGATGGTGATTTTTTACAGCTGGTATCAGCCGATATCAACAAGGCTGAGATAGATGGTGCGCGGAATCCAGACCTAGCAAGTCCTATCAAGGGCATGACTATGGGTGAGTTTTCCGCAAATAAAGGATTGATGAGATCACATTACTCGAGCAACAGAGCCGGAGCTAACAAAGGCGTTGAGCCAGCATTGGCGGGAGACACAACTTACAGAGATCTTAAAGACGATACTCTCATAAAAAATCTTGAGCGTTATAACGAAGGCAAACCTCTATCTAGAGCCCTTGTTCTTGAGGCGGCGCAGTATCTGAGCCCTAAAGAAGACAGGAATGGAAACATAACTTTTGTGATTGACAACAAAGAAGAGTGGAACGAGTGGAGAAATAATACTTTCAGAACTAGAGGTTATAGAACTCCTTACGAGGAGCTTTCGGTCACAGGCGCCTTCAACTCAATAGATTAATTCAGGTATTTAAATGCCCATATATGCGAATCAAGACTACAGCCGCGACCGATTACGAACCTTTAAAGAAGAAGAGGAAACTGGTCTTCTAAACGAGTTTGGTAAAGGTTTTGGTGCTGGTGTAGATCAGTTACAGGCTCTTGCCGGTGGTGCAAAAGCGTTAGTTGGGTCGGCTGTCGGAAACGATGATTGGTTCTATGAAGGTATGGAATACTTCGACGAGCAAATGGCAGAAGCCGCTGAGAATACTGCTGAAGTAGGAAGGCTGGAAGACATAGAAGGTCTTGGAGACTTTGCGAATTATTCGGCTTTCATCGTCGGTAACATTATACCTAGCCTCATTGGCGGCGGTGGTGTCGGTGCGGCTGGCGGTGCTGTTGCGAAGAAAGTGGCTATTAATCAGGGCGCTAAAGCTCTAGTTAAAAAGAACGCAGAAGGTTTAGCTAAAAATGCAGCTAAGCGTCAGTATGCACAGTCAGCTGTAGGCAGAGAGGCTCTTGGCAAAGTTGGTCTTAAAGGTCAGTTAGTTGGAGCTACAGCTTTTGGCACAGTAATGGGTGCCGGAGAATCCTTTACTCGAATTTTTGATGAGACGGGTGAAGAAGCTGCCGGTCTAGCTCTTGTTACGGGTCTAGCATCCGGTGCGCTAGATGCGATGACTCCAATGCGAGTCTTGAAGCGTGTCCTTCCTCAGAACATGTATAGCAAAGCTGCTGGTGAAGTAGCGGAAAATGTTTCTAAAAAGAAATCAGTTATTACTCGTGCATTAAAAGAGGCTGGCAAGGCATCCGGTACAGAAGGTGTTACCGAGATGATGCAGGAGATTGTACAGAATTCTGCGCTGGAGTTTGTTCGCGGTCAACAAGACCCTGCTATAGAAGAGGCATTTCTTGAGCGTCTATTCGACGAAGAAAACCAATCTCAATACCTTAATGCATTTGTAGCTGGTGCCATTGGTGGTGGAGCTATTGGCGGTGTTACTGGTGCCGTAACTAAAGATCCAGAAGCTAAGCAGAATCTAGATAAAGATGCCTTACAGGAAGAGGCTACAGAGCAGAGTCAAGAAGAGCCTTCGCAAGATCCTGACACTCAAGAAGTAAGCCCTAATATAGGGGGTGAGCGAGTTCAGGCAGCAAGAGCAAAGGCACAGGATTTACCAGAAGGTAGATCTACCATTGCCCCAATGACTGTTGAGCAAGCTAGAGAGAAAGCTCAAAACTTGCCCGAGAGACGAGACCTAGAAGACCCTGAGACAAGACAGGTAGAAGCTAGAGCAAAAGCTAGGGCTCAGGTGGATGGTCTCCCAGCTGTTAGAGAAAGGGTTAAAGAAATCTATCAGATGGAGCTTGGTGCTCTAGGTGAGACAACGAGAATACCTAACGAAAAACCAGCAACGTCATCTGAAGAAGCTCCGGTATTTGGTGGCAACCTTCCAGAGTCAATTGCCCCACGAATGGAAGAGCTTGTAGGTCAGGACGTAGACTACAACGGCAACAAGGGTCCAGTCGTTAAGAAAGATGACGGATTTTATGTAGCAACTCAAGACAACGGTGATGTGCTTATTGAGAGTGGAGAGTACCAGTCTCCAGAGCAGTTAGGTGTAGTACCTTCTGACGGTAATCTAGTTTTTGAAAATGACGTTCAGATTGATGACAACAATAAATTTGAATTGCGCGGGAAAAAATATTCCCTCACCCGAATCATAAGAGATGCGGAAGGTAATCCTTTATCTCTAGCGGTAAGGGATGAGAATGGAGCAAAGAAAACTATCAGGACTCCAGAAGTAGTAGCTAGAATCAATAACCAAAAGACCCCAGTTCCTGACTTCTCTCAAATTATAGTAGAACTAGACGACTTACCTGCAAGCATACAAAAGCAGGTAATACAGCAGTCTGACCCAGACAACATCCCAGATAGTGTTCCGGCATCTCAAGCTATAGATATCGCGCAATCAATGCCTAATGCAGAAGCTGTGGTAGAGGGCATTCAAGAGATAGCAACTCAAAGCCTAACGATCCCTCAAGGTTCTATGAGCGATATGCCTGCGGTTCCATACACTGAAAATGTGACACGTCCTAGTGTAAAACCTTTAGCTCAGGCTATTGCTGATGTTAACAAATCTCAGGGTGCTAATAGATCACCTATTGATCAGGGTCGTATAGACAGTTTGTTTGCGTCTCCCGAAGTTGTCATGCAGAACGGCAACACGGTCACTGTCGCCGAGGGTGTTCAAGCTGATGAGATTAAGCACGCTCTAGTTGATCTGCTAGGTGCAGGTCTTCCGAAGCGTGTGATGAATTATGTAAGCGGCTTTTATTCGCATACCGATAGCCAGATGGACAGGCAGGTAGCTGGCTCATACTTGAAAACATCTAAAGCTATAACCTTAAACAGCGCGAGAGTTAAGGAGCTTATAGCCGACAAAGACAATAGCAGCGATTCTGCTATCGAACTCAGATTTAATCTTGCTCATGAAATCGGTCATGCCTTTGATGTAGGCACTGGTCACACAACCAACTCTCCAGACTTTTCTTTAGAGGTGGACGGGATGGGCATGAACTCGGCTACTTACGAGATGGGACCAGTTATCCATGAGCTGGGTCAAAACTATTTAAGTGGCACAGAGTTAGGTCAAGAGTTAGCATACCCATTCGGACCAGCATTTGAATGGATAGCTAATTCAGAACCTCAGAATATAGCGGGTCAAGTAGACCGTATGCAGAAAGAAGCATTCGCTCAAGCGTTTGCCATCTTTCACACTAGCCCTGAGTTACTTCAGGAGCAAGCACCAAAAACGTATAAGCATCTAGAGACGCTGCTTAGAACGCAACCAACGGAGACTATTCAAAATGGCGAAGCTGACATTCGGACCAATGAAGCTGACGGGCAACCTCAAGAAGTACAGGGAGACGTTCGGTCACCTACCCAGCGCGGAAGCACTCAAGTTCAGGAGCAAGAAGGATCTGGAGGAGATGGCGGAAGTAGCCTTGATGCGGAACAAGCCAGTCAAGGACTGGGAGAACCGACCCAACGTGAAGCTGGGGACGGGGATGGACGAGCTGTACAACTAGAAGAAGACGCAGCAGAAGCCAGACTTGTAGAGCAAGAGCTAGGCGATATCGATGACGACTATGATCCGATGGATGATCTGGCTAGCTTCGATGATGATGCCCTGTATCAGGCGGTAAGCACTAGATTCCCTACAGGTGCTAAAGCCACAGAAGATCCAATCGCAGATCTGATCGTTAATGACTATGAAAGCTTTGCTAATTCTGGCGCACTGTTCAACAAGAATGTTGCGCTAATTAAGTCCTACACAAATCTTACAAAAGAGGAGCAAATTGGCTCTGACGAAGTTGTGGCTGAACGATTTATCAAGCACATGGTTGATAATCTTCTTTATATTTATGATTCGGTTCCTAACAGTACGCGAGAATTATCTAAGCAGTGGTATGAGGGCGCCAATAAAATTGTGCAACGGATGGCTGACAAGCATGGAATCTCCTTAGCTCAAGCAAGTGCTGTTGCGGCTAACTTATCTCCACAGAAAGACTGGTATCAAAATGCTAGCCTTGCTGAAAGAGTGATCAATATCTATCACGAAAATATAAACGATTCCTTTGATCAAAACATGAAAGACAAAGCTGATGAGATTTACTTCCATAAGGATGTAAAGCCACCAGCAAGAATTGCGAATAGAGAAAAATTAGACTTGATTCAAGGCAAGTCATTACAGCAATTAATTGATGAGAAAGTCTCTCCGCACGTTTTGGGTATGTGGGTACGGACATGGGATCAAACTTACAACTCACCCAACTACCGGCTAGTTTCTCCTGATGGAAAGTTTTTAGGGTACGCAGTAAACGAAGACGGAAAAACTCGCTCAAAAGCTGGCTGGGGATCATTGGCTGAAATAGGCAAGGCTCTTACGGCGGTAATGAATCCTGAGATTGAGGTACTGTCAGAGTCATTAGGTGACGCAAATAAGGTTCGTAATTTTTACAACAATATTTTTGATCCCGCATCAACGCTTGGGTTTGTAACAATCGACACTCATGCAGTGGCAGCGGCGCTTATGAGACCTTTGGGTGGCAAAGCTGAAGAGGTTGGCGCGAATTTTGGAACGCAAAAGGGTTCTTCTAATTCCAAGGTAACGGGTCACAGAGGAACGTATTCACTTTATGAGGAAGCATACCGAAGAGCCGCCAAAGATAGAAACGTGTTGCCTAGAGAGATGCAGTCAATTACTTGGGAGGCAGTAAGGGGTTTATTTACTGCCGGTTATAAGTCAAATAAACAAAACGGCGTATTTGTACAAGGCGTATGGAGTCAATATAATAACGGTAAATTAAGCCTCGACGAGGCAAGGGTAAAAATCAATGAGCATTCCGGCGGAATACAAAGACCTGATTGGGAGCGATCCGATTCTTCAGTACCTGACGAAGTATCAGAAACCAGTTACGAGAGAATCCTATCTGATAGAGGCGTACCCAGACAGGACTCTAGACCCCAAGAAGCCACTGGAAGCGGAGCTGGAATCGATGCTGCCGGAGTTCCTACAGATCAGCTAGACGCACCACCACGCCGTAATGGCAGCGGCAACATATCCAGCCTATCCGATCGACGAGAGCAGAGAGGTCTTCAAGACTTTAAATCTCGCATGATGGATACAATTCAGCAACAGGTGTCATCTAAGAACGAGATAGTCAAGAAGCTTGTTTCCGATGGCGTCTTTAAAGGTTTTGAAGTCGGCAAAAGATACACATCGAGAAACCCCAATCAAGAAACGTTTGCTTTTAAAACTGAAATCACAGGCTTATCAATAACCGAAGTAAGTAAACGTGATCGAGACCTAAACTCTCCAAGCGTAAAACTTTTTGGGCAAATTCCAGAAAGTGAAATATTTGTCGGTGATGATGGAAAAGAGTATACGGCAAACCTAATAACTACGGCTGTTAACCCCCTAGGTGACGAGATCGAAAGTTCTGCCGCCTTGTGGAAAGTGAAGAAACAGATTGCCGACGGAGATGCTAAGTTCATGGGCGGATTACAATCCGTTCGTAACGTAGACGACCAGCTAGACGCACCCCCACAAAGACCTTCAGACTTTGTAACTGCCCCCACAAGTACAGCCGCAGAGATCATGTCGGATGAAGACTTGGTTGCATCTGTTCGCGCTGGATCAGACGGCAGTCAAGTAATCGACGCAGTCAAAGATAAAGATGTTAAGGCAGCAGCAGGGTTTGCAGCTTCAGGTTTTAAGAAGTGGTTCCAGAAGAACTTCTACTCCAGAGGTCTATTGCCTGAGACAGCGTTTGATTCAAAGATCGAGCGTGATGGTGAGTTCGGTGCTGTGGAGATGGACATCCGCCAGATGGTTGGATTGTTTGATGAGGCAGTCCAGAACAACTTCGGCGAGATAGACGCATCACAGGCTGCTGTTCTGGATAAAGCAATGCAGATACCAGCGGCAGAGGTTATGGCTTCTAAGCTACCTAATGATATTAAAGAAGCTTTGGTAGCAATGCGTAACTACATCGACAAGATGTCAGCTGACTATGCTGAGATACTTAACTCAGATATACAAAAGCTAAAGGCTGAGGGTAACGATGAAGCGCTAGCCAAGAGTGAGTTGTTAGGCATTGTTGTCAACAACATGGGCAAGTATGCCAACAGAAGCCACAGGGCTTTTGACGACAAGAACTGGAACAAAGAAGTCCCCGAAGAAATTATTCTGGCGGCTAGAAACTTCCTTGTTGGGCAGGGTACTACTAACCCAGATCAGGTAATCAACACCATCCTCAAAGAAGGTACTGCCTTCGATGATATGTCATCGTTTATTGCCGAGTCTAAGCTAGGCGCAAAAGACCTATCTATCCTGAAGAAACAAAAGGATATAGCCCCAGAGATAC
>Ga0206682_10004279_pt1 | contig 11738 bp, 6 predicted proteins | sample M240m12015metaG_FD_155444 | JGI IMG/M metagenome (GOLD analysis project Ga0206682, IMG submission 155444) | Ammonia-oxidizing marine archaeal communities from Monterey Bay, California, United States - M2 40m 12015 | ecosystem: Environmental > Aquatic > Marine > Intertidal zone | place: USA... | reverse complement strand
TCCCCCTCGCGGCCGCGTGCGCGCCATACCGAGTCGCGCGCGCGCCGGACGCGTATCGCGGCTGATTCTCGCGCGAGGGAGAACGTATAGACACCCGCGAAGCGCAGGAGCCGCGCGGCGCGCTCGAACGGCGCGGGAGACGACTCCGGTCCTCTTTGGTGGTGGCGACGGAGTGTCTGTAACTCTCAATCGCGCGTTCGACGCCGGTCAACGCACCAAACGAACGCCCATTTTCGGCGCCGCGATGTCCGGCCCCGAGACACCCGCGAGGGTGAAGAAGGAGACTGCAAAGGTACGAAGCCGTGTCCGACGTGGCGAGCACATGACTGAAACCACCTCGTGCCACGGTCGCGAGGTGTCGCCGCGCCGCACACCCGCTCCGGGGTCTCTCGCGATTGCTGAACGATTCCACGACGGTTTCGGCACCCCCGAGACGCCGGTCCGGGTCGTGACGCTCGCGCCGCGCCCCGGGTCGTCTCGCCGTCCCAAAAGAGATGCCGCTGAACGTTGACGTCTTTCCCACACTTCATGCGCGCGCAGATGCCCGCCTCCACGAAGCGCGCCGCGAGCATCTACGGCGCGCCGGTCGTGGCGAAGCGCCCGTCGAGCGGCGTCTCCGGGAAACCAAAGCCGGCGAACGCGACGAGCTCGAGTAATCGAGCTTGGAACGACAGTACGCGCGGCGACCGGGTTTCGGGTGAGGCCTCATCGACGAAACCGAGCGTTTCGAACGACGTGCTCGCGGCGAGTCAGCGTCGCTCGGCGTCGTCGATACCGACGCGGCCACTCGGCGCGTCCAACTCGTATGGTCGGCAGTCCGCGCCGGCGGCGCCGACGCCGGCGGCGCGCGCCGGGGCGGCTGCGAAAAAACAGGCGTCTTTTCGCGCGCTCGCCGAAAGCTCGCGAAAGAAACCCACACCGAAGACGAAGACGCTTCTGAGCAAAGGCGAGTACGGCAAGCTCATCGGCGTGGGCCCGCGTCAGAAGCGCGCGGACAAAACGCACGTCGACCTGGCGCTCCTGAAGAAGGACGACGCTTCCAAAAACTACGACGCGTTCGCCGAGGTTGAGGCGGGCTGGCGGCCGGGCGCGGCGCTGGGCTCACCGGTCGGCGGCGACGCGGCGGAACGCGACGCGTTCGCGGACGCGACGCGTTTGCCGGACGCCGGAACGGGCGGTGTTGTCGACGGGGACGGAACCGCTCTCGGCGACCGCCGCGCTTCGCGACGCGCGACCGAGTACGCGCCCTCGATCAGGTTCAGCAAGAACCCGAAGTACCGAACGGTGACGAGCGACGGCGTCTTCGTCGCGCCGCCGGACATGTCCGGCGAGCCTCCCGCGCCCGGGTCGGCGGCGGACCGGGCGGCGCACCCTTCCGTGCCGCCCCGGAGCACCGGTGACGAGCGGCTCGACCGGAAACGCGCGCGCGCCAAGGCGGAGCGCGAGCGGCGCGCGGCGGAGACGCTCGCGTCGAAGCAGGCGGCTTCGAAGGCGCGGCGTGAAGCCGCCGCGGCGGAGGCGAGCGTCGGGATCGCCGAGCTGACGTTCTTCAGGAGCACCGTGCAGCGCATGGCAAAGAAGTACAACGCGCTCAAGGCGTCGCACGACGCGAAAGCCACCGAGCTGGGGAGGCTCGTGACGGACTTCGCCGAGCGGGACGCGAAGCGAAGCGCGCAGACGCGCGATACGCTCGCGCTGCGCGGCGGAGGCGGCGCGCTGGTCGGCAAGCCTGTGTCGCGGAGCGCCGCCGGCGCCCACCCGCGGGCGGACCTGCGGCTGGAGGAACTTCGCGCGCGCGTCGCCGACGCCGAGCGCAACGCCGAGGAGGAGCGGCTGCGCACGGAGATGCTCGGGCACACCATCTTGAGGCTGCGCGAGAGTGACCCGACCACGGAGGCGCGACGGGCGGATCCGCACGCGAGCCTGGCGACGACGCGCGAGACCGCCGTCGCCGCCTCCGCCGCCGCCGAGTCCACCGTCCCCTGGGTCGCGCGCAAGCTCGAGCTCGTGAAGCAGTACCAGGCGGACGCCTCGGCGGCGATCGAGGCGGAGCGCGCGCGCGCGTACGCCGCGGCGAACGAGGCGTCGCAGGCGCGCGCGATGCTGGCGCGCACGATCGCGTCCGCGCAGGAGCGGCGCGAGGCGTACGCGGCGCAGATCGGGCAGCGCCGGATGGTCCTCGGCGCGCTCCGCGCCGAGGACGAGGCCATGGCGCGACGCAAGGAGTCTTTCATTAACAGACTGGCGCAGATGAACAAAGAGCTCGCGGAGGAGGAGCGCGACAGAAAACGCGGCGGCAAAGTCGCGCTCCCCGGGTTTTCCGGGGGGCTGGCGAAGGCGTTCATCACGGCGATGACCGGCGGGGCGCTCCGCACGCAGGAAGCCAAGACCAACGCCGCCATTCGCAAGCTCGTCGAAATCATCCCGGACGTCACGCCGGAGGGCCTGATCGAGGGCTTCAAGAACCGAAAGCAGCGCAAGACGCTCACGCGCGAGGCGAGCCGCGCGCGCCAAACGGAGCACGACGCGCTGCTTCTGAAGCGGGACGAGCTGCTGGAGACGCTCGCGCGGACCAAGGAGGAGCTGTACAACGCGGACGAGAGCCTGGACGAGGACGCGGCTACGCGCGCCGCTCGTGGCGCGCGCCCGGAGGACCGCGCGGACGACGGCGTGTTCATGGCAGAGCTCGCGACGCGCGCGACGCGGCTCACAGTCGGCGACAAGGAGAAGGAGCTCACTGGTTTGGCGACGGGCGTGCGGAACCTCGCGGAGACGGTCGCGAGGTTCGACGAGACGCTCAAGCGGACGCTGCGGGGCTGGGCCGCCGCCGTGGACGACGCGCGCGAATCGCTCCGAGGCGCCGCCGTGGACGACTCGCGCGAGGCGAAGAACGACGCGAAGGACGACGCGAAGGACGATCTTGAAGACGCGGAGGACGAGCGTGTTGAAGACGCGGAGGATGAGCGTCTTGAAGGTCTTGAAGGTCTTGAAGAAGACGCGCCTCATGAACGCGAGACGGGTCTCATGAACGCGACGGCGCGCGAGGGGATCGCGTACCTGGAGACGTTTTACGACGCGCTCGAACGCGCCAACGTCGTGGCGGTTGCGGATCTGCACCGCGAGCGCGTGCTGGCCGCCGCGCGCGAGCAGGGCGTGCACCCGTCGAAGGTGGTCGTGTCGAGCATCGAGCTCGACCAGACGCTCCTGCGCCCGGCGGTCCCCGCGCTCAGCGCGCTGCGGCGCGCGGGCTCCGGCGAGAAGGGCGCGGAAAAGGTTTCCGCGGACGCCTCAGCCGCGGAGGAGAAGAAAGAGGCGCCGAAGAGGGAAGGTTCGTTCAAGGGTGTCACGCTGCTGCTCTTCGACGAGAGCGAACGGTTCGAGGTGGACAGCGTGAATGACGACGTGCACGACGCCGGGTTCGGCGGCCGTTCCGGGAGCGACGCCGAGCCCGACCGAAGTGGGTCCCCCGGCGCGCGCCTAGGGAGCGACGTGAGCGGGAACCCGTTCGCGGGCGAACTCCAAAAGCGGGACGAGAGGGTCGAGGCGAAGATCGGAAGCGGGCCCGCGCGCATCGTGTGCAACGTCTCCAAACACAACCTGCGCGTCGACGTGAAGGCCGGGTCGTCGTCGTCGTCCTCGGAGAAGGAGGAGGAGGAGGAGGAGGAGGAGGAGGATGAGGGCGGCGGCGGCGGGGTGGGCGCGAAGGCGCTCGACCCCCGTTTGTCGCAGAAGGCTGCGTCCGCGGTGTTTTTCCGTAAGGGCCTGAAGAAGGGCGAGAGCGCGGCATGGGCGCGGGAGACGGAGGCGCGCATGGCGCGGCGGAAGATTGGCGCGAAACCGGCGCGGAAACCGGCGCGTTCGCGTCAGGCGTCGGGCGAGGGCCAGGCGGACGTGGCGACACGACCGCTCGGGGACGACGACGCGCAACCACACGCGTCGGCGGAGTGATAGCGTATCGATACGAACGCGCGTATCTATACGAAATCTATACGAAAACAACCACACCCGTAGCCGTACGTAGACTCTCGCCTCAACGCTCCACTCTTAACCGCGCGTGACATCGGAGTAGCTCTCGCCGCCGACGCGTCCGCCCTGCATGGCGCGGCGGACGTTGAGCTCGAACTGCCTCGGAGTCTCGGTGAGGTCCCGCGCGGCTTCTTTGTTCAGAGGGTCGTCCGGGTTGGGGTCCATGAACAGGAACTGCAGCCCGTACACGCAGCTGGAGATGCTCAGCACCGGCGACCAGTCCTCGCGCAGGATGTTGAGGCACACGTTTCCCTCGGTGTCCACGTTGGGGTGGTAGATCTTCTGCGTGCACTTCACCTTCGGGGGCTCGTGCGGGTACACCGCGGGCACGTTGAAGTCGAACACGAACTTGCCTCCCCGGTAGTACCCCTCGTCGGGCTTGATGGTGATCACGAAGTGCAGCATCTTGTCCGCGCCGTCCGGGAACGCGATGGCCATCGTCTTCGCCAAGGTGAGCTCGCTGATGTCCTTCGCCAACCGGATCTCGCCGGGGCTCTGTTTCGGGCCGGTCGCGCCGGACGCAGCCTTCGCCGCCGCCTCCTTCTCCTGCTTGTCCTTCGCGGAAAAGAGCTTGATCATCTCGCGTCGTCGTCTGACTCGGTCGTTCGCCGCCGACCGAGGCCCGCGCGCCGGTGCGCGTCGGGGTGTGCGCCCGGCGAGCGGGCACTACGATTGCTCGACGCGCGCGAGGCTTCGAACGCGCGCCGGTGGATCGATCGGCGAGCCGATCGAGGCATCGGCATTCACCGGCGACTCTCACCGGGCGGACGAAGGCGAACGGCTTTTTGAAAGGGAAATTCGAGTTTCCTTTCAAAACCGACGCAAACGCCACAACTGGACGAAATCTTCTCGACTCGAATCTCGTCCACGAGACGCTCCGAAACGAAACCGGACGATCGGCCCGCACTCACTTCACCTCGCACGCGCAACGATGGCGGCCCTCTCCTCCACCGTTCACATCTCCTCCGCCAAGGCCTTGGCGCCTAAGGCGGCGAAGCGCGCCGTGGCCGTCAAGGCTGCCGCCCGCGCCGACTCCAACAACGAGGTGCGCCTCCCTCCCGAAAACCATCGAGGCTGGCTCCGGGAACACATTATCCAGAATCCGTCGCGAGCGCTGGAGCGCGAACGCCCACGACCGCGTCGCGGTGGTGTCTCGACGCTTCACCGACGCATCGCCGACGTTTCCGACTGACCGCCTCGACCTCCCCCGCGTTGTTTCGCAGTCCCGCTACGGCGCTTGCTGGCCCGGCCGCGCGGAGGTCCCCAGCGACGTCCCCGCGCTCGGGAACGGCAACGTCAAGAAGATCTCTCTGCTCGGCTCCACCGGCTCCATCGGCACGCAGACGCTGGACATCGCGGAGGAGCACCCCGACAAGTTTGAGATCGTGGCGCTGAGCGCGGGCAAGAACCTGGACGTGCTCGCGGAGCAGATCAAGAAGTTTAAGCCCAAGATGGTCTCCATCAGCGACGGCGCGGATGTCGCGAAGCTCCGCGAGATGATCGCGGACATGGACGGGCCTGCGCCCGAGCTGCTGTACGGCGAGGACGGCATGATCGAGGTGGCGAGGCACGAGGACGTGGACTCCACGGTCACCGGTATCGTGGGATGCGCCGGTCTGCCCCCCACGGTGGCGGCCATCGAGGCGGGCAAGAACATCTGCCTCGCCAACAAAGAGACGCTCATCGCCGGCGGGCCCGCCATCGTGCCGCTCGCCGTGAAGCACGGCGTGAAGATTCTCCCGGCGGACTCGGAGCACTCCGCCATCTTCCAGTGCATCCAGGGCCTCCCCGAGAACGCGCTGCGGCGTATCATCCTGACCGCCTCCGGCGGCGCGTTCCGCGACGTGCCGTACGAGGAGATGCTCCGCTGCGCCACGGAGGACCCCGCGTTTCTGCAGAAGAAGGCCACCACGCACCCCAACTGGGACATGGGCGCGAAGATCACGTGCGACTCGGCGACGCTCATGAACAAGGCGCTGGAGGTGATCGAGGCGCACTACCTGTACGGCACATCCTACGACAACATCGACGTGGTGATCCACCCGCAGAGCATCATCCACAGCATGGTGGAGACCTCGGACTCGTCCGTGCTCGCGCAGCTCGGCTGGCCGGACATGCGCCTGCCCATCCTGTACACCATGTCGTGGCCGGAGCGCGTGGAGTGCAGCGAGGTGACGTGGCCGCGCCTGGACTTCGTCAAGATGGGCGACCTGACGTTCCGCGAGCCGGACGTCACGAAGTACCCCAGCCTGACGATGGGCTACGCCGCGGGCCGCACCATGACGGGCGTGTTCAGCGCGGCGAACGAGCAGGCGGTGGCGATGTTCCTGGACAAGAAAATCGGCTACTTCGACATCTACAAGACCATCGAGTTGGCCATGGAGGCGCACAAGAACGACCTGATCCTCGACCCCACCTTGGATGACATCGTTGCCAGCGACCTCTGGGCCAGGGCGCACGTCAAGGATCTCGTGGAGAGCGGCGTGTGCAAGGAACTCGTCGCCGTGTGATGAAACAGAAGCGTCGAGGATGGGTAGACTATTTTTCTGACTGCGCGAGAATAATAAAGGCGCGTATCCTAAACCTCCGCGATCGCGCGCTCTTCTCTCGTCCTGATGATCGAGACGCGCATCGCCCTTGTTCCCGCGCGACGAGAAGACGCGGAGATTCACGGCCCCTGCACGGTGAACGGGAGCTTGAAGAAGTCCACCAGCCTGGATTTGATCTGCGGCAACGCGTTCTCCACGCCGTGGCCCATCCCCGCGACTTCGAGCAGTCGCCGCTCGGCCACTTCGCCCGCCTCGCCCGTGCCCTCGCGCAGGTTCACGGACGCGTCCCGCACCCACGTCAGCGAGTTCTCCAGCGGCGACGCCTCGTCGTCGTAGCCGTGCACGACGTACGCGCGGCATGGCGCGAAGGGGAAGTCCGGGTGGTTCTCCAGGTCCTCGCGAAACGCGTCCCCGAGCGAGACGCCCATCTCCTTCTCCACCGTCGCCAGACACGCGCTCGGCTTGAACGTCGGCGCCAGGAGCATCATGCGGTCCACCCGCTTCGCGTTCTCCGGGTCGCTCGCGTACACCGCCGCGACGTACGCGCCGAGCGACGAGCCGATCAGACGCACGGGACGGTCGTCCGGAAGCGCCGCGACGGCGGCGGCCAAACGTCGCGCAGCGGCGGTGACGGTGAGCGCGCCGTCGCCGAGCTCTTCGTCGCCGTCGGAGATGAGGCTGGGCGTCAGCAGCGGGACGTCCAGCGCGCCCAGGACGTCCTTCAGGTACATGCACGCGAACGAGTCCTCGGGGGGGGACATCAGGTTGTGGCAAAACACGTACGCGTACGCGTTCGGGTCGCCGCCGTACTGGTTAGCGGGATCGACGACGGCGGCGGCGGCATCCTCCTCCGCCTCCGAGGAGGCCTCCGAAGTCGCGTCGCCGGAACCGGCGCTCACCTCCTCCGAGAACGTCCCGGCGCCCTCCGAGCTGGGGTCGCCGAACTTCCAGCCCTTGGCGCGCGGGAAGTTACCGGCTTTCCAGTTGGCGATCCAGTCGTCCGCGTTCTCCAGGCCCTCGCCAGCCGCGGTGGAGCCGTCCTGCTTCTTCTCGCGTTTCGGGTCGTCGCCCGATCCAGCGGACGCGGCGTCGTCGGGAGACGCGCGCGTCCAGGTCGGGCGGCGCGAGGGCGGCGCGGCGGCGCGAAGCGCGGAGCGCGCGGCGCGCACGGGCGCGGTGCCGCGCGCGGAGACGCACGCGGGCGGGCAGAGACACCGAGCAGCCATCAGTGAGAGGCGCGCTGGGCGACGTGGCATGAAGTTTATCCTCGGAACGCCTTTCGGCGTGGCCGAGTTGCTGACAGGCCTGGCTGGGCCGACGCCCCGACGTCGAAATTCGCGAACGACCGGAACGTTCGCGCGCTGCGCTCGTTGGTGTTTGACTTCTCGTCGTCCCATACCCCGACGCACTCCACGGCCGCGCGGTCGACCCGGCCGTTTCCGCGCTCGGTGCCACGCCCACAAGTCGAGCGTCGCGCGGCCGCGTCGTCTCGCGGGACCCGTACCCCGCGCGCTCTCGGTCGTGTCCGGTCGGGGTCGGCGCGCCTGGGCGCGTTCGGACGCCCCTTTAGGCATCGATCCCGGATTCGACGCGTCCGCGCTTCCCCGTCCCCCGTGCCTCACGGGTGCCTCGCCGGCGCGACGAATCATGCCCCCCTCCGACGGCGACAGCGCCGCCTCCCGCGATGCGTCCGCGAGCACGTCCAGCGCGGCGCACGCGCTGGTGCTGGAGCACGTCCACCCCGCGACTCGGCTGATGGAGAAGCGACGGCAAACCTTCGTCGCGCAGGCGCAGCTGGATGCGAGCCGCGCCTCGCACGCGGAGAAGGAGGCGGGTTTCGCGGCTCGCGAGGCGGTCATCAAGCGCAAAGACCTGGAGCTCCAGGAGAACTTGGTGCGCTTCGGGAAGTTCCTGCAGGAGAACGACGGCAAGCGCGCGCGTGCCAAGCGCCGCGCGGCGGATGAAGCGCAGTCGCGCCTGCGCAAAGAGGCGGAGATTGAGACGCTCGCCGAACGGTTACGCGCGGCGCGCGCGAAGGACGAGTCGGCGGCGGCGGAGGTTTCGAAAAACGCCAGGTACGCGGGGTACCTCGACCGAGTCCTGGAACACGTCTCGAGTGGAAACAATCCGGGGTTTCGCGAGACGGGCGATATCTTGGCGAGGCACCTGACGCTCGCGGCGACAAACGCGGATCTCGTCGAAGCGCACCGGGGCTTCGCGGCGGCGTCCGAGCGCGCGCGCGCGGAGACCGCGGCGTACGTCGAGGAGAAGAAGGATGAGGCGTTGACCCTGAACAACGAAATCGCGCGTTTAAAGAAAGCGTTGGAACGCGCGACGCGTCTGAAGGAAGAGACGGCGCGCGCGCGCGACGAAAAGACACGCGCGGAGGCGACGCGCAAGATGGAACACGGGCGCGTGTGTTTCGCCGCCGAGCATTTGTTCCGCCGCGTGCGCGCGCGGAGCGCGGTGAAGTACGCGGCGGACGAGAATCCGCTCGAGCGCCTTCGTGTGATCGGGGAGTACATGAGCGACCTCGACGCGATCGTCAAGCAGAGGCATAAGGAAAACCCGGGCCTGACGGACATATAGAGACACAACAGCGGGACCTATAGAGACGGCGACGGGACGCCGGAGAGCGCGTGATACGTATCACGCGTCGCGTATTAAACTTTTTTAGAGTCTTCGTCGTCGCGCGACCGTCTCCTACCGTCTCCTCCTGTTCTCCGCCCTCCTCTCCTGCCTCTCGCGCTTCTTCTTCTGCTCCTTGGTCTCGTTCATGCGCGCGTTCGCCTCCGCCTCGTCCGCGGTGGGCGTGAAGACCCAGGGCAGGATCAGGTCCGCCCACAGCTTGTACGTCGCGAACGCAGGGATCGAGAGGAGCGCGAGCCAGATCCAGTCCGAGACGAGCGCCGCGGCGACGAGGCAAAACACGCTGATGTAGATGATGTCGTGGTAGTAGCTGCTCATGCCGCCCAGCGTCAAGTCGCCGCCGCCGTCCACCAGCGCGCCGGAGGCGTCCCACGTTGGCGCGCCGACGTTCCGAAGCGACGCGTAGCAGAACCAGGACGCGCACGCCGCGAAGGCGAAAAGCGGCCAGTGCACCCACCAGGTGGTGGTGCCGCGGTACACCACGAGGCGCACCAGGAAGTGCGCGCCCACGGCGAAGAGAATCACGCGGCGTAGCGCGCTCAGGCGCGCCACGTTGTCTTCCGCGCGTTTCTTCGCGTTGCCTTTGGCCATCGTGCCTTTCAGGTGCAGGCCGCGTCCTCTGGAAATGAAGATTCGGCTCGGTCGGCACGGCTCTCTGGTGCCGGCGCACGGACCCAGTCTGGCAGACTTCGGTGCGTCGAAACGAACACGGTGAACACGCGATGCATCGATTTCTCCCGGGAAATCCACAGGCGCTGCGAAGATCTTCGCACGACGAATATTCGCGGCAGTCTTGTCGCGTCGACGCGACGCGTCACAACAGGACGCGCGCGTCTCGCATCGCTCACACGCAAGGCGGCTCGGCGATGGCCGCGACCTCCGTGGCCGCTCTCGCGGCGCCGCGCCTCGGCGCGCCCGCTCGCGCGCCGAGGAAGGTCTTCCCGCGCGCATCCTGCGCGCGCTCGGATAACGTCGACGGGACCGTCGTCGTCCGCTCCCGGACGCGTCACGCGCGGTCCCGCTGGCGCCCCTCCGGCGCGCCTCTGGGTCTCCGTGCCTCCCGCTCGCGCCTGGTGCAGACCCCCGGCGCGATCGCCAACCCCGAGCCCGAGCCCCCCCGGGCCGGCACCGAGGACGACGCGCCCGTGGTGTTCACGTTCGCGTCTCGCGACGACGAAGATCTCGGCGCGTCGGGGACGACGGAGACGTCGCCGCGCGATTCCGGCGTCGTCACCGTCGAGGTGGAGCCGAGCGCGTTCCACAGCATGGACGACGAGTTCGACGCGATCGCGGCCGCTCATGCCGAGACCGAGGCCGCGGCCGCGGCGGCGCGGCCGCGGCCCTCGCCGCCGTCGCGAACCGTGGTGGTCGGCGGCGGCCCCACGGGCTTGGCGACAGCCATCATGATGGCTCGCCGCGGCTGGGAAAACGTCGAGGTCTGGGAGCGCCTGCGTCGCCCCGCGCGTCCGGACGACACGGCCGTGTGGGGCGACCCCGACCGCTCGTACAACGTGGGCGTCTCCGGACGGGGTCAGATCGCGCTCGAGAAGCTCGGCGCGTGCGAGCGCGTGCTGCGGTACTGCAAACAGGTCAACGGGCGCATGGACTGGTCGCCGCAGAACCCGAATGGCGTCACGCGCTTGACGGAGAAGAAATACGCCACGCAGGTGATCCAGCGCGACCGATTGGTGGCGGTGCTTCTGGAGGAGATCGAGGAGAAGTACTCGGACAAGGTGACCGTGTTCCACGAGACCGCGTGCGCTGCGTGCGAGTGGCTCCCGGGAGGCGGCGCGACGCTCACGCGCGAGCCCGCGGAGCGGATCGAGAAGCGAGAAGACGAAGACGTCGGCGAAACCGCCGACGCGGTGTCGGCGGCGACGTCGGCGGCGCAAGTCGCCGCCGACGCCGACGAGACTAAAACGCCGTACGCCGACGCCGCGCGCGTGCGCGTGGTGGAGCCGTTCGTGCCGTTCGTGGTGGGCGCGGAGGGCGCGACGCGGCGGAACGCGGTTCTGAGCGCCATGGACGGCGACGGCGGCGTCCGCGTGACCCGGTACGCGGACACGAACCCGCGCGTGTACAAGACGATCCCCATCGATCTCCCCGAGCCCGAGTTTCGGTCGGATCTCAACTACAGCGCGCGCACGAAGGACGGCGTCGCGCTGGAGTGCCTCCCCACGAAAGAGGGCATGCTCGTCGGGATTCTGCTTGTGAAGCCCGGGGATGCGAAGACGTGCGCGATTCTGGAGTCGAAACACAAACTGCGCGAGTACTTCGACACGCAGTTCCCGATGTTCGCGCCGTACGTATCGGACGAGGATCTGGCGCGGATGGCGAAGCGTAGGCTCAGCGCGCTTCCCACCTTCTCGCACGCCGGCGGCGAGAGCGCGCACAGAGTCGACACGTCTCTTCTCGCGTCTTCGGACGCGCACTACGCGAAGAAAGGATGCAAAGACACGCTCGAGCTCGAGCTCGGGGGCGCCTGCTTGCTGGGTGACAGCATTCACACCGTGA
>Ga0206682_10004277_pt1 | contig 11744 bp, 7 predicted proteins | sample M240m12015metaG_FD_155444 | JGI IMG/M metagenome (GOLD analysis project Ga0206682, IMG submission 155444) | Ammonia-oxidizing marine archaeal communities from Monterey Bay, California, United States - M2 40m 12015 | ecosystem: Environmental > Aquatic > Marine > Intertidal zone | place: USA... | reverse complement strand
GACTACACGTACGCGTCGGTGTCGCTGGAGTTCGATCTGCGCGAGGAGGCGACGACGGTGACCAACGTCTGCGCGGTGGAGCCCGCGTTCGCGCCGGGCGCCGCGGCGCCCGCCCTGTTCCTGCACAGCGACGCCTCCATGAAGCTCGTCAGCGTGTCCGTGGACGGCACCGCGCTCGAGCCCGGCGAGGGGTACGCGCTCACGCCGAAGGGCCTAACCGTGCTGTCGCCGCCCGCCTCGGCGTTCGAGCTTCGCGTGGTGACAGAGATCAAGCCGCAGGAGAACACCGAGCTGGAGGGTCTGTACAAGTCCAGCGGGAACTTCTGCACGCAGTGCGAGGCGGAGGGGTTCCGGCGCATTACGTTCTTCCAGGACAGGCCGGACGTGATGTCCGTGTTCACCACACGCATCGAGGCGGACAAGAAGAAGTACCCGGTGCTCCTCTCCAACGGCAACTTGGTGGACTCCGGGCCCGTCTCCGGGGACGACGCGAGGCATTTCACGGTGTGGAACGACCCCTTCGTCAAGCCCTCGTATTTGTTCGCGCTCGTCGCGGGTGACCTGGGCGTCGTGGAGGACACGTTCACGACGATGTCCGGCCGCGACGTCGCGCTGCGCATCTACGTTGAGGCGCACAACCTCGACAAAGCCGACTTCGCGATGGAGTCGCTCGTGAAGAGCATGCGGTGGGACGAGGAGGTGTTCGGCTTGGAGTACGACCTCGACCTGTTCAACATCGTCGCCGTGGACGACTTCAACATGGGCGCCATGGAGAACAAGAGCCTGAACATTTTCAATTCGCGGCTCATCCTGGCGACGCCCACCACCGCCACGGACGCGGACTACGCCGCCATCGAGGGCGTCGTCGCGCACGAATACTTCCACAACTGGACCGGCAACCGCGTGACGTGCAGGGACTGGTTCCAGCTCAGTTTAAAAGAAGGCCTCACCGTGTACCGCGACCAGGAGTTCAGCAGCGACATGAACTCGCGCGGCGTGAAGCGCATCGGCGACGTCTCGCGTCTGCGCGCGTCGCAGTTCCCGCAGGACGCGGGCCCGATGGCGCACCCTATTCGCCCTGAGAGTTACATCAAGATGGACAACTTCTACACCGTGACCGTGTACGAGAAGGGCGCTGAGGTTGTGCGCATGTACGAGACGCTTCTCGGGAAGCAGGGCTTCCGCGACGGGATGGACCTGTACTTCGAGCGCCACGACGGCCAGGCGGTGACGTGCGACGACTTTTTGAACGCCATGGCTGACGCCAACCACGCGGACCTCTCCCAGTTCAAACCGTGGTACTCGCAGGCGGGCACGCCTCTGGTCACCGCGACGACGGCGTACGACGCTGAGGCGCGGACGTTTTCCGTGTCGCTGACGCAAGCCACGCCGGACACGCCCGGCCAGTCGGATAAGAAACCCGTCTTGATGCCCATCTCGATCGGCTTGGTGGGCCCCGACGGCACGGACGTGCCGCTGCGCCTTCGCGGCGAGGACGAAACCGACGAGGTCACGACCACGAAGACGCTCCGGTTCTCGGACGCCTCGGCGACGTACGTGTTCGAGGACGTCCCGGAAAAGCCCACGCCTTCGATCCTGCGCGACTTTTCGGCGCCGGTGCGCCTTTCGACGGACCTCGCGAAGGAGGACCTGATTTTCCTGATGGCCAACGACTCCGACCTGTTCAACAAGTGGGAAGCCGGCCAGACGCTGTTCCGTGAGACGTTGCTGAGCTTGATCGAGGACGCGAAACTCGGGAAAGAGCTCGTCTTGGACGACGCCATCGTCGCCGCGACGCGCGCCGTCGTCGCCGGCGCCGTCGACGACGCCGCCGACAAAGCGTTCATCGCGCGCGCCATGGCGCTTCCGTCCGAGTCGGAGCTCTCCGAGCTCGTCTCGCCCGCGGACCCCGACGTGATCCGCCAGGCGCGCGACTTCGTCGTCGTCGCGCTCGCCAAGGCGCTCAGGCCCGAGCTCGAGGCTGGCCTCGAGGCCAACTCCGCCGCGGAGTACGCGCGCGACGGTTCAGCGCGCGCGGCGCGCTCGCTCAAAAACGCCTGCCTCGCTTTTTTGTCGCGCCTCGAGGACGAGGCGGTGGACGCGGAGTGCGCGCGCCGGTTCCGGGAGGCGGACAACATGACCGACCAGGTGGCGGCGTTGGCGGCGCTCGCGAGCCGCGCGTGCCCCGAGCGCGAAGCGGCGCTCGCGGCGTTCTACGAGCAGTGGAAGCACGATCCCCTGATCATGAACAAGTGGCTCGGCTTGCAGGCGAGCGCGTCGCTGCCGAACAACGTCGAGAACGTCAAGGCGCTCATGGCGCACCCCGCGTTCGACGTGAAGAACCCCAACAAGGTGTACTCACTGATCGGCGGGTTCCTGGGCGGGTGCCCCTCGAACTTCCACGACGCCTCCGGCAGCGGGTACGCGTTTCTTGGGGATGTCGTGCTGCAGCTGGACGCCATCAACGGCTCGGTCGCTGCGCGCATGGTGGCGGGGTTCACGCGCTGGCGCAAGTACGACGAAAAGAGGCAAGCGCTCATGAAGGCGCAGCTCGAGCGCATCGTGAACCACGAGGGGCTCAGCGAGAACGTGTACGAGATCGTCGCCAAGAGTCTGGAGTAGACGACCGGAACGACGCGTGATGTGTGATTCGATTCGAACGACGACGACGACGCGTCGAATGCGAAGATTCCGCGCGTACGATCGCGCTTTACAATTTACATCTTACGGTGCGTTTTTCCGTAAGCGGCTCTGTCGCCGTCGAAACCCCCGCGCCGCGCGCGCGACGTTACCCCTCGAAGTGCCTGAGGATGGAGAAGGGTCCCGCGCTCTCGGTCGCATTCGAGGCCATAGCTCCCGTATTTGCCGACGCGATCCTCACACCCACCCCGCCGCACGTCACGCACGAGCCCCTCTGCACGCCGTGCGGGCAGATCCGCGAGCCCTTGCACGCCGTGCAGTGGCTCTTCACGCGTCCGTGCGCGCAAATCTGCGACCCCTTGCAAATCTTGCAGTACGCGCGCACGCGCTTATGCTCGCAGATAGAGCTCCCGCCGCAGTCCTTGCACTGGTAACGCATGCGTTTGTGCTCGCATATGCTCGCCCCGCCGCACTCCGTGCACTGGTACCGGATCCGGTTGTGCTTGCACACCGCATCGCCGCCGCAGTCGCGGCACTTTGAGCGCTGGCGGTTGTGCTCGCAGATACCTTTTCCTCCGCACTCGCGACAGTAGTACCCGTTCGATCGACGGCCGTGCGGACACAACCGGTCCTTCGCGGGCTTCGCCACGCCCGCGCGGGCCACGCCAAGCCGCGCGCCCGGCGCCGACCCCGAGGGCGCCGACCCCGAGGGCGCCGAGCCGGGCGCGGGCGCCGCCGCGGCCGCCCCGACAGGGCGGGAGTTCACATCTGCAGACCGCCCGCGCGTGCCTGCAGACCTGGCCGCAACCCGCGGGGAGTCGCGCGACGCGGCAGCCCCCGCGGACGCCGCCAGCGGCTCCGATGCACGGCTGGCTCTTGTACCCCGTCGTTCGCGCTCTCCTCCAGCTCGCTGTGGACGAGAACGCTCTCGGGGGCCCGACACCATGGGGGGAGGTGGGGGTCGCGAGAGCGTCTGCGAGATCCCTCGAGGTTGCGCTTGTTTCTACGTGCTTGCACATATTGTCATTCACGCTTCGAGAGGTACCTACGTTTTACACGTTTTACGGTTCGTAATTCAAGGAAGCATCCCAACCGTTGCTTGTTGATGTTTCTGCAGTTTCTGCAATTTCTACACCTTCTCGGCGTGCGGCACGTCGAGGTTTGCCGAGAAATTTTGATTGCGAGCCAGCGGCAAGAAAAGGATGACGAAGAAGTCGTTAAAACTCTGATTACCACCAACGATGTGGCTTCCTCATCACGGCCCGCCTCGAGGGCTGTGCGCTAGACGTGAGCGCGTCGCTGGCGGGTGCCACCGGCTCGTCGTCGCGCACGCGGGGAGCTCCGCATTCCCGAGACGCGGGCTCGACCGTTCGCGGGTGCGGGACGAGCGCGAGCGGGACGCGAGGCTCGTTGTTACCGCTCGACTCGAAGACCCGAACTTCCCTCGAGCCATCGCGCGGCGAGCCGGTGGTTCCCCGGATCTGACCGGTCGCGCTCGGGGTTTCGAGCCGCGCTCTTCACGCGGCGGTACACACGTCGCGGTTTTCGCGCGTCGTGCTTCCGTCGGAACCATGGCCGTCGCGACCGAGCGACGCGTCTCCGCGTCCGCCGCCCCCCTCGCGCGTTCGGAGACGAAGAAAAAAGCGCGTCAGACGCACGAAAAAAGAAAAAAAAAATCATCCCGCGACGCGTTCCGCGTCGGCGCGCTCAGCGGGTGCGCCGCGAGCTTCTCCGTGCAGACGTGCATGTTCCCCCTGAACACGGTCAAGACGCGTCTGCAGGCGCGCGCGCCCGAGGTGAGCCTGAAAACCCTGCGCCGAACCCTGTTCCGCGGGCTCTACGCCGGCTTCTTCGTCGACACGCTGGGGTCCGTGCCCGGGACGGGCGTGTTCATGGCGACGTACGAAGCTCTGAAGAGCGCCGGGGTGGTGCCGCCCGCGGTCGCGGCGACCGCCGCGGGCGTCGCCGGCTCGCTCCTCGTCGCGCCCGCGGACGCCATCAAGCAGCGCCTGCAAGTCGACGCGTCGAAAACGCTTCGCGGCGAGCTGCGAACCATCGCGAACGCCAAATCGCCCATCCGCTCGCTCTTCGTCGGGTACCCCCAGTTCCTGGCGCGCGACTTGCCCTTCGACACCGTGCAGGTGACGACGTTCGAGGTGCTGAAGCGGTGGCACGCCTCCGCGGTCGAGCGTCGATCAACGCCGCGCGAGCTGGCAATGCTGGGCGCCGCCGCGGGCGCGTTCACCGGGATGGTCACGACGCCGCTGGACGTGGCACGAACCGCCGAGGTGTGCGCCGCCGCCGCCGGCGTCGAGTGCCGCGGCGCGTCGTGCCTGGCGGCGCTGGTACGAAGAGGCGGGCCGGGCGTGCTCCTGCGCGGCGCGGCGCCGCGCATGCTGGAGATCTCGCTGGGGGGCGCAATCTACTTCTCCGCGCTGGAGGCGGCGAAGCGGGCCCTGGGATGGGACGAGAGCGAGAGCCGAGAGCGTTCGCATCATCGGTAGACTATTAATACCTGTCGTCGCCTTCCCCCGGCGCGCGCCTGGCGCCTCCCCCCTTGTTCTTCTTGCGCACCTTGACGTGCAGCACGAGGTGCACGCGCCGGCCGAACATCTCCTCGAGAATCGTCCGAGCGCGGATGCCGATCTGCCCGATGGCGCTCCCGCGCCTGCCCACCACGATCTGCTTCACGTTCACCGAGTCCACCACCAGGGTCTGCTCGATCTTGTACGAGCCGTTCCGGAAGTTCTCCCAGCTGTCGTGCAGGGGAACCACGTTATACGGCAGCTCCTTGTGCAGCCGCTGGTACACGCACTCGCGCACAACCTCCACGGCCTGGTCGATCAAAGACTTGTCCGTGGTCTTCGACGGGTCGAGCGCCCAAGGACGCGCCGGCGCCGACGCCGCGAAATGATCGAGCACCCTCTGCACGCCCGCGCCTCGTTTCGCGCTGATCGGGTAGAGCTGCGCGAATGGGTGCTCCCGCGCGAGCGCGCGCGCCACGTCCTTCACGCGGTCCTTGTCCCCCGCATCGAACAGGTCGACTTTGTTCAACGCGAGCACGGACTCCGGGATGGGCAAACCGCTCGCCTCCGTGTACCGCAAACGCTCCAGGTGCTCTTTGGCGCCGGAGAGGAGCGTCGTCACGCGCGGGTCCGGCCGCGTCGCTTGTCTGTGCGCGTCCACGATGAACAGCAGCGCGTCGCAGGACGCCGCCGCGGCCCACGCGCTGGTCACCTTCTGGGCGTGCTTTGGGTTGCGGTAGTGCTCCGGGCCGACGATCCCGGGCAGGTCCACGAAGAGCACCTGCGTCTCGCCGCGCGTCACGGCGGCGAGCGTCTCCCCTCGCGTGGTGTTGGTCTTCGGCGAGACCGCGCTGACGTGCGAGCCCACGAGCGTGTTCACCAGCTGGCTCTTCCCCGCGTTCGGGACGCCCAGCACGCCCACGCGGATGCACCGCTGATCCGCCTCGGCGACGGCGGCGTCGGCGGACAGCGCGACGGCGGTTCGGCTCAACCGAACGCGACGCGAGCCGTAATGCGGCTCGTTCGTGTCGTCCTGACGTTTAGATTGGAATCGGGCGTCTTCTGTCTGTCGACCGCCGCTCGACGAATACGGACGCTCGCGCTCGCGTCCGTCGTCCGCGAGTCGCCGGCGGACCCAGTGTTCTTTCGAGAGCTCCTCCTTGGCGCGTTCCTTGAACATGCGCACCTCGTGGAGCACGCGCGCGCGGCGGAGACGCTCGGCGCGCGCGCCGCGTGACTCCTCGCGTTCATCATCGCTGCGGATGCGCGGGACGAAGCGGGGAGCCGCGCCGTACGGCGCGGCACGCGCGGCGCGGGTCCACGCGCGCAGATGCGGCGGAGGCGCGGCACGCGCGATCGCGACGCCGCCGAGCGTCGGCGTCAGCCCCGACGCGGACGACGCACCCGATCGCGCGACGAGCCAAGGCTTCGCCGCGGCCAACGCGCGTCTCGCCAGGGTCGCAGCCTCCCGCGAGAGAGACGCCATGCCGTCTGGCTGGCTCGGCGCGCTGTCGCCGCGGGCGCGCTCTGTCTTGTGAGTGCACCGCCGACGGAGAGAGGTCCACAAAAAAAAAGGCTTCCGGATCACGGCGACGCCGTTTGTCGAAGAAACCTTCCACGACCGTCCGACACTTCGCACGACGCAGGGATGGGCGACATCGCGTACCGCGTCTCCGAGCGCGTGTTTTACCGCGCGTCACCCGTGGAGCCCGCGCGATCGGCGACGGTGACGCACACGCGGGATGACGCCCTGGTCGTGTCCGTGGACGGGGAGAAGCAAAAGACGGACGTGCCGATCGGCTCCGTCTCGACATCGATCGCGCGTCGGTTCGAGGAGCGCCAGAAGGTGCTCCTGACCCCCGGGGGGCGCGTCGAGATCGGCAAGAAGGACAAGAAGCCCAAGGGCACGCACGCCTCCGTCTCCGACGTCGACGCGGCTGCCTGGCCGCCCTCGTACATGGTGCGCGAGGAGGGCAAGTCCGGGCACAAGCCAGCCGGGGCGAGCGAGATGGTTTCGCTGGAGCTGGCGCTGCAGGTCGCCGCCGACGAGGCCGCGAAGGAGCTGGTCGCGCGCGAGGAGACGGAGGCGCGCGAGCGCGAGGCCGCGGCGCAGAGTAAGGCGCAGAAGGCGGCCGCGAAGAAGGCGGCGCGCGAGAAGGCCGAGGCTGAGCTCCGGGAAAGGGAGGAGACGGCGGCGGCGTCGGCGGCGTCGGCGGCGCCGCTGCCCGGGTTCGCGAAGCCGCCCCCGCCCGGGTTCGAAGAGGCGTCGCCCCCGGGCGACGCGGAGGCTGCGCGCGTCGCGGCGAAGGCTGCCGCGCGCGCGAACGCGCGCGCCGAGCAGGAGGCGCTCAAGGCGGCGCGCGCGGCCGCGGAGAAGGAGGCCAAGAACAAGGCGAAGAAGGAGGCGCAGAAGGCGCGGCGCGCCGCCGAGGCGGCGGAGCGCGCGGCGCGCGAAGCCGAGGCGGCGACTCGGCGCGCCGCCGAGGAGCAGCGAGAGGCTGCCGCACGAGCGATCCGGGAACGAGAGGAGACTGTGGCGCGAGGTATCCGAGAAAAGGAAGAGGCGGCCCGAGCCGCCGAGGCGACCGCGCTGTCGGAGAAGAAGGCGCGGGAGGCGGCGCGGGAGGCGGCGGCGAAGGCGGAGCGCGAGGCGCGCGCCGCGAACGAAGCCGCCGAGAAGCGCGCTTCGGCGGCTGCGGCGGCGGCGGCGCGAGCCGCCGTTCGAGCCGCCGCAGTCGAGGCGGACGCCGCCGCGCGAGAAACAGCCGAGCGCGCCGCGAAAGCCGCGGAGGAGGCTCTGCTCGCGTCCAAGACGCAGGCGCAGCGCGCGCGCGAGCGCGAGAAGGAGGCGAAGAAGAAAGCGAAGCAGAAGGAGATCGAGGCGAAGCTCGCCGAGCTGGGGGCGGACGAGGACTTGCTCGCGCTCGCCACGCCGGGGGTTATGCGCGCGCGCGCCGAGGAGGAGGACGAGCCGAGCGAGGGCGCGAGGCGGCGGAAGAGCGGCGGCGGCGGCGGCGGGGGGGGCGGCGGCGGCGGGAAGAAAGCAGGGAAGCAAAAGAAAAAGGGAAGCCGACCCGTCGGCGGCGGCGCCGCCGATCGCGCGCTCCGAGAGGAAGCGTCGAAAGGGTCCAGCGACCTCGCGGTTCTATACGTGGCTTGTGCGGCGCTCTTCGCCGTGCTCGCCGCGGTGCTGGTGTGGGCGTACAACACTCTGCTCTGAGAGCGGCGCGGGAGCGACGGGAGCGACGGTTTGAATTCCCACGAGAAGGAAACGAATCTCGTTTTTGGTTCGAGAGGCGACCCACCTCCTTCGTCTTTTCGGCCCGTCCCAGAGGTGGCTCGTTTAGCCCCGCCGAGACGACTGATGCTCCGGGCGTTCCGGCCCGTCCAAGAAGATCCAGCATGAGCCACGACGAACACGCGCCCGCGTCGTCTCTCAAAAGTCGCCGCGGCGCGCGTCTTTCTCAGACGAAAGCCACGACTTCCGACACAACTCTTGGCGAGCGTTGACGTGGGCGACACGCGCGATAAAGCCACCTCGCGAACCCGAGCACGATGTGCTTCAGCACTCCCGGAGAGATCCCCTCGGCGTTACGCGTACCCGGCTCGGCCGAGTCGGAGGTCGACCGCGACGAGGGAAGCGCGTCTCCGGACTTCGGGGTGGCGGGAGCCGGCCTCCCGTCGCTTCTTGACTTCGGGACCCCGTCCTCTCGCGCGACGGAAAGCTCGCCGAGACGCCCGCCGAAACGCGCGCAGCAGGCTCGGAACGAGCCGCACGGCTTCGTGTCTCCTTCCGCGCTCATCTCGTCCACCCCGGCGGTCGGCGAGACCTTCGCGTCCGCCGCGTCGAGCGTCGACGCGACCCCGAACGCGGACGCACAAAACGCGTCTCTCGCGGAAACTCCGAGAAGTCTCGGCACCCCGCAAGCCGCGCCGCCGGTCCAGCCCGGCACGCCGAGCGTGTCCGCCGCGCCGAGCGTCGCGGCGGTCGCCGCTTTGGCCGCGAGGGAAGTCGAAATCGACGCGCCTCGCGCGTTCGAAACCCCGGCGCCAGCTCCGTTCGCGCGGCTCGCGCGCGCGGCGCAGGTCGGGCGGTACCACGAGCGGCGCAGACTGGGAGGGCGTCGAGTGGAACCGCCCGACGCCTGCCAGACGTTTGAGCGCGAACTCGATACGCCGAAATTCCGGCCTGTGACGCTCCCCGGGGTGGCGGGATCGAACGTCATCCTCGGCGTGGGCTCGGCGCTAAACGCGCTCGCGGTGAGCATCGCGAGACCGGGCGGATGAGAGGAGGAGAGAAAGATCGTTCGCGTCTTCCGGCGTCTTCCGCCGAGAGCACCGACAGCAAAGCCGAAAGCGCTTTTGGCCGAGACGTCGGCGCGAGCGAACCTTCACAGCCGCGGGGAAGTATAGCAAGTAGCACAGCCGATTTCGACGCCGCGGCTTTCGCGGGAGGCACCTGGTGCGTGTACGTAGAGATCCGCGCCCGCGCAGAACACGGGGGAGACGCGGATCGAGCACCGGGCGCCCGCGACGCCGGAGGCGCCGAAACGAGCGCACCCGCGTTTCGTTTTGGATGTTTTTCGTTCTGAATGAAAAAATGTTTTTATCAGCGAGCCGCTCGCGTAGGTAATCTTCGAGACGCTCTCTACGACGCGTGCCCCTCGCGCGTCGCTCTTCGCCGGTCGGCACCGCCCCCGAATCCTGTATCCACGAGTGGATGCTTCGGCTCCATCTTCGCCCCCCCGCTGAACGCGGCGACGAGCGCCGAGATGAACGTCACCCCCAGCGCGCCGCCGAACCCGAAAACGAACATCTGTCCGATAGCCAGGCCGACCGTCGGTCGGCCCGCGCGGTCGAACGGGGTGGACAGCGCGTCGACCGGTGGAGGCTCGGTCGCCACGTTTCCTCTCGGTTTTGCCGCGCCCAGCGCGGTGGTCTGGTTCGTCGCCTTGTTCCACCAGTACGACGCCCCCGTCGCGGGGTCGCGCACCTCCGTCCACTGCACAACCGCGGGCGACGTTTCCGATCGGCGGTGTCTGCCCGGCGCGCGTCGCGCGGACTTGGCGTACCCCCTGTGGGTCGCGCCGAACGCGTCGCCGGCGCACGCGACGTCGCCGACGCGCTGCATAGCGCGCCGCGCGACCGTTCGAAGCGAGCCGCGGACCATCGCCGTCGCCGCGCGCGCCGCGAGATGGCGAGCGCTCAGTCAAGTCTGATGACGAAACGTTCTTCGACCGTTGTTGCCACACGACTGCCAGTTGGCGATCGTCGGGCCAACACTTGTAAGGCGCGGTCGGCGCACGCGACGATGTCCATGTTGCCCCCGGGCGTGCGCCCCCCCGGGCTGATGAAGGACGCCCCCGGCGCGCGGACGCCCCCGGCGCGCAAGCCGGTGACCCCCCAGCTCGGCGTCGCGATGCTGGTGGTGTTCGTCGGGCTGGGCGCGTTGCTGGCGCAGCTCACGAGCCACGACACGATGGTGGCCTTCTTCGAGACGCACACCATGCCGACGCGCGCGACCACGCACCACAAGGTTTTCGACCACGCCAAGGGACGCGAGCGACCGATGTACAAGCCCCCCACGCGTTTCATGTTCCTCGGCTGGGTCATCCTGCACGCGGTCGCGGGGCTCGGCGGGTACCTGAGTTGGCTCAAACACGGATTCGGGAATCCCACCGGCCGAAACGCCGCGCTCTCGCACGCCGCCTCCGTCGCGCTCCACGCGGCGTGGACGCACGCGCTGTTCGCGCGGGGCGCGCTCGGCGCGTCCGTGTGGATCGGGCGCCTGTCCACGCTGGTGCTTTTCGTCGCGGTGCTCGCGAACGGCAGGGCGCGGTTCGACTCGGGCGCCATGCACGTCCCGCTGGCCTTCGCCGCGCGGGAGCTGCTGCGTTTCGCGACGAACGTCGCGGCGGCGAACGCGTGACGACGACGCTCCTCCGATCCGCGTTTCGTTATCATAACATACTACCGGTCACGATCGCGCGTCGTTTCTTTACCCGTAACGACAACATCACGCGCGCGTGAGTCACGACAAACAGTCACGACAAACAGCGCCTCGTCTTCTCCGCCTTCGCCCCCCCTCTCTGTTCGGTCTCCGCCCGACGATTCAGTCGGACGCGTCACGCGTCCTGCGCCGCCATCGCGGCTCGCGTCTCGACGATGAGCCGTTTCCAGTCGAACGCCGGCCCCGGGTCGAACTTGTTGCGTTGCACGTGAAAGTGCCCGAGCGCGCCTGCGAAAACCCGCCGCCGCGCGTCCGTGAGCTTGTCGGTGTCCACGTTCGGGAGCGCGTCGCGCGCCGCCGCGCCGTTTATATGAGCGTTCTGAGCGTTCCGCGCTCGTTGGAACACCTTCCAGTCCTCCGCCGGCGCGCGCGTCTCGGCGTGCGTCTCCTCGATCGGGTACGCCAGGCGCAGGTTGGGAAACCGCCTGAGCAGCGTCGCGTACAGACGCGCGACGGCGTCGTACTGTTTGTCCGTGAAGAGCGCCTGCACGAGCGTCTGGCCGTGCACGCGTCCGCGTTTGAAGTCCCGGTGTTCCACGCAGTTGTCACTGTCCGTGACATCGAACGGG
>Ga0206682_10004275_pt1 | contig 11745 bp, 9 predicted proteins | sample M240m12015metaG_FD_155444 | JGI IMG/M metagenome (GOLD analysis project Ga0206682, IMG submission 155444) | Ammonia-oxidizing marine archaeal communities from Monterey Bay, California, United States - M2 40m 12015 | ecosystem: Environmental > Aquatic > Marine > Intertidal zone | place: USA... | reverse complement strand
TCCTCATCAACAAGGACGCTTTTTTGGTCCTTTAGAGGATTTACTAGAGCACGTTCACGGGAAAGAAATTTCGTACAACAACCTTTTAGACATTGATGCTGCTGTAAATTTAATGCTTGAGTTTTATAATGGTAAACCCGCCTTTGGAATCTTAAAGCACAATAATGCTTGTGGTTTTGCAGTGCGCGATACTTTATCCGTAGCGTATAAGGATGCTCTTGCAGGGGATCCTGTCTCAGCATTTGGAGGAGTTTTGATCAGTAATAAAACAATTGACCTCGAAACAGCTATAGCCATACACTCGTTATTCTGTGAAGTAGTCATCGCACCCAATTACGATGCAGCAGCCCTTTCTTTATTGAAAGAAAAGAAAAACCGTATCATCTTAATACAAAAGGAAGCATCACTACCCAGTCAAACACTCAGAACATGTTTAAACGGAGTTTTGGTTCAGGATAAAGATGCTAAAACAGATGGACAAGAAGATTTAACTACTGCAACAAAATTACAGCCCTCTGCAAGTGAAATAAAAGATTTATTATTTGCTTCCAAAATTTGTAAGCAGACCAAATCCAACACCATTGTTTTAGCAAAAAACGAACAATTACTTGCCTCTGGTACAGGTCAAACTTCTCGAGTTGATGCACTTAATCAAGCAATAAACAAGGCAACTAGTTTTGGTTTTGATTTAAAAGAATCGGCAATGGCTAGCGATGCGTTTTTCCCTTTTCCTGATTGTGTTGAAATTGCAGATAAAGCAGGGATTAAAACAGTCATTCAGCCTGGTGGTTCTATCAAAGATAAATTATCAATTGAGTATTGCGATTCCCATGAAATTTCAATGGTTTTTACAGGAATTCGACACTTTAAACATTAATTCATATTTTTAATTAATTAATTCAAGAAAAATGGGGTTTTTTACAGAAGAAATTGCAATTGATTTAGGGACGGCAAATACCTTAATAATTCATAATGACAAGGTAGTTGTAAACAGTCCTTCCATTGTTGCAATTGATCGAACATCAAATAAAGTCATTGCAATTGGACATGAGGCCAATATGATGCAAGGAAAAACTCACGAAAACATCAAAACAGTGCGCCCGTTGAAAGATGGTGTGATTGCTGACTTTAATGCTTCTGAACAAATGATAAATCGACTTATAAAAAGCATCCCCACCTTGAATCGTCGTTTTTTCTCTCCCTCCTTACGAATGGTAATCTGTATCCCTTCAGGGATAACTGAAGTTGAAATGCGAGCAGTAAAAGAATCTGCTGAACGAGTGAATGGAAAAGAAGTTTATTTGATCCATGAACCAATGGCCGCAGCAATTGGAATTGGAATTGATATAATGCAACCCAAAGGAAACATGATTGTTGACATAGGGGGAGGTACCACTGAAATTGCAATTATCGCGCTTTCAGGAATAGTGTGTGACAAATCCATCAAAATAGCTGGTGATGTTTTCACAAGTGATATCATCAATTATATGCGGAATAAACACAACCTTTACATTGGTGAGCGTACTGCAGAAAAAATTAAAATTATAGTTGGAAGTGTTACAGAAGAACTTGATAATCCACCCGATACAATGTCTGTTCAAGGAAGAGATTTATTATCTGGAAAACCCAAGCAAGTAAACATTAATCATGGAGAAATAGCTAAAGCACTTGACAAATCGGTAATACGAATTGAAGATGCTATTATGGAAGCACTTTCTCAAACCCCTCCAGAACTTGCTGCAGATATTTACAATACAGGAATTTATCTTGCAGGTGGAGGAGCTTTATTAAGAGGGCTGGACAAACGACTTTCTCAAAAAACTGACCTTCCCATCTATGTCGCTGAAGAACCCCTTCAAGCCGTAGTAAGGGGAACTGGAATTGCTTTGAAAAATATTGAGCGCTTCAAAACAGTTTTGATAAAATAAAAAAGGTATGCAGCGAATCATTAATACGCTCGTACAATATAGAAATCCCATTCTCTATCTATTTTTAATGGGCATTTCTCTTTTCTTTTTGAGTAGTAGAAGCAGTTTTCATCAAAATAAATTAGAAGAATTCAGCCTTTATTTTTCTAGTAGTTTGTATAACTTTTCGAATTCAATTGATCAGTACTTCAATCTCAAAGAAAAAAATCAACTCCTGATAGAGGAAAATAGTCGCTTAAAGTCTATTGCACTAAAAGCAAATGCTCCTTTTTTATATGATTCCTTCATGGGAAAATCCAAGCGTTTTCCTTTTAAAATAATCAATGCTAACATTATTAAGAACAGCTTCCTGAATCAAAGAAATTATATTTTAATTGACAAAGGAAGTGAAGATAGAATCCAACCTGAAACAGGTGTAATCACTTCAAATGGAATTCTTGGAATCGTAAAATCTGTTACTAAAAATTATGCAAGTATCATATCAATTTTACATCAAGATTTAAAAATCAATGTCCGTTTTAAAAACCGTACTGCCTTTGGTTCTATGGTATGGAAAGGGTTAGATCCTATTGAGTTTAACATTGATGATATTGTATCCAGCTCAAATATTCAATTAGGCGACACTATCGTTACTGGTGGAATGTCATCTTTTTTCCCTTATGGTATTCCATTAGGAACCATTACTGAATTAGGTAAAAATTCTGATAGCGGTTACTTCATTGTTACGGCAAAATTATTCCAAAATCCCTCTCAGATATACAATGCCTATGTAATTGAAAATAATTTTAAGAAGGAAATTGAATTGTTAAATAAAGAAGAAGGACAATGAATTCTATCAATCTAAAAACTCTTGCTTCATTTGCAGTCCTAGTATTAGTACAAGTCCTTATTTTCAATCAAATGAATTTGTTTGGTTTCATTAACCCAATGATTTATTTATTATTCCTAATTCTCTATCGATTTGATCAAAATCAAACACTTTTCATTATTATGGGCTTTCTGACGGGATTTATGATTGATATTCTGTCTCAAACTGGAGGCGCTCATACTATAGCAAGTCTTTCGGTAAGTTATCTTCGCCCTTTTATCATCCGAAACACCTTTGGCATTTCCGCTGAGCTACTAAAAAGCTTTAATAGTGATCTAAGAACCATAAACAAAAGTATTTTTCTAGTCTCATTTGTCTTTATACACCACCTAATTTATTTTTTCGTGCTATACTTTAGCTGGGATGCTATTCTTCTCATTTTGAAAGGCACTTTCCTCACGACATTATTTTCCTTAATTTTAATCTTGATACTCTCTTCATTCTCAAGATCTACAAAATGATTCGAAAAGGCATCTTATCGGCGTTCGTTATTGGAAGCTGTTTCCTGTTTATTTTTCAGTTGATGTCGCTACAATTATTCAATTCTGAATATTCAGCACTTTCTCAAAATAATGCCGTAGAGAAACGCCCTATTTACCCTAACCGCGGATTGATCTATGACAGAAATGGTGTTTTAATCGTTGCAAACCAACCCGTGTACGATCTCATGTTGGTTCCAGAAAATATACAACCCTTTGATACCATTGAAATGATAGAGGAACTCTTCATTTCAAAAGAAGAATTCCTTTTGCAATTAAAAAAAGCCAAGCGTTTTTCGTACAAACTTCCCTCTGTGATAATTAGACAAATTTCTGGTGAGGATCGAGCTTCATTTCAAGAGAAGATATGGAAGTACCCAGGATTTTATTTTCAAAAGAAATTAGCTCGTGATTATGTTCTTCCAATAGCATCCAACTTATTGGGATATACAAGCGAAGTACTTCCCAGAGAAATCAATAAAGAAAATGAATATGCCTTAGGAGAAATGATCGGTCGTCAGGGAATCGAAAAGACCTACGAAAACAGTTTGAGAGGAAAGAAAGGAACTACATTCTATCAAAAAGATCGATTTAACAGAATAATCGGTCCCTATGAAGAAGGTGCTTTTGATACAAAACCCAAATCTTCAGAAAATTTAACCCTCACCATTGATGCCTTACTTCAGCAGTATGGAGAATCTTTACTAAAAAATAAAAGAGGAGGTATTGTTGCAATTGAACCCAGCACGGGGGAAGTTCTTGCGCTTGTCACAGCTCCAAGTTATGATCCCAACTCATTAATTGGAAGACAGCGTTCTAAAAACTTTAGCGTGTTGGTAAATGACACCATAGCAAAACCCTTGTTTGATCGTGGACTACAGGCTGAATATTCTCCAGGTTCTCCCTTCAAAACCCTCAATGCACTAATTGGATTGCAAGAAAAAGTAATCACTCCAGAAACCCGTTTTAGATGTAACGAAGGACATTATTATGCTAAAAATGCCTTCATGAAATGTCACTGTTCCTACGGATCAAAAAATGACTTGATTAAAGGAATTTACAATTCCTGTAACACCTACTTTGCAAAAACTTATTCCGGATTGATTAATAACGCGGCAACTCCGGCAGAAGGGGTAAATCGCTGGAGAGAACATTTAGAAAAATTTGGTTTGGGAAATTACTTGGGCTATGATCTCCCTGTTGGTAAAAAAGGATTCATTCCCAATAGTAATTATTATGACCGATGGTACCAAAAAGGTCGTTGGGGTGGTACTACCATAATCTCAAATGCAATTGGCCAAGGAGAAGTTTTAACGACCCCTATTCAAATGGCAAATTTTACTGCCGCTATAGCCAATAGAGGTTATTTTATAAAACCCCATTTTAAAAAGTCTTTTTCTCAAAAAGAGAAAGATTCACTTTTTACTAAAAACTACACCTTGATTGAACCACAACATTTTGAAACTGTTATTGAAGGAATGTATCAGGTTGTAGAAAAAGGAACCGCAAAAATCGCAAGAATAAAAGGAATAGAAGTTTGTGGTAAAACAGGAACTGTTGAAAATTTTGTTCGTTTAAACAATGAGAAGACACAACTTTCAGATCACTCTATTTTCATAGCTTTTGCTCCAAAAGATGACCCTAAAATAGCCATCACTGTTTTTGTTGAGAATGGCTATTGGGGAGGTCGCTGGGCAGCACCTATTGCTAGTCTGATGATTGAAAAATACCTCACTGGAACTGTGAAAAGAAAATGGCTTGAAAATAGAATGCTTGAGGGAAGTTTAATGGATGAATACGCCAAACCTCTTTCTGGAAAACCGTTTACGATCAATGAATAAAAAGCTTATTTTCAGACTAGACTGGTTGAGTATCTTCTTTTACATTGCTCTCGTGATTTTTGGGATGATCAATATTTATTCTACTCGTTTATCTGAGTCCGATATTGCTGTCTGGGATCTTGGAAGCCCAGTAGGAAAACAATTATGGATATTTGTTTTTTGCTTATTTATTTTGCCGGCCATTCTTTATATCAAATCTAATTTCTTCGAACATCTAAGCTATGTATTTTACGGACTTTCCTTATTGAGTTTGATAGGCCTTTTTATTTTTGGGCAAACAATTTCGGGAGCAACATCGTGGTATTTAATTGGTGGATTTAGTCTTCAACCCTCTGAGTTTGCAAAAATAACAACAGCATTGGTTGTTGCCTCGAATTTGAGTTCTATTCAAACTGATATTAAAAAGAAGCTACATTTATCTAAGGTTCTTTTTCTCATTTCCCTTCCCATGGTATTCACAATTCTTCAACCAGATGCTGGATCTGCATTAGTCTTTTTAGGAATATTTTTTGTCTTGATTAGAGAAGGGCTTGACTTGCGGTATTTATACCTTTTTATGGGACTGGTATTGATCTTTATTTTGACATTAGTGTTTGATCCCTTTCTCATTTCAATTAGTGGATTATTCTTGATTTTTTTCTTCTATTTATTTGTAAAGCGAATCGCTCCGAAAACTAAAAAGCTACCTTTTATTATCTCATTTGGAATTTGTATTCTTTTTTCTTTTTCAGTGAATTTTATCTTTACTTATGTTTTTGAACAGCGCCACAGAGACCGATTTAACATCATCTTAGGCCTTGAAACAGATACGCGTGGAATTGGCTATAATATCAACCAATCAAAGATCGCAATTGGATCTGGAGGGTTTTATGGGAAAGGATTTTTGAACGGAACTCAAACCAAAGGAGACTTTGTTCCAGAGCAAGACACTGATTATATTTTTAGTACCATTGGGGAAGAATGGGGGTTTGTCGGAAGTAGCCTCTTAGTGATTTTATTTACACTTTTTATTCTACGAATTCTATACAGAGCTGAAAAACATACAGCTACTTACTCAAGAGTTTTCTCTTATGCTTTTGCGAGTTATATCTTCATTCACTTTTTTGTAAATATAGGGATGACTTTGGGCTTGGTCCCCACCGTAGGAATTCCTCTTCCTTTTGTAAGTAATGGGGGCTCAAGTTTATTAGCATTTAGTTTTATGCTATTTATTTACTTGAATTTTGACGCAAACCGCCTAAACACCTAGAATTAAATTAATGTCTTACATCCAAAATATCCCTAAGACTATTTCCTAACATCATAAAGGCAAGTACCAAACTCATGATAGCCAAGCCTGGTAATAAAGCTAGATAGGGCTTTCCTAGAAGGAGGTATCTAAAATGATCTTTAACCATCCCGCCCCAACTGGGCATTGGAGGTTGTGCGCCAATACCCAAAAAACTCAATCCACTCTCCATCAATATTGCACTAGCAAAATTTGCTGCAGATATCACAATCAAGGGGGCTACTAACATTGGTACTATATGTCGAGTCAAAATACGTGTATGAGAAAATCCAAGTGCCGTCCCCGCTTGAATATATAGTTGTTCTTTAATTGTCTTTACTTGGCCTCTTACTAGTCGAGCGACTTCAACCCACATGGTGAGCCCAACTGCTACAAAAACTTGCCAAAATCCACGCCCTAAAGCCAAGGTAATCGCAATAACCATAAGCAAGGTGGGGATAGACCATACAATATTGATAACCCACATAATTAGTCGATCAACCCATCCTCCAAAATAACCAGAAATAGCACCTAAAAAAACACCTAACAACAGGGATATAAAAACTGCAACAAATCCAATTGAAATAGAAACTCTTGATCCAATAATTAAACGACTTAATAAATCTCGCCCGTATTTATCTGTACCTAAAAGAAAGTATTTCTTCTGAATAAATTTTTTTTCGATTTGATTTCGCTTAACACCCTCTGGAAAAATATCAAAAGAAATCTTTTCATAATAATCAGTAGCTTTTCCGTAACGTTTGTATTCTAAAGCGTTATCAAACCAACGGATATTTTCTATAGGAATTTCTTCTAAGGGATTAATGTTACCAGAAAAAAAAGAGCTTTTACGCTGGGATTCTTGTTGAGGAAGTATCAATACTTGGCAAGAAAAACCAGGTGGCTGAGAGTGAATGGAGAGGTGCATTTGATTTCCATAAGTAGTCTTGTCTGGAGACAAAGGATAAGCAAATATTGCCACTAAAGTAACTCCTAAAATAAAAGAAAAACTACCTACTGCCCATTTGTCTGACAAAAACCGATTGAAAGCATTTTTAAACTCCAAAATGCATTTTAATTTTTAACCTCAGCAACTGTTTTTTCCAATTTGATTTGAGTAGAGAGATCTTTTAAAATTTCTACTGCCTCTGAAATATAAATATCCTTTTTCAAAGACTTCTGCCATCTACTTCTCTTTTCGATTAAATCTTCATTTACTTCTTCTTGAGTTCCAGCTTCAGGAAGCCATTGAAAATCATAGCTAGATTCAAACTTTCCAAGTTTTTTAAATCGTTCTGAATAGGATTTGTTTTTCTCCCGTTCAGACTTATAAGATTCATAATCTAGAGCATAGGTGTTATCTTCTTGACGCTCTTTAACCCACAGGGCTTGTTCATCAATAAGTTTTGTGAATGAATTTTCTTTTAAACGTTGGTTACTTCTTTCCAATGAATATTCATAATTATCCATCTTTCCATAGGGAACATAATTGGCAGGGGTAATTCGATCCCAAGCCAAAGGATTGTCTTGATCCTTTTCACCCATATCAACATATGCATATTGATCAGGAAATACTATATCACTTTTTACACCTTCTAATTGAGTAGAGCGTCCATTAATTCTGTAAAATTTATCCGTAGTGACTTTTAATGCACCTAAATTTCCATAGGTTCCTCCTGTGATCATTCTGTTGAGATCAAATACATTTTGAACAGTTCCTTTACCAAAAGTTTGCTTGCTTCCTAAAACAATAGCACGTTTGTAATCTTGCAGTGCTGCTGCAATAATTTCTGAGGCTGAAGCTGAAAATTCGTTTACTAAAACAACTAAAGGACCATCCCAAACAATACTTGAATCTGTATCTTTTAATACCTCTTTTCTCCCGCCAGTACTTTTTACTTGAACGACAGGTCCTTGATCAATAAAATATCCGGTCATGTCAACTACAGTCTTCAATGATCCTCCTCCATTATTTCTAAGGTCTAAAATTATTCCTTTGACGTTGTTTTTTTTGAGCTGCTCCAGTTCTTTTTTGACATCGGTTGCAGCATTTCGTGCATTATAATCCTCAAAATTGATGTAGAACTTGGGGAGTTCTATTAAACCAAACGTTCCTGTATCATCTTTTATCAATGAAGAGCGAGCATAAGTTTCCTCCAATTCAACTACATCCCGAGTCACTACGACGTCTTCAATTGTTCCATCCACTCTTTTGATTGTCAAAATCACTTGAGTTCCTTTAGGGCCTTTAATCAACAAGATCGAATCATCTAATCGCATCCCAGAAATATCAACAGGCTCTTCATTTGGTTGTCCTACCTTTAAAATAATATCTCCTACCTCGATAAGTTCATCTCTCCAGACTGGGCCTCCAGAAATAATTTCAACAATTTTTACTTCTTGATTTCGTTTTTGTAATCGCGCGCCTATTCCTTCAAATTTCCCAGACATGCTTGCGTCAAAACGATCTTTATCACTTGGAGCTAAATAAAAGGTATGTGGATCAAACTGAATAACAATAGAATTTATGTAAACAGAAAACCAATCCTTGCGTTCCAGATCATTGTATCCTTCAAAAAAGAATTTCATGTTTTCTTTGATCTTTTGCCTTGCATCTTTTTCAATCTCTCTATCAGACAAGGGAACATAGGTTGAGTCTTTTTCTACTTTATTTAATTCTTCTTCTTTTTTAAAGGTAAAGCGTTCCAGAGCGTTTAACTTGAATTGCTTACGCCATTGTTTCTTTAACTCTGCAATAGAAGTTGCGTAGGGTAAATTTTCATAATCCAAATTAATTTCTTCTTTGATCGTAAAATCAAAAGGGATATTAAGTATGCTTTCATAAAACCCCTCTACTTGGTCCATTCTTTCCATCAACTTAGTAAACGAAAGATTAAAGAAATTAAGTTCAGTGCTCTTTATTTCATCGTCAATTCTATATCGATAGGAATCAAAAGTAGTAATGTCTGTTTTTAGAAAAAACCGATGTTGACCATCTATATTTTCCAAATAGTTCATGTACACATTTTCAGAAAAAGCATCATTTATTTCTTTTGGATCATAATGGCCACGATCCAAAACATAAGAAATGATTTCTAATAAAAGCTTGTCTTTGTTAGGGTCTTCATTTTTGAGTGTAATCCCAAAAACCAATCCACTTACAAGTATAAACGATAATATCCAAATAAAAGGTCTCATAGGGGTGTGAATTAATCTCTTTTTATAGCCATTAAATATACATATAATCTAATAATGGTTTTGTTAATATTGTTTTAAAAGAAAGCCTTTAAAGATTTCTTACCTTAGCCAAGAAACTTAGTCTATGAATTCAAAACCACTTATTTTAGTTACAAATGATGATGGAATAACAGCGCCGGGAATTAGGATGCTTATTGAAATCATGAATGAAATAGGTGAGGTTGTAGTTGTTGCTCCTGACAGCCCACAGTCGGCTATGGGTCATGCTATTACCATAAATTCTACTTTACATTGTCATAAAATCAAAGTTGCTGATGGACCACAAACAGAATACAGTTGTTCTGGAACTCCAGCCGATTGTGTAAAACTTGCCGTAAATGAGCTCTTGGACAGAAAGCCTGATTTATGTGTATCTGGAATTAATCACGGATCCAACTCTTCCATCAATGTTATCTATTCAGGAACTATGAGTGCTGCAATGGAAGCAGGGATTGAAGGTATTCCTGCAATTGGGTTTTCGTTATTGGACTTCAATTGGAATGCAGATTTTACTCCGCTGAAAAAATACATTAAACAAATCACTCTAGAAGCAATTGCTCAAGGTATCCCAAAGGGAGTGGTTTTAAATGTGAATTTTCCAAAATTAAAAGAAGATGAAATTAAAGGGGTAAAAATTTGTAGACAAGCCAAGGCAAATTGGGTTGAAGAATTTGATAAACGAACCAATCCCATGGGTCAAGAATACTATTGGCTAACAGGAACTTTTATAAATGAAGACAAAGGAGAAGACACTGACGAATGGGCACTTTCTAAAGGATATATTTCAGTAGTTCCAACTCAATTTGATTTAACCGCTCACCATAGCATTCAACACCTTAACACATGGAATTTTTAAAAGACAAATTTTTCCTTTGGGGAATTTTAGCAGGCTTATTTTGGACAGGATTTGGGGTTTTTCTATTGGTGTATTTTCTTTCAAATGACTCTCTTGAAAACAGCCTCCAGTTTCTTTATGATCAAAACAGATTGGGAGGAGTAATCTCTTTAGCAGCACTGGTAAATCTCCCTATATTTTTTCTTGCAATAAGAAAGAATAAATTTCCTTTTGCTGCTGGAATCGTTGCAATTTCATTAGCTGTTGTACTGCTTATCATCTTTTTAAAATTAAACGCATAAACTCTTGTTCCAGTGAATTATTATCTTATTTCTGGTGAAGCCTCAGGAGATTTACATGGCGCTCATTTAATCAAAGCTCTAAAAAAATTTGATTCAAACGCTCATTTTCGTGCCTGGGGAGGAGACTTGATTGAAAAAGAAGGTGCAACTATTGTAAAACATTACAGTGAATTAGCTTTCATGGGATTTTGGGAAGTCATTTCTCATTTACCTACTATTCTAAAGAACATTAGTCGCTGCAAAAAAGATATTCTTACTTTCAACCCTGATGTGATCATCTATATTGACTATCCAGGATTTAACCTAAGAATAGCAAAATGGGCTAAAGAAGCGGGGTATAAAAACCATTACTACATCAGTCCTCAAGTATGGGCTTGGAAAGAAAATCGGGTGAATAAAATGAAGCAATACTTAGATGCATTGTATGTGATTCTTCCTTTTGAAAAAGGTTTTTTTGAAAAGAAACACAATTTTGATGTTCATTTTGTAGGACACCCTTTACTAGACCATATCCCTAATTATCCAAAAAAAGCTTCATTCCATATTGAACATAAATTGGAATCTAAAAAACCTATCATAGCACTTCTCCCAGGAAGTCGCTTACAGGAAATAAAAAAAATGCTGCCTCTTTTTATTGAAGTTGCGAAGCACTTTTCTGATTACCAATTTGTGATTGCAGCGGCTCCCGGATTGTCCATAGAAAGTTATGAGCCTTATATCAAAAATTCCTCTCTCAAAATAATTCAAAATGCGACTTATAGCCTCTTGCAACACTCTAGTGCAGCATTGGTCACAAGCGGAACAGCTACTTTAGAAACGGCTTTGTTTGATGTACCACAATTGGTGTGTTATCGCAGTAGCGCATTTAGCTATTGGATTGCCAAGAAAATTGTGAAACTAAATTATATCTCTTTAGTTAATTTAATCTTAGATCGTCTTGTTGTAAAAGAGCTTATCCAAGATGCTCTTAATTTGTCCAATTTGTGCA
>Ga0206682_10004274_pt1 | contig 11746 bp, 16 predicted proteins | sample M240m12015metaG_FD_155444 | JGI IMG/M metagenome (GOLD analysis project Ga0206682, IMG submission 155444) | Ammonia-oxidizing marine archaeal communities from Monterey Bay, California, United States - M2 40m 12015 | ecosystem: Environmental > Aquatic > Marine > Intertidal zone | place: USA... | reverse complement strand
TATCCATTTTTCTTTCTTCATCTTCTTGATTCTTTTAACATCAGCATCAGTCGTATGTTTATCAGTCATGTATCGTTCTAAAATAACTTGTTGATCGATAGTAGTCATTCCAGGCAATGGTTTATTTCCTGTTAAGAACACAGGTTCAGCTAAAACGGGTGGATTTTTAATTTCTTTTATATCTTCATTTGTCCACAAGCTTAAACCAAAGCCAGTTAAAGTAGATACACCTTTAGCTAAAGCACGCCTATAAGTGTTTTCTATTTCAGCTGAGTTAGGAGTAGCCATTGCGTTTTTCCTTTTATCACGAACAGCTAAATACTCATTGTGTACATATTCATTACCATCAGGGGTTTCGTAGAATATTTTACAATGAACCATTAGACTTCCATCTGGTGCATAGCAACCCATGTAAACCTTATCGCCTATAGTGTAAGGAACCATTTCGTGTCTTGCAGTAGGATAAAGTTGTTTCATTTTATCCCAACAAATAGACCAAGATAGATATGCAGCAGAATAAGCGCCTGTACCAAGTTCTTCTACACTATTTTCAAAGTTATCAGTGTATAATTGATACGGGTGTTCAGGATTAATCATTTCTTTCATTAAGCGTTACCTCTCATGTTATATTGTGTGCTTTGCTCCGCAACCCTCGTAGCTACTTCAAAAGCATCTTTTTTGTATTTATACGAACTTCCAAACTGAGTTCCTTTTACCCAGTCTTTATGTATTTTATTGTGGTCATGGTATTCAGTTACGGCATTATAACCGTCCCAAACTGTTTGACCTTTATTGCCTTCACCAGTATGAAATAACTGTTTAATTGTGTTAAACACTGGCAAAGCTTTATTTCTTCTTATCACACCTAACTCAGGAGAAGAAACAAGATGTCTGTTCTTTAAGAATGGCATTACAGATTCGATGTACATTTCAAGCATAGTCTCATCCATTGGAGTATCATGCATAATATTCATTTTATCTATAGCCAGCTTTACGTTTCCGTCACGTTTCTCTATGTTATTAGCTAAGCTTCTAACTCTATTGCCAATACTTGCAGTATGTCTTAGTTTATATTCAAAATTAGTTTTACCTCTAAGCGAAGCTTGTAATGTATTATTACATACAACTCTAATTTGAACATCTCTAAAACAACTACCTGAACTACCATCGTGACTAGTGTACATAAGGATATAATCAAGCACCTTATCGTCACCAACCATGTATTCAGTTGGAGTTTTAGCTAATATCCATACTTTTTTACCACTATCAATAACACCAGCAGTTTCAATCGTGTATCCATAATCAGTAATTACTTCAAATGGAGCAAAAGCTTCGTAGTTCTGTAAGATTTCATAACGTTCTCCTACATTACCTATTACATTGCCTGTATCTTTTCTCATTGTTACAAAATGACCAGTATCTTTTTTAGACATGTCATTATTTTCAAAGCGATTGTAATAAGTAGGAACTTTTTGAACTTCCCAATTCATACCTGCTAGTTCTATTGCTTCTTCTATCGTTGGTGGCGTATCTAGGACATGACCTAGTTTGTGCCAAGGTGTTTCTTTTACTGAAAACATATTTTCAATTAGATGACTCATTATAATTCCCCATTGCTACCCAGAACATTTCTGGTGTTAATCGTTTTATATTACCTTCTACACATCTCTTTGCCATTCTTTGACAAAGAAACATCATTTCTTGCTCTATCATATCCATAGCGTTACTACCTATTTGGATATTGTGTTGTGAAAACATCTTTTTGATGTTGGTTTTAGTCGGTCTTATCATTATAGTATATCTCCATTACATATTTGCCTATTATGTACCACATGAGAGCTCCTAATAAATAACCTATAAGAACTAATGTCATTTTTGTTTACTGTTTATTGAATCAACTAAATTGCTTAAAGCACTTATTACATCATCTACTACGCTATCAAGAGTTTCCAATTCGTCTTGAAGAAAGTTTACGTCGTTAAGCACATCTGTATTTTCTTTTGACATGTCTAATGCATTTTCTCTGTTTTTAAGCACAGCAACATCTTCTTTTAAAGCGTTGTTTTCATTTTTAAGCTCATTTATCACTTTTAATAAGCCTTCATTTTGCAATTCAAATGCTGCCATATAAACAACGGCATCAGTTAGTTCTTCTTTAGCTTCTTTAATCCAATCACGACCATCATTTACATTTAGTTCGTCATCGTATTCTTCTTTACCCTTTTCGAGTCTTTCGTTTATCCAATTACTTGCTATTACTTTTATTTTATCGTTCATTACTTTCCTTTTTAGCCTGTTCTAGTATTTTTGACAATTTGACTGTAGTTTGAACTGCCTTTTTTATTGCGTCTCTATCAAGATATTGATCCATTTCTGGATGCATCTTTATGGTTTTCGTTATAAACGTATCAATAGACTGAAACATTTCTACCCAGTCTTTTTGAATATCATCTAATAACACTAAACTCTCCCACCTACACGGAATATGTGGAGAAAAGATGAGAGAGTAGTGTTTATTTGTTCAAATGGCATTAAACATGAGCCTATTATGGGCGTAATTAATAAGCTCAACGTCCTGTTGATCCTTTTGAGAAACAACCTTTCTATAAAATGCACTTGAACCTGAGTGGGCAATCTTTTGAGCTAGAATAATTGATTTTCTAGATTCCATTAGTTTAATGTATTTAGCTAAATTTGGTTTATTTAGTTGCCTTATTTGACTAATAGAATCAGCATAATAATTACCTTTTAAAGCTGCTCTTTGGATTGTATTTCTTTCTGTTGCTATATGAGAAATAGCTAACATTCTCATCTGTACTTTTTTACTTATACGATCTTTTATCATATTTTACTCCTTGTTATTAAATTAATTAAGATTTGACAAATATGTCAAGTTTTATATATTAAATTGTACATAAAGTTGTACACTTACGATAAATTTTTAATAAAAACTGAATATAAATGTTTAATATTAGCTTTTATTGTTGTGGTTCTGTATATTACCTCTAGTTATGGGGACGGATTCACAGAAAAAAGATATATTAACCTGGTTAAATCAAACCGACATACCTTTAAGCGTTATTTCAAAAAAAAGTAAAGTTTCGAGAGCTACTTTATATAATTGGAAGACTAATGCAACTAAAATAGGAAATAAAGGTGCAGATAAAATCATTAGTGTGTTTAAAGATGAAATTCACATTACTACAAAAGACATTAATGTTGAAGGGAACATTAAAATTAAACACGGAAAGGAAGGAGACGGTTTGGAAGCTCAGTATATTATAGATTTACAAAAAGATAAAATAGAATCTCAAGCAAATAAAATTATTTTATTAGAAAAACAATTAATAAATAAACCTATAGTTTTGATAGGCGGTAACATACCTGATTGGAATACTATTGAATTTGATGTAAAAACAATTCAGAGCTACAAATCAACTAATTGTCTATTTTCTGAATATCAAATGGATGATTATGTAAAGTTTTTTAATTATTTAGGATATAATCCAAGTGAAGCAAGAATTGTGTGGGAAAAACATTGTAAATATATGACATCAACAAAAACTTACAATAAAGAAGATTTTATAAAAAATAGTCCGTTTGTTAATATTAATGAATCTGGAGACTTAATTTGTAACCACTCTTCGACTATGGATTTTATTGAAACAAATATAAAAGATAATATAGTTAGTGCGCTTCAAGTTGCAAAATGTGTTTACGTTCATAAAAATGGTAGCCATGTACTTGCTAACATAAGTGTTTTATTTGATTTTGTTAATTACTGTTCGGAAAGTAAAATACAATTTCTAAACGTTAATTAGTTGCCTCGTGATGATTACAGGGGTGTTTTATCGTTTTCACCCCTATAATCGCTACGCCCTACATTAACTCCATTTAGTATCATTCATTGAATTAGCATAAGATTCTAATTGATACATATTTAATACCTTTCTAGCGTCACTGCTACTTAATCCATAATCAGTAACAAGATACTTTAATATATCTTTAGGGCCTTCTTCTATCAAGAACTCAAACCAACCGTCATTTGTTATTGCCTCATAAACATTGTCTATAACAATATCATGTTCAGTAGTTGCCATACTATTCTCCTTTTATTTTATATTTTTCCATATCTTTATGGATTGTATTGTAACATTCTTCTACTCTACCCGCATTAAGCAGCATTAAATAAAATGAAAGCCTATTAGGCTCATAGCCTAGCCATAACCCTTTTTTTATTTTACTATTTTTCATATATGTTCCTTACATGTTTTACATATGTTGTGGTCTACAATTATTTCAGCACCGCAACAAGATGAAGTAGCGCAATCTGGACACCAAGGCTGTTCATCGCTATATACATAATCTACATGTACATACTCAAAGCAACCTTCGCATAGATTCCAATTATCTTCTTGTTCGGTGTATTCTACAGTTTCTAAGAAAGTATCTAAGAATTGATTACTACCTGTTGTTATTTCTTCTGTCAACCCAGTATTCCATGTTGCCGTTATCTTGCAATCAATTATTTTAGGGCCTTCTGGTATTTTATATTTCTGCGTCATAATAAATAGGCCCTTCATGGTTTTTAAAGTATTCAACAACTTCTACGCCAAATTCATAATCAGCAAATAAGCTTAAATCATGGCTTTTAAATTCAGAACCACGAGTTTTAAAATATTCTGCTAATTCTTCGTCATTGTAACCGTTATTCTTTTTAAAGTAATCATTGAATATTTTTAGCTTTTTACTACCAAGAGCATCTTTTATTTCTAGTAGTCTCTTGCAAGCTATTTCCGAATCTTCTATGCAATATTGTATATAAGTTGGTGGCATTTCATTAGCTCCAAATTGTTCGCCACATGTACTAGATTGAACCGCAAACCAAAACTTACCATTTATGTCACCGTTGTAATATCTTCCCATGTTATTCTCCTAGTTTTATGTTGTACACATTAGCTACTTTTTTAAGAAGTATTTCAGTGTAGTATTTTTTATCTGAGTTCATTTCCATAGTATATCCCATCGCCCATAAATAATCTATGGCCTCAAGACATTCTTTTTTAGTTACTTGATTTATCATTTTATCGTTCTCCGAGTTTATAATAAATAGCATAACATTGTTTTAATGTGAGCTTATTTACTTGTGATTTATTAAAGTTTAGTTTGCTATGATTACTAAGAAACTCAGCAAACTCGTATTTATATTTATAGGGGCAATACATACAATCTCCTTGTAAAGTGGGGTACTAGTTACCCATTTGAATGGGGCATTAGTTACCCATTTGTTTTTAATTAAGTTGAAGTTTTTATTAAGGTTGGATGTTTTTAATACATATTGTCCGTGCATATAAAACATTTTGCTGGAAAGTCAACCACGTTTATAGTGAACATGATTGACCCGAAAGCTTCATTCTTTACCTTTTGTCCAGTGCGTTTCACTATCGAGGTAAGCACACTACTGCTTATTATCTCAGTGAATATTTGTGAGACCAATATACCCAAGCTATGAGTTGCCTATTGGTAGACAGTTAACCGTATCTCACTTTAGGGTAAGTTTATTACTTGACTATCTTATTTTCCTTTTTTGTGTAAAATAGTTCTATGTATTAAAAACAATGATGACTTATTTAATAATTGTAAATCAGCTTCTAAATTCTTTTCAAAAGTTTCTTTATGTGCCCATTGTTCATAATATTTGTCACCAACTTTTTTTGTTGGTTCATAAATTGTATTGTCAATTATATCTTTTATAATTAAATATACTAGTTCGTCCATTATTTTTTCTTCCTTATTTGATGAGGGTTGTTAATGATTATATACTGTTATTAAATTATTTTCTTACAATAAATATTCTGCATTGGCTGTTCTTAACAACCCTTCATTAGGAGGTTTGTTGTAAATAGCCCCATAAACACTCAACGACGAGTCATATGTATGTTGTAATCATAATGCAGAAATATTATAAATATTGCGTTTGAGTTCTAATCATCTATGTCCAAGGTGCGCCTCCCTGTTTTTAGCTTAATATCCAATTATACTTTTATTGTATCCGTGATGAATATCTATCTATATACATAGAATGCTGATAGTTTCAGACATACCAGTAAGTCTATGTTTACTCCATAATGTTATCTTCCTAGTTAAATGTGAGGCTTTACATACCTCGGTTATTAAATATACCCAACTCCTCATTTTCACATGAGTTAACCATTCGGTAGAGGAGCTGAGTAGTATCTTAGTGCTTGTTACATTACTATCTATCATTATCCTTTAAATGTGGGAAGACGATTACGTTGATAGAACCACTTTTTGCAAACAAACACTAAGACTGCGGAGTGTATAATTTGAAGTTTATAATACACTGGTATAAGCATTAAAAAAGAAAAGCAATACTTATTATGCAAGGATTTGTTAAAGGGGACATACCAAGACATCCCCCTCACAAACACACACTACCCTACTATAACTCTATTGAAAAGAACTTAGCCAACAGATCAGAGTTATCATCAGCAGGAACAAATACCTCACGAGAAACAGTATAAGTACGAGAGTTCTCAAACTCATTACCAATCTCAGCAGGAACAGCCTCCTCGAACTTGAGATGCTTAGCCATACCAGATAACATCAGCTTAGCCTTAGTTACATTGGACTGCTTATCACTACATGTAACCCAGATACTATGAGAGGCCTCTGAAGCTGTCTCAATTACGTCATTGGATACATCCTCAGTAAGGGAATTCCATTTCAACAAAACATCGGCCTTTGCATTAGCAGGTTTCTTAGCCATAAAAGTAAAAGTCATAAAGACTCCTTAATTTAAATGAAAGCTTAATTGCTCTCTAAAACTAACAGGGGGAGAGCCAAGGCTAAGGTGTACAACGTAGGAAAGAGATGTGGTGGGAAACCAAAATCTCAACCAAAAAAGAGGGGCATAGGGCCTTCGGTCGGGGGGGTGCACTTACCATATATTACCCACACTCACTCTTGAATAATTTTTTTATAATTTTTTAACATTTACGGTAGATGTGCCGAAAGTCTATTTTTTATTTTCCTTTATGATTATAGAGAAATGGAGCGAAGAATTGAAGCAGTTTATAGAAGTAGAAGCTACAGAAAGTGATATTGAGTCTATGGCATTTCAGCTTGATTATGATGCAGCTTTAAAAGAAATAGAAGAAAGGCAAACAGGCTGGGCATATGTCGAAGATGTAACGCAAATTAATAAAATATTACAAAAAGATTAATTAACCCTTGACATTCAGCACTAAAATTCGCTTTTTTAACTTAATAAGTATATACTTAATAAGTTTAACTAATTATATAGTATATATACTTATTAAGTAATGGACTTCCTTTCTAGAAGATTGAAGATAAATAATTGGAATGAAGTAGTATACCCAATTATGACAAAACAAGAGGCAGATGAAAGGGAAGAAGATTACATATACTGGAAAGATGTAAAGCCCAATGAACTTGCTATATCCGACGATGGCTATGTTGCTGTATGTCTTAAACGAAAGAAATATAAAAACTCCATAGAAATTACGCTTCCCTACGGCAGAATGTGGGTTAACTCAACATCAAAATTATTATACGAACCTCATCGAAATACAGGCCAATATAGTCAAAGTGGAACTAGGACATGGCAAGAGAGAGAAAGCTCCTTACAGCGTACAAAAAACGCTGTAAAAGTATATGTTAATATGATGCTTGGGTCAGGACAAATAGACTGGGAAAAGTTAGGTAATGTGTATCGTCCTGATCAGGAAAAACCCGACGTTACCGCCAAGAGATTATTTAAGCAAAAAAGGATTATAGGAATGGTAGACGAAAAAATACAAGAATACTTAAAAGATAGAAATTTAAATGAAGGTGATGTGCTGGATGTGATTGCTGATGCTATAAAAATAGCAAGGGGAAATGCTGATCCTTCAAATATGTTAAGAGGAGCAGAGCAGTATGTGAAAATAATGGACATGCTTCCTAACAAAACGCAGAAAACAGAAACTCTTCAAATTGATGTCACAAAAAAGATCTTAGATGAAATAGCGACAGAAGAAACTCGTCAATTAAAGATAGAGCAAAAAACAGAGGACGTAGGAACAGAATGAAAATAATATTAGAAAAAGATGAAGTAATTGAAAAAAGTAGATATATCCTTAAACATTTTATTGTAGAGGCTTCAGAAAAAGATTCAAAGAAAATTGAGTCCTTTGCAAATGTTTTAGTAGCCGTCGCAGAAGACATGGGACTAAAAGCTTATGAAGATGACACTCAATATTTGATTGGGAAAGACTATTAGTGGACGAAAAAGCTAAAAAGGATATTCTCCTACGATTAAAAGATGATATGATGATGTTTGGGAAGATTTGTATTCCTAATATGTTTTCTGCTAAGTCTCCAGACTTCCACTATGACCTTACAAAGCATATTGGTAACCTGGAGAATAAGCAAATAAACATTGTTGCCCCTCGTGGACACGCTAAAAGCTCTATTGTTGGCGGTATTCTTCCCATGCATCATTTGTTTTTTGGAGAAGGAAAGAAATTAATTGTTTTGGTCTCTCGAACTCAAGACCATGCTGTAAAATTATTAGGATTAATAAAAGATACGCTTGATTATAGCCAGCAATGCAGAGAAATGTTTGGATATTGGGGACAACACTCAGCAAAAAGTTGGTCTAAAGCTGAAGTAGAGTTGAAAGATGGCTCTATGATTATTTGTAAAGGAACAGGTCAGCAGTTGCGAGGAATTAAAATAGGAAACCAACGTCCTAGTCTAATAATTGTGGACGATCCTGAAGACGAAAACAACACAAAGACCTCTGAAGCAATGGAAGGCAATCTTAGATGGTTGCTCCAATCAGCTGTTCCCTCATTAGACCCTCGAAAAGGCAGAATAATCATTGTTGGTACTCCGCAGCATCAACGCTGCCTCGTAGAAACGTTAAAAGATATGAAGGGATGGCTTAATTTGACGTACAAGCCAGATTTTGACAAAGGATTTGCTCTTTGGGAAGACTGGTGGTCTATTAAAAAACTTAAAGAAAAGAAAGCTGAGCTGGAATCTATTAATCGTTTGTCTGTTTTCTATCGAGAATACATGTGTGAGATTGTTGGAGACGAAGATCAGTTATTTCGGCTAGAAGATTTACGATATTACAAAGGGGATATTGAATTTGACGATGAAAATAATGCATATCTCAATTTAACAATTCCAAGTATTAAAAAAGTACCTATAAATATATTTACGGGGGTAGACCCAGCGTCCAGTACAAAACAGACTGCTGATTTCTCTGTTATTTTCAACCTTGGGGTTGACGCAGAGGGCAACAGATACGTCTTGCCATACTATAGACAGCGAGCTACCCCCTTAAATCTTGCAGAAGCCATTGTAGACAATTTTAAAAAGTTTAAATCGGAAAAAACTAGGATTGAAAGCGTTGGATACCAAGAAATGTTGCGAGAATATGTAATTAAACGCAGTGAAGAGGAAAAAATCTTTATTGCGGGTCTAAATATTAAAGAAAATCCTAGAAATGCAAAATCTAGAAGACTTGAGTCGCTTCAGCCCCTTTTTTCAAGAAAAAAAGTATTTATTATGGACACAATGCAAGATTTAAAAAATGAATTGTCTCTTTTTCCTCGTGGAAAACATGATGATTTGCTAGATGGCTTTTTTTACGCTAACAAAGGCTGTTATGAGCCTTACCATGAAATATCTGAAAAACAAAACGTTGGTAAAAGGATATTTAATAAGGCAAAAGATTGGATGACTGCATAATAGCTGTAGATGTTCCCAGCTAGTATTGGGGAATTTCCACACGCTTATGGAAAATAATGTACACGAAGAAGTCAAACAATCAGAAAAACTTTTAGACGAATACCAAGGACAGCGTAACGACTGGGCAATTCAAGCAGTTGAAGATGATGAGTTCCGTAACAATTCCCAATGGACTCCTGAACAGGCAAACGTACTAAAAGATAGAGCTCAATCCCCAATAGTAGACAATGTAATTCATCCTGCTGTTGAACAGGCGAAAGCTCTTTTAACCGCAAATAAACCAAAATTTCAATCTACAGGACGAGACGACAGTGATACTAAAATAGGAAAGCTGTTTTCAGATATTATGTCTTACATCTGGGATACGTCTAATGGTGGGGTAGAATTAAAACAAGTTATTGACGATTACTATGTCAAAGGCATGGGGGTAATGCAGGCTTACATCGATCCAATGAAAGATTTTGGAAGAGGGGAAGTTTGTTTTAAAAGTATTGATCCTCTAGATGTGTACATAGACCCTTCTTCACGAGATACTTTTTGTAGAGATGCAGCTAATATAATTGTAGCAAGAATATTTACAGAGTCTCAACTGGAGACAATGTACCCTTCTATTGCAGAAAAAGACGAAGAAGGTAATACTATTTTATCAAAAATGACTCAATCTACAAATGAGCGATACCCAGGATCGAGCAGAGAAAACAATGAACAGCAAGTAGTTGGGCCACAAACAAATCACCAAACAGGCGATGTTAGGACGTATGAAGTTATTGATAGATACGAAAAAGTAAAGTTACCATTTTGGCACTGCCTTGACACTACAAATGGTAGAGAGTTTGTCCATGACGATAAAGAGTATAAAGCATACTTAGAGCAACCAGCAATGGCTATTGAAACTCAAGGTCAGACAAGGTTTGCAACAGATAAATACGAAGTCCAGCAAATGACAGGAATATATGAGGCTACAGGGGGAACGTTTCATATGATGCAAAATCCTCAAACTGGACAAGAACAAATGATGCCAGGCCCTGAAACTCCTGAAGCAATCCCAGGCAGTGAAACAAAATTAGCATTAATGACGATTGGAGATTTAACGGAAAATAACGTTATTGTATGTAACAGAGTTCTTGTAGACAGAATAAAAAGAATACTTTCTATTGGAAGAATGCTGATATCGATGTCTTATATGGATATTGAAGATTATCCTATTGTTACTTTAATGAACAGGCATAATAGAAATCCTTATCCTATGAGTGATGTTAGGTTTATTAAACCTATTCAAGAATATGTAAATAAGATTACTTCTTTGATTATTGCCCACGCTAGTTCTTCTACAAATACAAAACTTCTTATACCAAGAGGGTCAATGAACAGGAAGCAGTTAGAAGCAGAATGGTCTCGTGCTGGTACTGGTGTAATTGAATTTGACCCAGAATTAGGTCAGCCCGTTGTTGCTGGGCCTGTACCTCTACCTAATGAATTGTACAAAAACAGAGAAGACGCAAAACAAAGCATTTATCAAATACTGGGAATACATCCATTGTCTTCTGGTGACCCTAGCGCTGCTCCCCAAACTTACAAAGGTACAGTTGCTATTGATGAATACGCTCAACGAAGAATTAAATCAAAATTAGACGATATAGACGCTTCATTAAATCAAATGGGTAAAATTGTTGTTAAGCTAATTCAGCAAACATATACAGATGAAAAAATTATCCGTTTAATGAAACCAGATGGAACTGAAAAAGAAGAAACATTAAATAGCCCTATTTATGACGACTTTACAAATGAGTTAATTGGAAGAACGAATGATGTGACTATAGGGAACTATGATTTAATAGTTGTTAGTGGCAGTACGCTTCCTTCCAATCGATGGGCACGATTTGATTATTATATGACTTTATACGAAAAAGGCATTATTGATCAACAAGAGGTTCTAGAGCAAACAGAAGTAGCTGATACT
>Ga0206682_10004271_pt1 | contig 11749 bp, 15 predicted proteins | sample M240m12015metaG_FD_155444 | JGI IMG/M metagenome (GOLD analysis project Ga0206682, IMG submission 155444) | Ammonia-oxidizing marine archaeal communities from Monterey Bay, California, United States - M2 40m 12015 | ecosystem: Environmental > Aquatic > Marine > Intertidal zone | place: USA... | reverse complement strand
TATCTACAATAGGTATTATATGTAGTATGTTACTAACTGCATATAATATCTACCCATTAAACTTATATGTAGCTATACCAGCCACACTCGGCTGGATAGTTGTATCGTTTGTATGGGAAGAAACATCATTAATAGCCATGAATTTAGTAGCTTTAGCTATTTATCTTCTAGGAATATTAAATTATTTAGGAATTACATTATGAGTATAACCTTTAGTCCCCTCATGGGGATGGGAGTTGGGATAGAATTTACTGAAGCTAGACAGTCTGAACACTTAATACACTATTGTCTCATAGATATAGTGATTTTAAGGATACAAATTGCCTGGTTTGGTAAAGAATCCTCATAAAGGGTATTTTAAGAGCCGTAGTGAGGTTTTAGATAGTTTTGATACCTCACTTACGGTTACCTTTAGTTAATCTCCTGGGTCAGCCCAGTAGGGACTGTTTTCCCAGTACTCTCTTAAATATGGTTCTAAATCCTTACCTTCTGACATAGCTTCATTTAATTGTTGAACTTGTAACCTAGCTTTTCTTTTAGCAGCACTTCTAGTTTGTTTCTCAGTTTTAATCTTAGCATCAAATTGTCTTCCTAATGCTTTATCTAAATCAAACTCTTCATAATCATCTTTAGCATGAATTAATGTAGAAACTTGAGGTACTGTCTGTAATAATTTAGTTCCTAAATCACTAGCCAAGTCTTCTATGTTTCCTGTACCACCTGGTAAATCATTTACGTCATAAATAGGCAATCCATTATATGTAGTTTCATTCATCATCATTTCATAAACTAACATTAATGCAGGATTAATAGTCAATAGTACTTGCTTAAGACTTTGATATCCAGTTTCTTGACTCTTAACTTTTCCCATAGTTTCTAATACATGAAGAATACCAGCTCGTCTCATCTTAACTTCATCACCATCAAACAAGACATCATATAAAGCATCCATCATAGGATATATCATATACATAGCAGTACCTAGAGCAAATCCAGAATCTAGTCCATCTAATGCTTGTTGTTTTTTATTTCTACCTAGTGCTATATCTTGATAACCTAGAATATCTTTAGCTTTGTTACCATACTTACCTGTTCTAGTTAATACAGGGTCTAGTAAAGATGATATATCTTTAGCAGTATTGATACCTGATGATACCATACCATGTTTGTATCTAGCAAAGATAACCCAATCAGGATTCTGTAAGGCTTGAGAAATGTGTCTAGTTATTCTATACCCTAGCAGTGATTCAGAACCTACAGTCTCTGGTAATCTATATGAAGGCATGTGTAACTCTACTTGTTTAGCAGCTTGAATCATAGGTATACCTTGCTTATCCATCTTCTGTTTAAGAAGGTGCATATATAATACATCACGCATACTCCACATAGAATATTGTGCATAATTAGATATATTAGCATACCCTTTAGATACCTTATGTAAAGCAGCTTTACCTGGTATTTTCCATCCTTTGTCTTGCTTTCTCCAGAATGTTTCTGTACCCTGTTGCATTACTTTAGTCCAAGCATTAGTGTTTCTTACATTGACACTCATAGAAGAAGCACCATCTCTAATGAGTTGTTGATACTCTGGTGTTCTTTCCATTACTTGTTTCATTGCCCACTCACCTTGCTCTGCCCATCTCTTTCTACTCTTAGATGTAAACAAAGAACCAAATGATTTAGATACACCTGATGTAGAGTAGTAGTGAATTAACTCATTGTGCATGTGAGGTAATGGGTTAAGCATCATGTTCTTAACAAGAGCATCTGATATAGAACCTAGTATACTTTTATTAAACTCTCTATAACTGTCTTGTAAAATATCACCTACTCTTCTAGAGACTTTCATCTGTCCCCAACCTCTTAGTCCTGCTGCATCTGTATCAAACTTAAGGCTTGTTAGTTGTCCAATATTAACCTCATCTCCCTTATTAATTTCTTTTTGTCTATCACTTATAGTTCTATTTTTATCAGGGTATCTAGGGTCATACATATTTTGTTTATCTTTCTGAACTCTATCTGCATAATCAGTAATCATTTTAAAGTTAGTTTGACCAAAAGCAGATTTAACTATATCTTTTTGCCAAGCAGCTTGACTAACAGATTGTCTTTTTTCTACAACACTTCTTGATAATGCAGCTAATGTATCTAGTACTTGTTCTTTAGTATAAATATCTCTAATTTCTTTACTAGAAACATCTTTTAAAGTCAATTCTCCTAAATCCATAGCTTCTAAATCTTTACCTCTTGGATTAAGTTTATCTCCTACATTCTTAAGACCTGTACCATCTAACTGTTTATTAGCTTGTGTTAATTGATAAGCTATTTGTTGGTAATAATTACCATCTGCATTAGGTTCATAACTTCTCTTGTCTTGTCTACCACCTTTACCTGGTTTAGCAGTATTAACTATAATGATAGCTTCCCCTGCCTTATTCTCACCTAGTGTAATGTATAGAGGTTTCTTACCTTTAGAACTTTCTAACTTAAAGTATGTTCTAGGGTTTAAAGACTTAGGAATTCTAGCAGGTAAATCACCTTGTCGAACCTTATAGTAATCACCAATGAAATTAGCAATAATACCTTGTTTTTCAGCCATCCATTCTCTTGGCATAAAATTCTTATTGACTTCAAACTTAGGTAAGATACCTAACTGCTGTTGTTTCTTAGTAAGTTTTGTATGCTCTTTCATTAGAGTCTTTTGAACTTGATATAAAATTTTCTGAGGTTCAGTAAAGTTTTTAATTCTAGATAAAGGTAGTGTACCTTCTAATACATCTTGTACTTCAAAGTATTGTTTTTCTGTTTTCTTATTAAAAGTTCTATCTTTACCCCATCCATTTTCTGCTCCAAACAAATTACTTATACGAGTAGCTAGTACTTCTCCAGCAGTTAAGTCTGCTTTATAGTTACTCTTTGAAACTTGAAGATTACTATCTCTAAATGTATCTAAACCTTCTTTAGTATCTGGAATAGTTCTATCTCTTTTTCTTACTCTAGAGTTAGGATTATTCATCTTATCAAAGTTATATACATTAAAAGCATCTAAGTCTTCTTTAGTATACATCTTATTATCCCAGGGTTTAATTATTTTAGCGTTTTCTAAAATACCATATTGATTATTATTAACAGTCAACTTAAACTCTTCTAGTTTACTTTCAGCTTTCTCTATTGATTCTTTAGAAGCACCTTTATCTTTCATTTTTTGTAAGTTTATTTCAGACTTTTTAATAGCTCTTTCTGCTTTTCTTTTGTCTGTTTGCCAGAACACCTTCTGAGCAGAAGATGCTATTCTATTTCTGATAGGAATATATTGGCTTAGTTCTTTAGCTCTATTATTAAGTTTAGAAAAAGGTCTTCCTAAGAATAAAGAAGCTAATTCTGTTAAAGATTGAGCAGTTTCTTCAGGTAAACCTATTGCACTTAATAGTTCACCAGCACCTTCAATTAGATAACCAAAACCTTTAAGCATGTTACCTGTTATTGTTTCATTAAATGCTGTCTCTGCTGAAGGTATTACATCACTTTCTTCTATATCTTTTTTAAGTTTCTCAAAGATAGCTTTTGTTTGTTTCTGTTGTTCTGGGTCTTCTACAAGAGTTTCAATAGTATTATTTACTGCACCATCTAGTAGTACACCTTTCTCAAATACGTCTTTTACTATCTCATCTCTTCTAATACCAGCTAGTCTAGAAGACTCTTTATATGATATACCATCATCTTTAGTATCATCAAGCTCTTTTAATATATCATTCCATTCATTAGGATAAGGTTCATTGTTTTCTATTTTTTTACTAATCTCATCTGCTAATAAAGTTCTGTCTTTAAGATTCTGTTCTTTATATACATCATTAAAGTCTTTATCAAAGTAAAAGTCAACAGAATTCCATATCTGATTAAGAGGACCAGCTACAAAAGCAGGAGCTTCTGCAGCAACATTAGCTGTTACAATCCCTTCATATGCTGGTTGTGCTAATATACGAGCACCTACATTACCTACTCCACCTACTATACCATTATCATCACCAAAAAGATTCTCTACTCCAGCTTCGTTAGGGTCAGTCTTAGGTGTTTCATTCTGCATTTTAATATATAAATCTGCAAGTTTATTAGCATCCTCAGTACGACCTGCTGCATCAGCATTTTTTAATGCATCTTCTATTTCAGATAAACTAGCCATTATTTAGTTTTATTTCGTTCTAGTAAATCTTTAAGCTCTGGAGACACTTTATTATCCTTATTAACAGTGTCACCATTTGTCATAGTTTGCTGTACCCACATACCTTTATCTCCATAAAATGTACCATTATTCCAGTTACCTTCTTTCCAAGTGTATTTTTCTGCAACATTTTTTAATGCTTCTTGTAATACAGAATTTGAATCAAAGTCATCTTCTATGGTCTTTTCATTAATCACATTAGTAATTTCAGCTAGTACTAGATTATTAAAAGAAGCTCTAGCGTCTTCATCAGTACCTGTTATTTTATCTGAAATTTCAAACACAGTTTGTTTATTTGATGTTAATGAATCTAACTTAAGGTCATCAGTTAATTGTTTTGAAACCTTTTGTCTGAAAGTACGGAACTTATTTATATTACCTTGTTTATCTTGATTTTCCGCTTGATTTAATGTTAATAATTTAAGTTGAGTAGCTATTGATGCTTGGTCTGCATTGGCATCTATCTCTGCTTTTTTATCTGCTACTTGCGAAACAGATTGAGGTGATGCTCCTAACTCATTTAAGTTCTTCATAAGAATACCATACATTTTAGATGGGTCAGTCATATCTCCACCTAACTGTTGTTGTGTCATTTGTAATGCTTCTTCTGCAAGAGCTTTCTCTTTTAAGATAGGGTCATTGTTATTAAATAATCCTCTTAACATCTTATTCCATCCCATACCTACTGCACCATAATCTTTAGGCATGTTATTACCAAACATGTAATCTTCTCTTTGACCAGCTATATCTCTAGCTAAAAGCTTCTCATCAAAATTAAATAATCCTTCTACTGTAGCCATTATCTTCCACTCCTTAAATGTGATGGTCCGTTAAATCCATGTGAATTCCAAGAAGAACCTCCAGTTCCTCCTCCTCCACTCATTAAATTACTAAATGTACCTTGTGGTATAGCACTAGCACCTGCACCTAGTAACTGTGTAAACATACCTGCTCCTGCTAAATCACTTCCTAATCTAGCTTGTGCACCCATACCATACATCTGAGCCATAGCTTGATTACCTGACTGAGCAGCACTACCAAGAGATTGTCCCATGTTTAATGGTACTTGTCCCATCTTCTCAATATCACTACCATAAGCAAACATCTTATACATATCATTGTAAGGGTTAAGTCTCATATCATTACCCATACCATAGTAACCCATACCTGTTTGCATATCATTAAGTCTTTCTTGTCTAGCTCTAGATTGAGCATCAAAAGCCATTGAATTATCTTCTCTATTCATAGCAGTTAGATATTCCATTCTTTCAGGGTTCAAATATCCACCACCTTCATAAGCTGCAGTACCTTGTCCCATACGTCCACTAGCAAAGAGGTTGTTAGCTAGTCTCTGTTCATTCTGAGCTCTTCCAGGTTGTATAAGGCTTTGCATATCAGTGTAGTACTTACCAGCATCTTTAGAGATATCTCTATTATATGCTTCATCAAACATACTCCTACCAGCATTCTTAATATAGTTACCATCATCTATACCAGCTTGGTCTGGACCAGCTAATGCTTGATTCATAAACACATCTCTAAGTTGAGTTAACTCAGGACTTAGATTATAACTTGCTGTGTTTGCTTCATAGTCAAAGTTAGCATCTCCAAAATAAGAACCAGAGACATCCCAGGGCATGTATTGTGCCTTGTCTCCTGCCTCCCTCATTGCAGCTGCTGCTCTTTTCCCTGCCTTAGTTGTACCTGTTATACTTCCTACTAATGAACCCATTATTTCACCTCTTTTTCAAAAATGTATCCTACTAATTTAAAATTGTATTTCTTTACAAATGCTTTATAACTCTTTCTAGTTGTACCACCTAATATAGTTTTACATCCTAACTGCTTTGCTAACTCATTTATGTACTCATCCCAGTACTTTCCATCACCATAGACATTGATACATACAAACTTATCTCCATCTATCTTCCAACTCATAAACCCATGTTCATTCTCAATCAGGTTTGTTTCATCTACATATTCACTTCTACTCTTTTCTAAAAACCTTGCTACACTTTCTTTATCCAATGTGTCTCCTAAGTTTTCATAATAAATGCTAATGCAAAGTATGGAGGTATATTTTTACCTGTTACAGATTCACCAGTCTCATTTGTAGTAAAGGTATGAGTATGATTACCATTAGAACCTGTTGATTGTCCTGATAATGCTTTCCATTGTTGATACTCATTATCTCTATCAATATCACCTGTTCCAGAAACAGCTTGTACTAAGTAATGTGGTAATGAGTGATTGTGATTACCAGCTGAATCTGTTGTTCCTGTATGCGTGTGAGCTGGTACAATAGCATCAGCACTACCACCAGTATCATCAGGATTATAAGTACTACCTGCACCCATAATAAACTTATCTGTTAAATCAGGAGTACTATTATTACCATCACATAATACATATCCTGTAGGTATAGTTGCTACACTACCTGACCACATAACTATCATACCTGTTAAAATAGCATTCTGTGCTACAAAAGCAGTAGTAGCTATTTGTGTGGTACTTGTTCCTGCAGAAGCAGTAGGTGCAGTAGGAACACCAGTAAATTCTGGTGATACTGTATTAGCTTTACTTGCTACAGCAGTAACTATATTATTAAACTCTGTATCAAACTCAGAACCTCTAATAATTTTATCATTATCTGTATCTGGTAAAGAATCCTTTCTTAAAAAGTTTGTTGTTTTTACATAATTACTCATTAGCTTCTCTTCCCTGTTTTTAAAAATATATCAATCTTTTGTACACTGATTAATTCATCACGAATAGTAGCATCTAAACCAAAGAAAAATGATTCACCACTACCACCTAAAGGTATCTTAACTCTATGTATACCTATACCTACTGAAGAATACTTACTTACTCCATATAAAGATGTAGGGTCAGAATACTTTGGATATATACCTGTACCTAAATCTCTATCTACTACAACCTTTCTTGGGTTCCTTGTATAGTCATAACCATATTTTAATACAAAGTCTTGTTGTTTAGCACCTTCAAGAGTTAATGTTGCTCTTTTTGCAAGTTTATATACGATTTGTCCTTGTCCACCTAAATCAGAACTAGCTGACCTATAAACTAAATCAAAAGTAGTATCTCTATCTTGTAGTCCTGTATACTGAGCTACTCCTCCTTTAACTCCCATCATCAAGTCATACTTATCTCTATCATCAAAGTAACAACTAAATAATTCACCATTACTTAAAGACCATGTGGTTGTTCTAGCACTACCATTCTCTAATGGCATTCTTAAATCTAAATAAACAATCTTTCTATTTAAAGGCAATGTAATTACATAGAATGCTTCATCTTCACAATATCCAGCTCTTATGTTTTGTGGATTAGTTTCATAATCTAACCATCCTGCCATCTCATCTCTAATATTTAGAGTAAGTTCTCTCATTGGCATAGACTTCTCTTGTACAGTTCTAGTAAAACTTCTAACACCTGACTTAGACATGAAGATTAAATCCGTACCAGTGGCTTTTATGGAGTCCCTAGATAGACATCCTACACCAGTAATAACATCTTCTAATGACATAGTATCAGGATTCTCTGCTCCTTTATAAATAACTATGTTATCTTGACAGAATATAACTAAGAAGTTATTATGTTGAGCTAATCCTACAATTGTATCATTGTTACCTACAACAGAACTAATGTCAAGTATACCAGCATTGTTACTGTTAAAGTTAGTAGGGTCTAACAAGTCACTATAAAATATAGTAAATGGATTCTCTGATATACCTGCTGTCCATATTCTACCATATGCAGATAGACATGCATCAGGGTCAAAGTTAGTTACACCTAATGGTTTATCTGCTATCTCTACCCATTCTGTAGTTAAACCATTTACACTAAATGCTAATGCTGGGTTATCTTTTTGTGTTGCTATTGTCCATATTGTTGCATTAGAACCTGCACCTTCAGGTAATGTTTGCATTTGCCATCTATTACCATCTATAGCTACATTTGCAGGAGTTATATCAACTAACGCAGATAAGAAGTTTCTAGTATTAGCTTTAGAATTAAAAGACCTAACACCTGCTTCTTCTCCTTTATACATTTTATTATTACCATTAGCTAGATAAAATGTTCTACCATCTATTAAGTCATGTCTCCAAATAGATTCTATATAGTTATCACCTAAACTAGCTATAGGCTCATTAAGTAGTTTATGACCTTTACGACTAGTCATTCTACCACCCTTATCTATAACTATATTATCAGCTTGTGTAGCATAACCACTAGATAATCCTACTTGTGAGTCTTGTGTATTAAGACCTAAGAATCCAGGTGCTAGTAAACTAACTGATTCTAAATTACCTGTAGGCATTAAACACTTCTCCAAATAGTTTCCATAGGCTTCCTACTTGCTTCCATAGATATATGGTCTGCTAGTAAAGACTGATATCTTTGTTGTTGATTACTACTACCACCATCTTCACCTCTTTCTTCTATAGCTCTAGCTAAAGCATTTTCTATCACTAATAAATGTGGTACTAATAATCTATCTCCTTCTTCTTTTAAATCTTTTTGAGGACATGTCATATTAAATCTTAAGTGTTCTTCTTTTTCTGGTTTAGGATATACATCTACTCCTATATCACCATCTGATGTAACTCCATTCCAAGTAAAGAACTCAGGTGAACCTGTAGGAACATCATCTGGAGCATAAGCTCTATCCATCCATTCAGTAGGTCTAATGTTTAACCAATTCTTATTTGTATAATTATATACATCAAGTGTTCTGACTGCTGTATTAGTATCTAGTAAAGTATAATGAAATGTTCCAGGTTCAGTTATTACTTGAACAGTCTTTCTAAGAGCTTCCCAATTATATGCATTCTCTACATCTCTTTTAGCTACATTTACTAACTGACCTACTAATGCAGAATACTCATTCTCATTAACAGCTTCAACTGGTTCTTCTCTTAATCGTACTAGTACGCTATTTACTATCTCGATGTATGTCATCTTTACATGTCCCTGTTAAATTAAAACTACCTATGTCTGATACTACTGCACACCACCATTTACCATTAAAGAAGAATGCTTCTTTTTTGCACTCATTGCAAATAGCTTTACCTGGACTTACCACTTTACTTTGTTTGCCCAGTATGCTGCACTTGTCTTACCCTTTGCTATGTTCTTTGCATGTCTAGCTTTAAATGATTTACGTTTCTTCTTCATTTTATCTGACTCACCTGCTTTAGGTTTACCTGCTGTACTAGCTCCAGCTTGTCCAAACCTTATGATTCTATTCTTACCATTCTCTTTAATAAGAACAGCATGTGACTTACCACCTTTAGCAGACCTTTTTGGTTTATTATATCCAGCAAAAGTTTCTCCTGCATGTTGAATAGACATTATCTACCTCTCTTAGTTTGTATTTGAAATTGTCTACCATTATGTTTATTAACTACATAATCTTTATAATGCTTATTAGGTGCAGGATTTGTATTATGCACTTTCTTATTACTTACTTTTTTTACCATGCTTTTTCCTTTTCTTATTAGCTTCTTTAGTTAAGTTCTTTTTAGCTGATACAGCTTTTAAGTTACTTTTTCTATTGTCCATTGCATTATCATTCTTATGAGCTGCATGTCTCTTATCACCTACTTTAAGTTTTAGCTTTGCTCTTGCTGCATTACGAGATGCTCTTTGTTTAACTCGTTTCTTCTTATTCTTTTTTTCCCAAGCTAACTCTTTTTTATAATCCCTTTTACCATTTGTCATGAAAGGCATTAGTCTTTCTCCTCGTTTGTATGAATTGTTTTCATAGTCCTACATGTTTTAATTGTACTTACTTGTCCGTATGCATCTTGTGTAGTAGTTTCTTCACAAGCTGTTTGCATTATTACTTTCTTATCTTTATCTTCTAAGTTAAGGTCTAGAGGGTCAGCATAATCACCAACCCCTAGTCCTATTATTGCTACAATTACTTCTATCATTACTTACTTTTGTGAGGTTCGTTAAGAACCCAATGTTTAAACTTATACCATACATGTTCTAGATATTCTTCCCAGACATACAGAGCCACTGCTGTCCCAACTATCCATTGCCATGCTGGTGCTGATACTGTCCATAATGTTTCCATACTACTTACCTCCTCCGTTGATAAACTTTTGTTATAGTTCTGCCTATAGTCTATAAGCAGTAAGTTGATTACTAATAGTATCACCTACTGTATTTAAATTACCACCAGAGTTTTGAAAAGCTGAAACTTTAACAATGTCTCCAGAGTTTAAAGTTATTATTGTATTACAAGTAGGACCTCTGCCTCTAGTATCATTTTTAGCTACATCACCAGAATTAACAAGAATAGAGCATATAGCTCTAGTTGGGTCAGCTGAAAATCTTACTGTAGCCGAAATAAACCACTGTCCTGCAGTGGCTGCTGTAACTACAAAAGTATTTCCTCCAGTAACTAAACTATGTGAATCTAAAACTGTTTGGTTAAATACAACATCTTCAGTTAGACCTGTTGTATATGCTTGTGTGGCAGTTCTTACCAACTTTACATATACAGATGCAGCCGTTGTTACAATAGTCCCTGTTTCAGCAGGTAATGTTAGAGTATTAGTTCCTGCAACTGCTGGAGCAATTACTTGAATTTCACCTGATGTATCACCTTTTAAATTTATACTTGCCATTATTTAACTCTCTTTTCTAGTTCATCTAATCTTGCTGATAGTTTCTCAATGAGTTTATCCTTGATAGCTAACTGTTCTTGGACATATGTAGTAGTTGTTAATGGTGTGCCATTTCCCATTCTTACAACAGTTACATCAGGATTGCCAATAGTAACTTCGTTGGTCGCACTAGGAGAGGAAGCTTGAGCTTGATAACCAATACAGGTTACATTGCTTCCTGTTATTAAGTCACCACCAGCGTTGTAACCAATAGCAGTATTATATGCACCACCTTCAGCTGAATTTTTTAAAGCATCTTCACCAACAGCAACACAAAACATTCCATTTGTCCTACTAGATAAAGCATTTTTGCCAATGAAAGTATTTTTCTGACTAGAACTAGCACCTACAGTCATACCATTGACTGTTAAGTCTTGGGTTGTTACTACACCAGTTTCACCAATAGTCATTTGTGTAGCATAATTTGTGCTACCTGTTCTTTGGCTAAATACAAACTTACCTACATGGTCTCCACCTCTAGAATAAGTAATAAAGCCTTGTGAGGTAGCACCATCTGCTACATTAAATCCTAAAGAGGCATAGTTGTTATCACCTGTTCCATCACTACCATTTGGATTTATTATAGATAATGTTTGTTTAGGTTCAGCAGTATTTGATTGTGCTTCAGAGTTATCATAAGTAGCTTTTACTTGTCCATCATAAGTAGCTACACCATCTACATCTGTCCATATGCTATCACCACCTGAACTTGCTCCACCTGTGCCTACTTTTTGTATATCTACTTGTGTATAAATAGAAGGACCAGACTTACAGGTATAACCTAAACCATGAGTTTTAGCTATTTGTATATAGTGTTGTATTTGATAAG
>Ga0206682_10004264_pt1 | contig 11756 bp, 8 predicted proteins | sample M240m12015metaG_FD_155444 | JGI IMG/M metagenome (GOLD analysis project Ga0206682, IMG submission 155444) | Ammonia-oxidizing marine archaeal communities from Monterey Bay, California, United States - M2 40m 12015 | ecosystem: Environmental > Aquatic > Marine > Intertidal zone | place: USA... | reverse complement strand
CAGTTGTCTGATGATATCGCTGTTTTTGTAAGTGGATCAACTTAATTCTGGTACTGTTTAATTCTGGTACTGTTTAATTTTAGTACTCTTTAAATTTGGTACTGTTTAATCCTAATACTCTCTAATTCTGAGATTCGGCTGGCATGGTTTTTCTAGAGTAGGCGAAGAGGTTGTATAGCTAATGGACATTTTTTCTGATGACTAAGCCCCAAAATGGCAAGCGACTTACCCTAAAAGACGTAGCGGAAAAAGCGCGGGTTAGTCCTATGACTGTATCTCGCGTGGTCAATGGCTATGAAGGGGTGCGCGCTGATGTTCGGGAAAAAGTCCATGCAGCCATTACTGAGCTGGGCTATATCCCCAATCGCTCGGCATCCGTGTTGGCATCATCAAAATCAAAGCTTATTGGCGTACTTATTCCGTCTTTGTCCAATGTCGTGTTTAACGATGTTTTGCGTGGTATTTACGATATTGCGATTCCGGCTAACTATCAGGTGTTACTGTTCAATACCCATTACTCTCCCATTGAGGAGGAGCGGGCGATTAGAACATTGCTGGGTCAATCGCCAGAGGGGCTCATTATCACCGGTGGTGGGCAGACCGATGCCGCCAGAGCCATGCTAGAAGCCTCTGGCGTTCCTGTGGTTCAAATAATGGGCAAGGTGGACGCTCCTATTGATATCAATGTTGGGTTCTCCCACTTCGATGCTGGCGTTGCTGTAACTGAGTCATTGGTTGCCAAGTCATACACTAAAATTGGCTTTATCGGCGCCCGCATGGATACCAGAGCCTGCGACAGGCTAGCCGGATTTGAACAGGCTTTATCCGCTGTTAACGGCTTGGACAAGACGCGCGTGATTACAACCCCTCAGCCATCTTCTGTGGCTATGGGTGCATCGCTATTTAGAGAGTTAATGGCCAATACTGAGGGAGACTGCGACGCGGTATTTTGCTGTAACGACGACCTGGCGTTGGGGGTCTTGCATGAATGTAAAAAGATGAATATTAATGTCCCCGAAAAGTTTGGGGTCTGCGGTTTTAACGATATTGAAATGGCCGCCTACGCCGAACCGGCACTGTCCAGTGTCAGTGTCAATCGCTATAGCATGGGCAGTAAAGCGATCGAGATTATTTTCCAAAAAATCAATCAAGCACTTAATCCGCAAGCCAATCCGCAAGCCAATCAGCAAATCAAACAAGACGACGACAAAGTTTTAGCCTTTTCGAATTATATAGATACTGGATTTGAGCTGGTTATGCGCAAATCAACCCGATAATCTTAAATCAAAATACCCAATCTATCATTAGGATTCCTACAGTGTTTACGACTACATATAGCGCCAAAAAAATCTCACTTATGGCTGTGGCCTGTTCTTCCATTCTGGCGGCTTCATGTTCGGATATAGAGACCCCTAAGCTTGCCAATAACCTGACATCCATAGCTCAGGCCAATGCACAATATTGCTCTGCGGGCGCAGAAAATATAAGGCTAGATTTGGCTAATGTAGTCCTTAAACGCGAGCAAAATATTCCACTGATGTATCAGGGCTATAACAATATCGAAGGTCCTGTATGGCACGATGGGGCGCTCTATTATTCCAATATGGGCACCCATCAGCCGGATAAAAGCGGTTTTCAGTTAACCAACCAGACTACCATCTGGCGCTGGGTTGAGGGTCAAGAACCACAGGTTTGGTTAGATGACAGCGTAGCGGGCAGCAATGGTTTGGCGCTGGATAGCCAGGGTAATTTGGTGGCAGCACGACAGCTTGACGGCTCGCTGTCTTATATTGACTGGGAGAGCCAAAAGGTTACGCCCATTGTGTCCAGCTACAACAGTAAGCGATTCAACGCGCCGAATGATTTGACCATTGGTCATGATGATACGATTTATTTTACCGACCCCAATTGGAATACCCCTTCAAACATTGACATAGAGACGGTTCAAGGTGGTGGCCAAGTGGGATCAACCGAGCCGGGGCAGCGCATTTATCGGGTCACCCGTTCGGGTGTAGTCAATGCCACCGCGGTGACTGAGCTGGTTCCGGCACTGCGCGATAAACCCAATGGGATTATTCTGTCACTGGATCAACAACAACTGATTGTGGGCGGGATGCAGGGACTGTGGGCCTTTGATTTAATCGCCGGTGAAGTATCGAATCCGAAGAAAATCCTAAACACGCCAATTGATGGTTTGGGAAAAGATTGCAGCGGCAATATTTACGCCACGACTACCAGAGAACTGGCCTCCAGATCTGATGGTCAGGTGGTGGTAATAATCGATAAAAATCACAATGAGCTAGGTCAGCTAAACGTTGAGGGAATCCATATTGTTACCAATGTTGCCTTTGGTGGTGAGGATGGCAAAAGGCTTTTTGTTACCGGTTTGACCAATCTGATGGATGGAGAAAGCCCGCGTCAGTGTGGTGCTGCTAGCTGTTTAGAAGCAGGGATTTATACTGCACAGTTAAATGTGCAGGGCTTTCCGTTTTAGTCGTTAAAGGGACTCTAACGACGGGTTTAAACGTGAACAGACTAGGCGAAGATTAAACGCTTTTTTCTGCAGCGCTAAAATGCAACGCCTTATCCGTCTCTATGGGCAGACTAAACAATGCCCGCTCACTGCGAAAATCTTGGCTATTGACCCAGGGTGCCTGGTTGCCCTGTTTAGGCTGAAGGTGCATGCCCCGCTTTAGGTAGCCAGCGGGGAAGTCGGCAATCCAGTCTTTGGTGGGCATATCTCTCAGGGACTCTGGTAGCACTGGTACGACTTTGCTGGTCTTCGTTTCACGCATATGATTTAAGGCTCTGCAAACCCATTCTGAGATTAGATCTGCACGCAATGTCCAAGAGGCGTTGACATAGCCAAAGGTCGACACCATGTTGGGCACATCGGAAACCATAAACCCTTTGTAGGTGGTTAGTTTGGCGAAGTCTACGACTTGGCCATCGACACTAAACTGCGCGCCACCCATAACCTCTAGCTCAAGACCTGTGGCACCAACGATAATATCGGCGGACAAATGCTGTCCGGATTTCAGTTCAATTCCGGTTTCGGTAAAGCGTTCAATATGATCCGTTACTATATCGGCGCTACCGTTGCTAATGGCTTTAAATAAATCGTCATCAGGCACCAGGCAGAGGCGTTGTTCCCAGGGGTTATAGTTGGGCGTAAAGTGCTTCTCGACATCGTAATCCTTGCCCAGCTGCTTGCGTAGCTGATGAATTAAAAAACGCTTGACCACTGCAGGATAGTTGCGCGCTTGTTTAAAAATAAACTCCTGGAATAAGGTATTTCTGGTGCGCGTGATGGCATAGGCCCAGGTGGACGGCAAAATTTTTCGCAGGCTATTGGCAAACCAATCCTCAGAAGGTCGCGAGAACACATAGGTGGGAGAGCGTTGCAGCATAGTCACTTGCTTGGCTTTTTTTGCCATGGCGGGCACTAGGGTCATTGCCGTGGCGCCGGAGCCAATAATGACGACGGTTTTGTCTTGATAGTCGAGATCATCGGGCCAAAATTGCGGGTGAATCACTTTACCTTTAAAGCTAGCCACTTCCGGAAACTGCGGGTCATGAGGTTTGTCATAGCTGTAGTAGCCGGCGCACATATAGAGAAAGTTGCAGGTCATCTGCACAGTCTGGTCGCTATCAGATTGGTGGACTTCTAATGTCCATATGGACTGTTCTGATGACCAGCTAGCTGAGATTAAACGGTGGCTGTAACGAATATGTTGGTCGATTTTATGTTCAGCGGCGGTTTCGCGAACATAGTCGAGAATCGAGGGACCATCGGCAATGGCTTTGGCGCCTTCCCAGGGTTTAAAGCTATAGCCCAATGTGTGCATATCACTGTCACTGCGAATCCCGGGGTAACGAAATAGGTCCCAGGTACCCCCCATGGCTTTCCGTGACTCGAGCAGAAGATAGTCGCGCTCAGGGCATTTTTCGGCGAGATGACAGGCGGCGCCAATACCCGAAAGGCCTGCACCGACGATAATAACGTCGCGGTGCTCTCTGGTTAATTCTGCATCTGGTTGCTGTGCTAAAGAGTCCGACATTGCTAGTTTCCCTTGGGGTCCTTCGAGTAATTCAGATTTACAGTATAATTGATGGCGTAATAAGGTGGGGTTCAAATACGGTCAATTAAGGGTTCATTTACCGCCATATAAGACTATGCCCCATCCTGTCAGACTGTTGTCACGGATTAGCCTGAGATACTGGGCAGGCCTTTAAGCGGTTTTTTATTGCGCAACAGGGTTAGGGGTAGCGTAAATAACGGGAATAGTGTTTCGTAGTGCATAGGTGTGAGACGCTGGCACAGATCCATCAGCTTGGCATCGGTACCGACAAGAATTCGGCTACGTTTCCTCAATACCCCATTGAGCATAACCTGGGCTGCACGACTGGGGTGCATGCCATTTTTCTGAAAGAACTCGGCCATGGCTTCCTGATCATCATTTAAACCGACTAGCTTGCCCACTAGGCGTTGAAAGGCATTCGCCGATTCCTCGCTTTTATTAATCCGCGCATTGCCGAGAATATTGGTTCCTATATGGCCTGGGTGAACACAGTGTATTTGCACCGAGCTACCTTTGAATTCTTTGGCCAGGCTTTCGGTAAAACCACGCACGGCAAATTTTGCAGTGTGATAAACCGATTGTCGTTCGACCACAATCATGCCAAAAATAGAGGAGGTATTGATAAGGGCGGCTTCAGGCCTTTGCTTTAAATGGGACAAGAAGGCGCGGCTGGAATTGATCACTGCCTGCAGATTGATATTCATCACCCAGTCCCAGTCGGTTTCCGACATATCTTCAAAGGTTGAGTCAACGGTAACGCCGGCATTATTAAAAACCAGATCAATATGACCCTGTTGAGATATAACGTCGGCAGGCAAGGCTTCTACTGCGGCTTTGTCTGCTACATCTAACAAATGGCTGGAGACTTTAACCGGGAAGTCCCCGAGCATTGCGACGGTCTCTGCGAGGGCTGCTTCATTGATCTCACAGACGGCTACATTGGCGCCATATCTTGCCAGTAATATTGCGAGGTAGCGGCCTATACCTGAGCCGGCACCGGTAATCACTGCCACTTTGTTGGAAAATGTTTGCATTGAAATTGCCTCTTTTTTTATTCTTTTTATTTTTGGCTTTAGGTGAATGCTGTGCAGGGCTGGACAGACCAATACCAGAATAAAGTCGCATTAACATAACAGTAACAGCCGCGCAGTAAGACTGCGACTAATGGTATTTGCAATCAATCTTACCCCTGTATTGTAATTGACAGCCAGCTAAAGGACAGTGTCAAATACCGTCAATGAACAACTCATTTAGCGTCACTTTGCCATATCTTTGAGGTCCTCATGCTCTCTCCAGTACTACCTGTATTAGTCGACTTACTGGCTGATCAGGGGATATCTGAAACCCAGTTGCTGGATACAACCGGCTTGCGTGCTCTGGACTTAGACGCCACAACGTTCTTCAATGCTCAACAGGCGGACGAAATTTGTGGCCGAGCCATCAAGCTGTCCGGTGACCGATTGCTGGGTGCCAAGTTGGGCTTGAACCTCGAAATAGTCTCTCTCGGTATTCTGGGGTACGCGCTGATGACGAGCGCCACCGCCGGAGACATGGTGAAGATATTGGTACGTTATAAACGGGCAGTGCTGCCCAGTGTGCGTATTGAGTTGATACCTGGGGCTGGCACAGTGGAGTTGCACTGCTCAGCCGCCCATCTGCCCGAGGCGCTAGAGCAGTTTTATAAAGACTCACTGTTTGCTGGTTTAATCACCAATCTAAAGTTGCTCACCGATAATCGGGGTGCAGCGGCTAGCCTCGAATTGGATTATGGTCAGTCAGAAGATATGCACTTTTACCAATCCATATTTGGTTCGAAGATTCGCTTTAACAGCAGCCGTTGCTGCCTAATTTTTGATGCCGCCAGTCTAGCAGTGCCGATAACCTCTTCAGATCCCGTGGCTCAGGATATCTTTCGCCGCGAGTGTGACCGCATTCTGGCCAACGATGATTACGCCGGCGTGGTTAGCGAGCGGGTCAAGCAGGTACTGCTGTTATCCCGTTCAGAATTTCCCACCGGTGCCGCGGTAGCCGAGCAGATGCATATGAGTGAAAGTACACTGCAGAGACGATTGGCCAAAGAGGGGACTCGATTCCAGCAACTGCTAGATCAGGTGAGGTATCGACTGGCGCTTGAGTATTTGCAAGGCACAGAGTTGCCCGTGGCAGAGATTGCGGCTTTGGTGGGCTTTAGTAGTTCGGCTAATTTTCGCAGGTCCTTTAAACGTTGGTCGGCAACCACGCCAGCAAAGATTCGTCAGGCTAATGAGTTGGGCTAATGAGTTGGGCTAATGAGTTGGGCTAATGAGTTGGGCTAATGAGTTGGGCTAGCTATCCAAATTGTACTCGGCGTAATAACAGTAAGGCTGAGCGTTAGCGTGATTTAGCAGTTAAAGCTGCCATTTTTGCTACAATCCCATAGACTGATAACCTTGAACTAAAACAACAATAACAAGATTCTTTTATGCGAAATAATTCTCCTAGCCATCTATGGTTGTTTCTCTGTTGCAGTCTTCTCTGTATTCCGACTGTTTCCGCCGGCATTGTTATTGATGGGGTTCTCGGTGAAGAGGAATGGTCTGGTGCCGAAATTTACACTGACTTTGTCACCGTGGAACCCCTCACTGGGGACTCGGCAAAATATAGTACCCAGGTGCGAGTGATCACCAATTCCGACGGGATTTTTGTTGGTTTTAGCAATTATCAACCGGCGTCAGTAAAACGTGTGAATCGACAATTTGCCCGCGACGCACAGATTGAAGCAGATCGAAATATTGTCAGCATCGATTTTGATAGCACCGCGCTTGCCGGCTATGACTTTACCGTAGGCTCGGCTAATTCGCAGCAGGATGGCATAGTGACGCCGGGCGACTACTCCGGAGACTGGGATGGTACCTGGTACTCGCAAACATCGTCGAATAAGGATTACTGGTATAGCGAAATCCATATTCCCTGGACTGTGGCACCCATGACTGATGCTGGGGATGGTCGTAAAAAGATCGCTCTGTGGTTCTCCAGAGTGGTATTTGATGAATCTCTGCGCTTTGCTTTCCCCAACGCCTATTATTCGCGACCCACTTTTATGGAGGACTGGCATCCATTAGAAGTGGAGCAGGTGTCTACCTCAACCTTAGATTGGTTCCCCTATATTAGCTTCACCAGTGACCTGCAAGACAGTTCATCAGGCGCGTCCAGTGGCGCACTTAATGGGGAGTTTAATGAAGAGTCTAATGAGGAGTTTAATGCAGGACTGGATTTTATCTGGCGACCCAATAGCAGCAGCCAGCTAACGGGTGCGATCAACCCTGATTTTGGCCAGGTGGAGAGTGATGATCTGGTGGTTAACTTCTCAGCATTTGAAACTTTTGTCACTGAAAAGCGGCCATTTTTTACCGAGAACCAATCCCTTTTTAGCAGCAATATTCGCAATGGTGATCAAACGCTCTATACCCGGCGCATCGGCGCTGGTCCTGCGGGACTGGGCGGTGGCCTCGTGGATATTGATCTCGCGGCCAAGGTGACCCATTTTGGTGAGACCATTGACCTGGGCCTTTTTGTTGTTAGAGAGGATGACTCCAAAGGTAATTATGGCGGTGACTTCCTATCCAGTAGGGTTCAGCGCACGGTTGATGGGTTGACTCTTGGACATCGTTTAACCTACGCAGAGAGGTCTATTCTCGATAGGGAAGCGACAGTGCAAGTGCTAGATGTGATCTGGCGCAAAGATGAAACCACAGAATTTCGCGGGCAGGTTTTGCATGCCGATATTCAGCAACAAGGCAATAGTGTTAACGGTCAGGTGTCCGTGGACGAGCAAGATTTTGCGGGTTGGGCTAGTTGGTCCTATGCGCCCAATGATGAGTGGTACCACAGTGTCTATTTATCTCACTACGGTGATCAGTTTGATATGAACGATATGGGCTTTATGAAGCGCAATGACTTCAGAGAGTTTTCCGGTAGCACGCGCCACGATCGTCTGGAGTATGAAGCTGATTCAAATATTCTTTCCAGCAGTACGCTGTTTGAATATGACTATGTGGAGAATACTCAGGGCGATCGGCTCCAATTACGCGCTAACTGGGAGCATACCTGGATCTATAAGTCGACTCGTAAACTAGCTATAGAAGCTGGAGGCACGGCGTCGCGCTGGGACGATCGGCTGACCCGAGGCAATGGCCTGCTGGCTAAACCACCTAGATATTGGTTAGAAGTCAGTTACTCAAGTCCGCGGGGCAATGACCTAACCTTCGATGTTGAGGCCGAGGTTAAATATGATGATATTCAAAAGGCTACCTTGGGATTCGAATTTAGTGCCCAGAGATACCTAAGCGAAACCGTCACTCTGGGTACCAGCCTTCGTTATAAAAAGTTACAGGAATGGTTGATCTGGGATTTCGATACAGCCCAGTTGGCGGGGTTTGAGGCTGATCGCTTTAATGCCGATCTGCGTTTTGATTGGTACCCATCGGCGCGACAGGAAGTGCGCTTAAAATTCCAGTGGGTGGGAATAGACGCGGAGCAGGTCGACAGTTATCAGCTCAATAGCGATGGTACTCTGGGCCTGTCCACGAGTGCAGCGGCGAATTTCAGTCTCAGTGATACGGCGTTGCAGGTGCGTTATCGCTATCAGTTAGCCCCCTTGTCGGATATTTTTCTGGTCTACAGTCGCGGTGGTTACTTCTCCAGTGATGAGGGTGATGAGGGCCCAGGAGCGCTTATTAAAGAGGGCTGGGACGGGGTTCAGGTTGAATCTGTTATCGCTAAAATTCGCTATCGCTTTTAATGCTGGTAGTTTCAAAGGTTTGCGCCACTCAAAATACCCTATTTAAGGGAAAATAATGCATGGTAACTAGATGAATTTGGCAATAATGTAGACGCTCATATCAGGTTTCCTGTGATCTAAAAGATTAAAGGAAATGGGTTGCTGGCCGTTCTACATAAATGCCTTACTGGGGTATTTCCTGGCCCTGGCCATACAGCGCATAGGTCGCTTTAACCTTTGAGGGCAGTATATTAACCTTGCTTAGGTCACCATTGATATGGGGTAGGGCCAGCACGCGCTTATCCATCACCCTAAACCACAGCCATGGAATATAGGCGAGTAGATACATGCCGTAATAGCCATTGGGCAGCTCTGGAATATGATCAAAATTACGCAGGCTCTGATAGCGACGAATTGGGTTGGCATGGTGATCGGAATGGCGCTGCAGATGGAACAGTGCCAGATTGCTCATAGTATAATTGGCATTCCAGGAATGGTGTGGCTGGCAGCGCTCGTAACGGCCATTGTCATTTTTCTTGCGCAGTAAGCCGTAGTGCTCAATATAGTTGGCGGAGGTCAGTTGATACCAGGCCCAGAAGTTATGCACCGCTAAAAACGGCAGCATTATCCAGCCGAACAGATAAACCAATGTACCCTGTAATACCAGACTCATTAGATACGACTGCAAAATATTATTGTCCGTGGACCAGGTTGCCTTGTCCTGTTTGTTGAGGCGGGTCTTTTCTAAATTCCAGCCGCGCACAAAGGTGCCGGGTATCTCTCGCAGGGTAAAGGCATAGATGGATTCACCCAGTCTTGCACTGGCAGGGTCATCTGGCGTTGCCACCAGTACATGATGACCGCGATTATGCTCGACACAAAAATGGCCATAGGCGGGAACCGCCAGTGCTATTTTCGCCATAAGCTGTTCTAACGCAGTTTGTTTGTGTCCCAGTTCATGGGCAGTGTTAATTCCCAGGCCGCTGTAACCACCGGCAATAATGGCCATCACCAAGACCATCCAAGGACTCAGATCACTGGTGCCAACAACATAGGCCATTACGCCAAGCACTATAAAATGCAGGGGCACGGTAAGCATGGTCAGAGTGCGGTAGTAGTTGTCAGCTTCTAATTGAGGCACCAGTTCTTCTGGAGGATTATTGACGTCGCTGCCCACTAGATAGTCGACAAAGGGCAGAATCAGATAGTTGACCGCCAGCGGCAGGGCTAGGGTCCACTGAATGCCGGTTTGATAAAAGACAGCCACACCCATCAAGGGGAAAGCTGGCATCAGCATGGAAATCAGCCACAGGTAGCGTTTTTTATCGGTGTACGTAATCAGACCTTTATCTGGGTGCTCCAGAGTATACGTCGCCATTCTGATCTCCTTTTGTTGCGTTGCGGGAACCGCTCATTGTTTAAATTGTAATTGACAGATTGCTAATATAGGGTGTCAAATGCAGTCAAATAACTAGTCATTTACCGTCAAATATAGGTTGGTCGTGATCGTTTTATCTGTCACGACTTTGTTGGTTAGGTTTTTATATGACACAGTTTTAGTCGCTATCCTGAGGTACTTATGATTTCGTTTGCGTTGCCTGTATTGATAGATCTGTTGGCAGAGCAGGGTATCTCCAAGACTCAACTACTGGAAAACACTGGGTTGGAAGGATTAGACCTCAGTAAGACGCAGCTGTTTAGTGCCGAGCAAGCCGATGAGATTTGCGGCAGAGCTCTGGCGCTTGCGGACGATAGTTTGCTGGGTATCAAACTGGGCACCCGGTTGGATATGGTTTCTCTGGGCATTTTGGGTTACGCCCTAATGACCAGTGCGACGGTGGATGATGTGCTTAAATTATTGGTGCGCTACAAGCGTGCGCTGCTCCCTAGTGTGCGTATTGACTTAATAGCAAGTGAAGGCTCTGTGGAGTTGCGCAGCGCAGCACCCCATCTTCCTCAGGCTTTAGAGCAGTTTTACAAAGATGCACTCTATGCAGGTTTGGTGACTAACTTGAAACTGCTTACCGATAGGCAGAGTGCAGCCGCCGAGCTTGAATTGAATTACGGACAGCCACAAGACCGAGCGTTTTATGAGTCGGTCTTTGGCTCCAATATTCAGTTTAACTCTAGTCGCTGCGGGCTGACTTTTGATGCCCAGAGTTTGGCGGTGACTATTTCTACCTCTGACCCTGTTGCCCAAGATGTGTTTCGCCGCGAGTGCGATCGGATTTTGGCTAACGACAGCTATTCTGGCGCAGTGAGTGAGCGGGTTGTGCAGTTGCTACTATTGTCAGGCTCAGAATTCCCCACAGCTGCAGCTGTTGCCCAGCAGATGTATATGAGTGAAAGCACTTTACAGCGCCGGCTAACCAGAGAGGGGACTCGATTCCAGCCGTTGCTGGATCAGGTGCGGTATCGGCTTGCGCTGGAGTATTTGCAGGGCACAGATTTACCTGCTGCAGAAATTGCCGCGTTGTTGGGTTTCAATAATTCGGCTAATTTTCGCCGTTCATTTAAACGTTGGTCGGGAACAACTCCGCTGCATATTCGGCAAGCCAAAATTACGGCTAGCACGCTTTAACTGCACAATATACAGAGGGTTTTTACTGTTTTAGTGGTACTGGATTAGCTGCAGGATTAACGAGTTGGACTGCTAAATTCCAAGGATAATAATTTAAGTGAAAAAAAGTTTATTTAATTATGAACTTTTCAGCAGATAGGGGTCTTACTTTACGTGCATGCTTCTTCCCCAAAGAAAATACACATTTTTACCCCCCCCCTAGAAGAGCCCTGTTAACCCAGGGCTTTTTTTTTGGCCTTAATAAATCGCTCGCTTTTAACTTGTTACCTTGAGTTAGATGGAAGCGTCTGTTGCGAGCTGGTTGAGATCCTTCGGCCCCGCTCAGGATGACAGG
>Ga0206682_10004263_pt1 | contig 11757 bp, 7 predicted proteins | sample M240m12015metaG_FD_155444 | JGI IMG/M metagenome (GOLD analysis project Ga0206682, IMG submission 155444) | Ammonia-oxidizing marine archaeal communities from Monterey Bay, California, United States - M2 40m 12015 | ecosystem: Environmental > Aquatic > Marine > Intertidal zone | place: USA... | reverse complement strand
ATAAAGAGTCCCAAAAAGAAGATGAAGAATTTAATAATAATAATGTAGTAGGTAATGAATATGATTTTAATGATAACTACTACCCAGATGAAGAAGATAAAGACAGTGAAGATAACGAAGAAATATTTGTACTAGATAATGACCAGTATGTTGAAGATGAAGATGATGAACCACTATCGGGTGGAGCTGATTCAAATTCTGACTTTAGTTGGGGTGATGTATTTAATTCTAATAATGAAGATGATGATGAAGAAGATGAAGAAGAAGATGAAGAAGATATAGATCCGGAAGAAGATATTGACCCTGAAGATGATGCAATAGAGAATAATAGCGATGATGAAGTCGAAGTCGAGAATAATAGCGATGATGAAGAAAAGGAAGAAGATAATAGTGATGTTTTTGAACTTGAAGAAAACAATTATGAAATGGAAAATTCTGAAAACATAGTTGTTTATGAAGAAAGTATTATACCTGAGGATAAAGTAATTTATAACGATAAAATTCAGGAAGATGATTTATTAAATGAACTAATCAAATTAGACCCAAATAATAGCAAGAGTATCAAAAAAAGGATTAAAAATTTCATGTACCTTAAACAGAATAATTCTATTTTTGATGACGATAAAAATATAACTGGATTTGAATTGAAAGGAGAATCTTACAAACCCTTAAAAGACCACCTAAAAAAATTCAATAGTCACGCATTATACAAACCTATTGTTTCTGAAAAAAGGAGAATCTTTAAGATTACAGATGAAAAGGCATTAGATGAAAATGCATTAGGATTTAATGTAAACTCAGTTTCAGATGATGATAAAATAATAATGGAAAGTTTTGAAGATCATATTAATACAGAAAAAAAAATTCATGACAAATATAAAAAGGGTGAGGGGCGTGTTAATTATTCTTATACAAATGAAACAAGAGAACAGTATGAACTAATGGATGCTTATACAAGTATGAATAAAGGATTTTCCACATATCTTAAGAAAGATATAGAAGTCTATAGCAATTGTTTTAAAGAATCTTGTAAACAATTAGTTGGTGATAATACCAATGTAAATAAACATATTTTGTTAGGTAATACTATCTTTAATGATGAATTAATAGTGAAGGGTAACGAAATCTCTAATATTGGTTTCGTAAAACTACCAGAAAATAAACTTAATGAAAAATTATACAAAAATAATAAATCTCTTATAGAAAATTGCAATCTACCAGTTACTATTAACATGAAACACCATGAAGAAAATATACAATCTGAAACAATTACAAGCGAATATAATCTTGGCGATAGTGTAAATATTTGTATAGAAAATACACAAACTATTCAGGGAAAAATTGCTGATATTAATGATGTAGACTATATTATTGATATTAATACTGATCCAGTTGAAACCCTACGTATTAATAAGAAAGATAGCAATGTAAGAATTACAAAAATAGTTCCATCTTGTTTAGACATAGGATCTGATTCCCTTTCTGTCTATCTATACGATAAACTTGAATTAGATGAAACAGATTTAGATAACTACCTAACTAAAATTCTTCCTGACTTAGGAAGTATTATTAATAATATAGATGGTAAAGACAAATTCACATCATTAGAGCAATTCAAAGATAAATTATTTAGATATGGCTATACTCTAGAAAACATCCCATCGAATCACTTTAAAACTATTAAAATGATTTTATCTAACAGTAATAAATCCCAAAAAACACTAGCAACTACAAAAGAAAAGAAAGATACTGAAATACTTGATAAGAAAAATTATACAGTAGTTAATAATTATAGTCTAGATCAGGTAAATTATCATTACGGAGAATATCCAGACTATAAAACTTCACGCGATACAGAAAATAATAGATTAGACTGGTTAAAGAAATCTTATGATCATGGTCATTTGTTTTTTAAAACTATAACACATAATGTTAACAAATCATTTCTTGAAAAAAATACAAAACGCCTTGAAGATATGACAAAGTTGCAGGAAAAAGTTATTCAATCAAAAGAAAAACTGGTTGAAAGTTTAGATAAAGAACTTTCTAAGATTGAAAAGGATAACAAATGTGGAGGGTTGCGTTTAGTTAAAACGTACACCGATATGGACCAACTTAAATTAGATAATAATAGAGAGGTTTTAATTGAAGAAGACAAATTAATAGAAGGTGAAACAACTAATAGGGTTCAACCTGGACAATATGCGATTCTAATTGAAAATTATGACAGAAAGAAAATATATAAAAGACAGAAAGTCCAGAACACAGATGTTTGGGTTATAGAAAGTGACCTAAATGTTGATATGATAATCTCATCCTACAAGGATTTCTGTGTACAGCAAGGTATGTCTATAGAAGAAATAGATACAACATTTTTAAAGGGAAAAAATAGATGTAAATATTCAGAACACTACAAAAGATGTTTACCTATCCGTATTATAAAATTAAAAGATGAAATTGATAGTTACAATAAACAACTAGAAGATATTTCTAAAAATATAGAAGATATTAAGAATAAAGAACAGATTATAAAAGAACAGGAAGAAGAATTACTACTTCTAAAACACGAACTAGAATCAGACAATAATAGAAAAATAAACAAAGAATTTTCTAGAAAGGAATATAAAACGAATGAAAGAGGCGAAGAAGATTTATATCAATATCACTATTACAGAATAGATAAATACCTAGAAAATATTAAATCTCTTCCTTTAAACAAATTCTATACATCTTTATCTTTACTTCTTGATAAATATGGTCGTAATGGTTCTGTAATTGATGGAGAAAATGAAAAGTTCTATTACAGTAGACCTGGTAAAAAACAAATTATATGCAAACACCACAGTAATTTTATTGATTACAATAATAAAATAATGACCTATGACGAAGCCTTAGAGAAAACTATTTCTGAATATGGTGTAGAAAACGAAGGATTTATTTGGTGTAAAAATTGTGGAGAACAAATAAGTGGTGTTAATTTTGAAACACAGGAAGGATTCCTTGAGTCTGGTGCTCGTGATGTTACTCACGAAGTAATTGATACTTCACAGGAGAACTATAAATCTGAAGAAAATAACGAAATTGAAGAAATGCTAAGAAAAATATTATTAGAAGGAGACGATAAATCAATAAATAATCAAGGATTATCTGTTATTAGAATTATAAGTGTTCTAACTAATATTATGGGTATTAAATTATCTAATATTGATGAACTAAATATTCTAAATATGTCTAGTTCTATTGAATCAACAAAAATTAAAAATAAAGATGCCTGGATAAGAGCGGCGAAACAGAAACAGAAAAAGGCTAGTATTTCAGCATTAGAAGCAGCCTACAATAATTATAGAATTAGAACTATTATTCTATATACCGCTTCTATTCTATTCCTTTTTGTACAATCAAGTGAAACGGATTATGCAATAACTAAAACCTTTTCTAGATGTAAACCATCTCTTAGAGGCTATCCATTAGATAAAGTATACAGAGAAGAAGGTATAGACTATATTTCATGTGTTCTTGATAGTCTAAGTTCTTTGGGTGTAGATTGGTCTAGTATTAAAAAAATTAAAACAAAGGATAATATTGTTAAAAAAATAGACGAGTTCTACAGTGATAATACAATAAAATATAGATATGAAATAAAAAGAAAACTCCTCAAGGAACAAAATAAAGAAATTAAAGAATATTCTTATGAATGGAATGAATTTAGACCACCGCTAAAGAAATTTGATCTCGATATAAAAGAACTAAAAACATTTAATAATATTCAAAAACATATCAAATCTAGGGATACTGAAAAAGTAAACAGCGAACTTGAAAAAATGAAGGCTTTTGAAAGTAATGTCTGTCTTAAACTTATCGAAGAAATTGATGTACAAATAATGGAAAATGATATTGTTAACAAAAAGTTTACTCCCAATCCTCTTGATAATTTATGCTGTTTACAAGAAATCAATAAAACATACAACTATCTTACTGATTTTATTGGTAAGAATAAAAACATTCAGGAACTAATCGAAATTATTTATAAATACAACCAAACTAAAAAGGATATCAATAAATTACTAAAAGAATCCAAAATATTTATATTATCTGAATTGCAACCAACACTACTCTCATTTAATAGAAATATTGGTAAGGATAGGGACGAATTAACAGAAGAAGATATACAGAATTTATATGTTAAATTTATTGATAATGGATTTTTTGAAGGAGAAAAGCATATATATGAACAGAACTATTGTATTCTAACTGGAGAAAATAAACTGGATATTATGACTAAAAAATATAAAAAGGATGATTATTATGATTTAGTAGATAAAGTAAACAAGAAAAAACTATTTAATATTGATACTAAAGTTTATAAAGAAATAGAGGATAAAATCTCTCATGTTATTGATTCTAATATAAAATTACAGGGTAATGAATTTCTTACCGATTTTAATCGTGAACTAAAAACAAATAAAAATAAAACTGAAGTATGGGGTAAAATGAAAGAACAGATAGACTCTCTATGTGATTTACTATCATTACAATTTAGTGAAAAATTAAATATATCTAATCGCGAACCTATAAAAACCCTACTACTATCACTTGGATCTAAAAAAGATGTTCTAGAAAATGACCTTGAAAATATGGATGAGGCAGAAGCTTATAATAAATTTTATATTGATAAAATAAATCTTCTACAATCCTTTACATTTACATACCTAAAAAATAAGATTTTTAAAATTAAAAATCAGAAAAATATAGTAGAGGCTTACATCCCAGAGGAATGGAATTTAAATCCTACAAAGGAAACGGATTCTAAATTACTTGTTAAATACAATAAAATTATTATGAATAATAATAAAGATACTGAAAGTTTCCTTCACTTAGGTTCTACCCATAGTGCAATGCTTGAAAACATGGCAAATATTATATCGGCTTCAACCAAGAATATGAAAATTTTGACCGGTTCTACTATTATTAGTATTTGCGAAGAACAACAGACTGGTGAATTATATTCTAATATATCAACATTCCTACACTATATTTTCCTATTCGTATTATCAGAAATATTAGAAACAAAAACTGATATAGATTCTGGTGCTACAAAAGATAAGAATGAAGATGAGGATGAACAAGTGAATAACTCTGACATTTCCCTTGGTATACAACAAACAAGTGAGATTGAGGCAAACCTCATTTATAGTATTCTACTTAATATAGAAAAGGACACAAAATTACTCAATAAACACACCACCAAAGAGATTAAATCTGTTATTGAAAAGAAAGCTGATTCACAAAAAGAAGAAACACTAAAATTTATACAGGAACTAGACAAAGAAACCAGAGCTAGTCTAACAATGCGTCTTAATTTAGGAATGGATAAATGGAAAAATATCTCTTCCAAAGATAAAACATTATATTTTCACGATAAACAAATTGGCGAAGATGAAAATACACAACTTGATACTATACCAGAATCGAATGAAGACGAGTCCGAAGAAACAGAAGATGGAAATAGAGATCAAGTCAACCTCCAGTCAGAAAATGAGGAAAGAGATATCATGCCGGATGATGATGGAGAGGATGGTGGTGAGAGGGAATATTAAATAAGAAATAACATTTAATTATATTAATATATATAATGAATCAAACTATAAATATTATACTACTAATATTAGTAACCTTTTTTTATATTAGTACTAAAAGGGAAGATTTTATAAATTTTAAGAAATCCTGCATTGTTGTTAAGCCTAAATTTATTCATTCCTCATTTAAACCCAAAATTTATAAATTAAATGATGAAATTGATATAACTAGCAAAGACTATGGAATAAGAAGAAATCATCCACATAGATTTTATTCCAAATACTATAAAACGTCTTCTATAGAACACGATGACCTAGAAGAAATAGTACAAGAGATTGTTGCTATGTATAAAAATAAAGACAAGCTAGAGTTTAAATCTATAACAAATACGAAAAATATTAACTATATTAGATTATTTATTCTGGATAATATTAATAAAAAAGTCAAGGAACATCTAAAAGATAAAGATATAGTCATTTTGAATGATTATAAAATTATAAATACAGAAATAATATATACTGGTGAAAATAATTTATATAATAACTACCAGTTTATTTTTACACTATTTAGATTTGGAACCCATTTGTATTATAATGTATATTTTGATGTGATAGTCCATAAACTAAAAAACACTATATTATTTAATTCTGCAAAATTTATGGGAACTAAAATAGATAATCTAGTAATTTCAGAAGAATACAATAAATGTGTTATATCTAAAGACAAATGTGTAGTAAATGATGATAATTGTAGTGTAGATTGTAATAATATAATAGGGTTTGATCCGGATTATAAAAAAAAAATGGATATGTTTATTAAGATGGTAAACAGAGAAAACACGCTATTAAATGAAGAGAACAACTATAATTGCTATAAAAAAACAGATGATGGGTTTACGATCGATTCAAAAATTAAATCAAAGACAATATGTTTAGATAATAATGGTGTTTGGGATAGACCATGTTTATCAAATAGTGAATGCCCCTTCTATAATAAAACGAATAATACTGGTAAATGTAATACAGGTAATTGTCAATTCCCCTGGGGTATAGAAGTCTATTCACCTAGAACATATAATAAAGAATCTGTTCCATTTTGTAGTGGATGTAGTAATGGAACATATAGGTGCTGTAAAACCCAAAACCCACCAAAATATATTTTTAAAGAATAGTAAATTTAAAGATTTATACTTATTATTGTATATGTCTAATTTTGGTCATTTTGACATTCAGTATCATGGTAATAAAATAAATTTTCCTGAAGAATCATTTCTTATATCAGGTATTTCGTATTATCAAAATAATTTAGTTGATATTAATTTAGATAGTATTTTAAAATTAAAACCGGAACCTAGAAATATATATGATAGTAAGGCAATACTAATATTATTTAATAATAAATGTATTGGATATGTTCCCAATAATAGTTTTTTTAAAAGTATGTGTTTTAAAAATATTAATAGTAATCTAAAAATTATTAATATTAAAAGGGAATCGGAAAATAAAAATTATGGAATAAGAGTAATATTAGAAGAATATTATACAGAAGAACTAAAAAATATAGGAATATTTTAAATCTTCAAGGTGTAAAGAATAGTTTATGGAATAGTATCTAGTATACTAATTAAAGGAGTTTTAGTAGACTTAACCTTTTGATATGGGTATACATTGCATTTTTCATTATAAAATTCACATAATTTATCTTCAGATGTAAATACATTAATTTCTTCATAATATTTATTAGCTCCTTTGTGGAGTTGTAATTTATGACTACTATAAATCATATATTGTCTTTTAAAATCATTATAAACTGGATCGTATATTTCTTCAAAATATGTTTTTCCTATTTCTCTTAGATTATCCTTTATTAAATTGATATTAACAAAAATATTTTTTGTAATATTATAAACCTCTTCTATAGTTATTTCCTTATTACAAATTAACATATTTGTAGTATAAAATGTGTCTAAATATCTACTACTATTAAATGTATTATATGATTCGATATTAATACGTTCTTGTTTTAAAAACAAATGGTTTGAAGTTTGTTTACTAAAAAGTTCGAGTTTTGAATTATTTAAATCTATAAATCTAACAGATACTCTGTCTGATATTGAAAATAGATATGGTAAATTGTGTGATGAAACTATAAATAATCCATCAAGAACATTATTATAAAAGTCGTTAAATAATTCATTTATTCCATTTGTTTTAAAATAGATTGTTTTTGTATCAGAGTTATCCTTAGTACTAATATTTTTTAATGAAAGTCCGGATATTTCACATATTTGGTTTAAAATAAGAAAGGTTTCTGATGTAGAACTGTTAATACCAACAACTTTTCCAATCAAATCTTCTATAGTGTTAACAGATGAATTATCTCTAACAACTAAAAATAGATAACTCTTATTTAAACTACAAATTACTCTTGTATTATTGAGTTTTTCTTTATTATTTAATAATAAGTATTCTGTGGATAAAGCAAAATCAATTTCACCAGTATTTACAAAATCTATATTAGTGGTTTCCAACATTTCAGTTGTTTTGGTTATAATGTCAAATCTTACATCTCCACTAAAATATTTAATAGTATTAGCTATATAAAAGGGTATAGTATTGATTTCATCTGATAAAAATTTATATTTTTGCATGTTTTTGGGGGTTGACATCTTAATATATGTGTTTTTACCATCTTCATTATATTTAGAGTATCCTCCTAGCTTATAAGAGTCATTATAGTTTGTAAAGGTATCTGTATATTGTTCCTTAGCAAGAATAGTTATGAATTTATAGTAGATAAGATACCCTAGTATAATTATTAATAAAATATACATAGTTAATATAATAATATAAATTTTATAAAAAAATTATTATTATATATTAATGATTTCGTTTGTAAATAATGAATTAATATGGTCTATTATAATCTATTTAATATTGGTGGTATTATTTCTTACTATTATAAAAAATAATCCCAAATTATTCCTTACAAAAAATAATAAGTTGAAAGAATTTGGTGTAGGTAAAAAGAAAACTATACTACCTTTATGGATGTATTTTATAATTGGTGCTTTTATAATTTATATATTAACAATAAGTTTTATTATAGTATAATTTAAATATAAAAAAATAGATAGATTAATGAAGGAAAAATTAATTCTTGATCTTTATAATAAAAACTGTATCCAATTTGGTGAATTTAAACTAAAAAGTGGTAAAACCTCGCCTATTTATATAAATCTTAAAAATGTTATTAGTTATCCCTATATATTAAATACTATTGTAGAACTTTTATATGAAAAGATTCAATTACTTGATTATACCCATATTCTTGGTATACCATATGGTGCAATACCATTCTCATCAGTTTTATCATCAAAATATAACATACCTATGTTGATGATGCGAAAGGAAACTAAAAAATATGGACTAAAAAAATTAATTGAAGGGGAATACACACCGTCTTCTAAATTAATTGTACTTGAAGACACTATAACAACTGGTTCAAGTCTTAAATTTTTTATAGAACAGTTAGAGAAAATAGACTTAAGTCCACTATCTATTCTAACAATTTGTGATAGAAGAACTGATTTTGAATTACTTGGAGATTATAAAGTGATATCTATTTTTACCATTTCGGATATTGTTACCGTGTTATATAAAAATAAATTAATAGAACATTCGATATATAGAGAATTATACAATCCAGTTGAAAATACAAAAATAAATTTTAAAACAAATAATCAAGCAAATATAGATAATCTAATAAATATTATAAAAGAAAAACAAAACCAAGTATGTTATGTTATAGATTATACAGATTTTGATATGGTAGTGGATTTTATTAATAATAATTATAATAACTTTTGTGTATTGAAAATTTATTCAAATATAATAGAAAACTTTAATTCTGAAAAGGCTACAATATTAAAAGGTCTATCTAAGAAATATAACTTTTTAATCTATGATGGCTATAATTTTAATACCTCTAAAAAAATATTTCTTAATGAAATAACACAAAATTATAAATTTTATGAATGGGTTGATATAATAAATTTAAATTTCAATCATGATGATGAAATATTTACATCTATCAGTTATATTAATAAAACTCACGACAAAAATATATCGGTTGTATATGAAAGTATAGAAGGGACTACAAAAATTAAACATCTATTAAAAGATATAGTAATAGGAACAACACAAATAAACTTCAAAAATATTTTTAAATTTGGAGAAAAAAATTGCGATATCTATTACAAATATAAAAAATAATTACTGTAATATTTAAGAATAATCTGATTAGAACAACTAATATGTTTTTATTTTTATTTTTATTATCGTTGGTTGCACCATCGAAATCTATTAATATTTCTAATTTAGAATGTAATTCTAAATTACTTTTCGTAATAGATAGCTCTAGTTCTATTAATAACAGTGAATTATTTGGGAAACCTCACACTTTCAAAAGGTTTAAAAATAAAGTAATCGATATTATTGAACAGACTGACGTAAAAGAAGAAAATATAGGGTTAGTAACATTTGATACAACGCCTAGTATTATATTTAATTTTAATACAAATAATACTAAATCTAGTATGATAGGTAGAGTTAATACATTAAATTATCATCGTACTACTAAACATACTAATCTGGATTTGGCTTTACAGCTAATAGAATCAAATTTTATAGAAGAGAACTATAAAATTTTAAATGTAATCTTTTTTACGGACACACATATTGGCGATGAGTTTATACAACCGGATAACACACATTACAATTATATAGAGAATAGATTTAGAAATTCTTATTGGAATAATGATTATATAGAAAAGTATATATATTATGAGGGTAATAAAATAAATAGAACTGTATTAGATCTGTTTATTAAACCGAATCAATTAAATTTAACAGAACCCTTTAAAAGTACATGTGTAAAACAGAAATGTTTAGACACATTTTGTATAAAAAAAACAGAGAATTATCATAAAATTTGCATAAATGAAACAACCGAACTAAAAATTTATAATTCACATTGTCATTATTTTTGTAGTATCAAGAATCTATTAATAAGAAATTGGTCATTAATTCCGGTTGATACTTGCCACACTAATACCACAAATAATAACATCTATAATTTCTCAAATAAAAGTAGAAAAACACGACCTACAGATGTTATTAATACTACTATAAACACACCAACCCCTGTTTCTACTAATACAATAACTAACACTACAACTGTTACTACTATAAACACACCAACTCCTGCTACTACTAATACAATAACTAACACTACAACTGCTACTACTAATACAATAACTAACACTACAACTGTTACTACAACTAATACAATAACTAATCCAGGTTTAAAATCTAAATCAACTAAATCGTCTATGAATTTATTAATTATAGAATTAATTTGTGTTTTAGTTATACTATTACTTATAGTAATTTCATGTATAGTTTATAAAAGACGAAATAATTTATCTATAATAGATAATGATGAAGGTGTTGAAAATAATGAAATTATAGATAAAGATGAAATAATAGATAATGATGAAAATATGGAGGATTCGTATACGTTTAATAATAGAGCGTTTGACAATTCTTTCTATGATAATAATACAAATACAAATAATAATAGATTACTAAATAATTCGATTTATCATACAACTGTATAATTTTTTTCTTATAATATATTATAAAATGGTTAAAGCTAAAAAAGGGGGTAGTTTAGTTAAAGGTGTTATGGATACTATGAATAAATCTGTCAAAAGTGTAAACAAATCGTTAAAAGATCCTGAAAATCTTTTGATTGCATTATTAAGTCTTGTTCTACTTGCTCTTGTTATGTACTATGTAAAACTTTGTTGTGATGACAAAAACAATGATAGTCTCTAAATATTTTCTTTTTTTATTAACTATTATATTAATTTATATTTATATTATTATTGTAATGAAACTAAATATTTTTAAAAGTATATTTCCCAAGAAGTCTGTTTTAAATAAAAATAAATGTCTACTCCTTGCTATAGTCGTTTTAGTATGTATAGGACTTTATTTTTATTCCAGAAAAAATAAAGAGAATTTTGAATCTAAACAAATGCTTGAAGATACATCAATAAAAGGTGACCTTTTTAATGATTACAATATTAATATTACTGATGTAATAATAGAAGAA